>Ga0114979_10003040_pt1 | contig 11266 bp, 18 predicted proteins | sample S_140625_EF_Meta_FD_87315 | JGI IMG/M metagenome (GOLD analysis project Ga0114979, IMG submission 87315) | Freshwater microbial communities from Lake Simoncouche, Canada to study carbon cycling - S_140625_EF_MetaG | ecosystem: Environmental > Aquatic > Freshwater > Lake | place: Lake... | reverse complement strand
ATATTGGTTTAAATTATCATTTACAACTGTATATGCTGTATTACTACAATAAACTGTTTTTCCATCTCGAATAGCTTGTTTAATTTCTTGTAAATTCATTTTACTTGGTTTCAGTTATTTAAATTTATAATTTCTCTTTCGTTGTAATCATCTACTTTACTCCAGTAATCTTGTTGATCTTGCATCCTGCTTTCTAATTCGTTATCTTGTATTCCGTCAGCAAGTATATTGCCATATTTAACTAACTGGAATTGTTCGTAAGGTGTTATGTATTTATTATTTTCCATAATTATATTATTGATCCAATAGCTACACCTTTGTAGTATTGTGTTTTTAATGGGGATATGTATGGGTAATTAATATTAAACTGTTCTTCGGTAATTTTTTTGCCATTAATAAATCGGTAAACCCTACCATCCAAATTAATTTGTGCAGGGGTGTTTTTTCTTAAATTTTGTCTATCTATGTAGGCTGCTACGCCAGTAGGCATTGTGGTTTTTTTAGTTGTCATTTTGTTTTGTTTATTACTTAGTTAATTAATATACCATTCCTTTGTGGCTCGTTGGCTTAAATATATATCCATTCCCGCCAAACGATATTCGTTTTTTAGGCGTTTCAATTCTATTATGTATTCCGAATAGGTTTGAAAATTTTTTCTATTTAATTGATCTAAAGTTTCAACTCCGTAAATTGTTTTAATATTAAAGTATGTCATTTTGTTAGCTTTTAATTGTTAATGATAAGTGTATATTTAATTCTTGTAATAATTCCATAGTACAGATAAAGGCCCAAGTAGAACAATCACTAGTTAATGTTCCTGAGGAATATACTCTAACATTATAAGTACGACTAATAAATGTAGTAAAATGTTTTATCCAGTAACTAATTACTTCGTGTTCTGTTTGATCATTTAAATCAAATAATATTTTTTTATAATGTTCTAACTTGTATGTACTATTGTATAATTCTTCTCCAACCCAAGGTAGTTCGTGGCAAAAGTTATTTAATAATCGATCTGTACATTGATACACTTTTTCTTGTAAAATTTTTATTTGATTTTCTAATTGCTGTTTCATTTTGTTTTGTTTTAGGTTTTATGTATATTTTTGTTTTGTTTCACAAAGATAATACAAAAAACATTACCGAGCCAAATATTTCGGTATTTATCTTTGCAACATAGTTGCATTTATTGCATAACTTATTGATAATCATAGAGTAAACTTATCTTTTTTTGCAAATAAATTTATAGAATTTTTTAATTTTTCTACGTCTTTTGCATTAAAAAGCTCAATTCTTCCGTGTCCATCCTTTAAACTATGTAGCTTATTATAGAAATGTTTTACGTCAAAACTATTACCATACTTGCTAATCTTTATTAAGTTAGAACGACTTAAAAACCAATCTTTTATATATTCAACATCTTTAATCATTACTTTATTTTTCATATTATTTATTTATAAATTTTTTAACTGCAATTTTTTTAGCCAGATCTTTTAACTTAGTATTGTATGGCTCGGTAAAGTAGCCTTGCTCTTTTTGTTTTAAAAAATTTCTAACCTCTATCCTATCTTGTTCTATACTAAAATGAAAAATATTTATAGCTGTTTTTAGAAATTCATTCTTTTCATCTGTTGTTAAATTAATTAAATTTTCTTTAACTAGGTATTCATATAGCATTACAGGTATTAATTCAACTTTATAATCTTTAAGATCATGCATCCAGCTTTCCCATTCTTCTTTAGTTAATTCGTTTTTCATTTCCATTACTATATTTTTATTATTCTCTATGCTGTTATTTATATCTCTTAACCATTTTTTATATGATGCCATTATATTAGCGATGTAAGCTATTGTAAACTGATCATAGACCTTTACCTCATCTCTTGTTATTTCTAACTCCCCACTAATAGCTAAATCAAAAGCAAGTACTAATTCTCCTAAAGTTTTTTGTCCATACTTTAAAACTATGTAGTTATGCAAATCAATTTTTTCCTGTCCAGACGGATAGTGTTGAGGTCGCAATCCAACTAAACTGTATATTAATGTTAATTTTGCTTTAATTTCATCCTCTGTGCACTCACATACCATTTTGCCATTTAAAGCTATTTTTGCTCTATCTACATCCTTTCTAATAGCTTCTATTGGCAATCTCTCTTCCTTCGCTGGGGCTAAGTTTGTTATTACTTTGATTATTTCTTGTTGCATTTGTTTTATTTTTAAGGTTATACCAATTTGTAAAATGGCTTTTTAATTCTTTTAATTCTTTATAGTCTTCCTTTAGTTCAATATCGTTTAAAAATTCTTGCATTATATCTTGTAATTTATCTTGTGTTAAATTTTTATCTCTGCAAAATTTTTCTATCCAACGGAAATCATTAAATAATGAACTTTTAATATTTTCCCATAAAAATTCATTTGTTAGGTTATTATTTATTTTTAATATTTTATCTTTATTTTCATTTTCATTTTCATTTACCATATGTTTAACATATGTTAACATATCTTTTTTATGGCTTGATGTTCTATTTTTCGATCTACTTGTACTATATTCTTTACGTTTTACAATACTTTCAGCTACCCATTCTATTTGAAAACCATCAGGAATTTTTTTAAGAATAAATATTAATTCAGTTTTTTCGTCAGGAGTTAAACGCTTTGTAAAAAAATTTAGTTGCTCTTGTGTAATACATATGTTTCTCATATGTTCACACATAATGCGGTCGTAAGCAACTTGACAGGCTTCCGATAAACATTGAGTATCTCTTAAATAATCTCCTGGGTAGAATAAAAAAGCGGGGTCTTTTGCCATTTATATAAATTTTTTGGTTTAAAATTAGATTAGATATTTTACAAAAATAATTAAATAAGTAATACCGTAGTGCATTTTACGGTAATTATCTTTGCAACATTGTTGCATTAAAAAATACCCCTCGTAGAAACGAAGGGTATAAACCAAAACTCAAACCAAAACTGCTATGAAAAAAACCAAAATGTTGCCCTACCTAACAATCTATTAAACTACTAACCACAGCTTGTTTTTTAAAATTGTTAATTGATAGGGCAAATGTTTTATATATCTATTTTCCTATACCCCTGCTGCCACAATAACTTCGCTAGTTCTTTTGAATGCCCTATTATCTTTATCTCTGCCCAGCGTGGGTTTTGTATGTGCATAATTTCGTGTACAATAGTTTCTAAGCACTCAATACCTTTAAGCCTGTGATCAATTATAATCTCCCTATCTTCTTTGTACGCCAACCCGTGAGCTTGTTCTCTGCCTAGTTTACGATACGTTATTTTGATAGGTGGTGTTTTCATTTTAAAGTATCTGGTCTGTCATCTATTCTAATAGTTGGCATTCCCATTATTTTTATTTTTAGTAACCTCATTTCCTCTTTTAATCTTTTTGCCTTACGGTGGCAATCTTCAAAATCTTTTAATAACTTATCTAACTTAGCTTGTGCTTTTTCTTTGTCGTTCATTTTGGTTTTTTTTATATGGTTTAAATTCTGTTCCATTATCTAATTTTACCTTTATATATTCTTTTATTTTCTACTTCAAAATCCCCGTTAGTTTCTTTTCTTAATATAGCAAAACCTTGATTATACGCATCAACGTGCTTACAATAGTCAACGTTAGGGTGCATCAAATGCCCTACCGTCCAGCAGGTACTCATTTCTCCGTGAAAGTTTTTATCGGTGTATTCCGAAGTCCTATGTACGTGCGAAGCTATCATATTTACTTTAGTACGCATCCATAACATTCTTGCAGGTGAAACACCGCTGCCTCTACTAAAAACCGTATCACCGTGTATTATTGGCAGCTTACCAAATAAAATATGGTCAGCATTTTTAATATACTTAATGCCAATTTTATCTAATAGTAACAAATCTTCAATCTCAAAAGCATCATCAATGCCCAAAAACTCTGGTGCTTTTAACCTCATATAACGTTCGTACCTATGTTCGTGGTTTGCATCCAAGTTATAATAAATAGGTATATTAGGAAAGCTCTGCTTAATGTACATAAGCATTAAAATAATATTATCGTATTCATCTTTAAACTTTCTTTGTCTAGGGTCTTTCTCAAAAGAACTTATACCGTAAAAATCTACCAAATCGCCATTGATAATTAAGCTATCAATACCCTCTTTAACTAAATAATCAAAGCATAAATCTATTGCTTTAGGGTCGTGGAATGGAGCTTGTAAGTCTGCAATAAAGCCTGACTTCTTTAAACCAATAGGTAGTTTGTAAATACTTTTTTCTTTTGTCCAAGTAGCAGGAACACCAAATGGGTTAGAGTTTCTTTTTACCTTATCGGTAGTCTTATATTTTTCGCTTAGTCTTTTTGTATCAGCACCGCCACTACCTCTATAATATTTTATAGCCGTCCTAGCGTTTTCAACTAACTCAAATGTGTGTGGGTTTTCTTTAGTTATAATTCTTGCAAGTGTTGAAGTAGGGAACCAGTCGGGGTATTTTTGTAAATATTCAACTACTATTTTTCCAACCATTGTTTGTGTTGACTTCATTATACTTGGTTTTAGTTAAGCAAACATAAACTTTTATTTAATATAAAAATTTATTATTTTAAACACTCATAAAACTTTTGTGCTATTGCTGCTATTTCTGCTGCCTTATCAATGCCGTTGATTATACGCCTTGCATTAACCCAATCCTCTACATTATCGTTAAAATAATCTTCTAACTTTTTACCAGTGAATAAACCTTTGAACATAAACACCACAGCCACTCTAGCAGATAAAGGCATAATGCCAATAAGCTCTGGGTTAGTAACCACATCAACACCTGTAAACTTTTTAACCTTTTCGTAGTTTGCTTTCCAAGTTGTTTGCACTAAGTCCCTACCATAATAAGGATAATAAACTTTTGATAGTAAATACTTTTCGCCACCAAACTCCTTTACAGGCTGCATCTTCTTTGCCGTTTCGTGGTACACCGTTCCTAATATGTAGGCTAACTTTCTTAAATCAGTTCCTTTAGCATTGTAAAAAGCGTCTATAATATCGCTGCACCCGTTCACTTGTAATAAAGTAGCAGATTGGAATACACCAAACGTTTTTAACCTGTTATTAAAAGTAGTTTTATTTAGCAATATTACTTCCTTTTAAACTGTAAATAATTAACACCCAAACTTGCTAGTAGTGCAATTAATAAGTAAAGCAAATATTTATTTTTCTTTGCAATTTTAGCCTCTAACTTTTTAACGTCATCATTTAAGATTGCCGTTTCATTTTCTACCGCCTGTAAAACATCGTTTAATACAAACATCTTTGCACTATCCTCAACCTTTTGTATTACCGTTATGGTCTTTATAGGTAAGTAAACAGGCACTTTAACTACTTTATTTTGTGTTACTATTTGTTTAATATAAACCGTATCGTTGCTTATATATTCATTTGCAGTTCCATTAATTATACTAGGGCAATCAATGTAAATTAAGCTATCTACATAGGTTATGATAGTATCATTCTTATTTACAATGCAAGGAAACCAATCTCTAGTCTTAGTAGCTACCATTGGCGTATAAGTAAGATAAGCCTTATTAACTTGATACTCTGCTTTAGGCAAAGTGTACTTACTACAACTTGTTAGCAAAGCTAAAAATATAATTACAACACTCAAAAAAAGTATTGCTATAATTAATCTTTTAAGTTTTATTGACTTCATATAATTATTTTAAATTGTGCTATTAGTGTTGTTAGTAGGGTACAACATTTTACTTACAACATTTAAAAACATTGTTATCAAAGTAATTACAAAACGTAGCCATTGACTAGCAACAGCACCAATATCAACAATAGTAAACATATCGTTTAATGCTCCAAACGTTGCTACTAAAGCCAATACAAGCGTAGGTTTCATAGCCGCATTATCAATTTCATTACTTAAAAATTGCTTCCAAGTTGTTAAGCCAGTTACCATAAACATTGTAACGGCACTTATAATAGTTATGGCTGTTGCATTGCTTATTGGCATCGTTGGTATTACACCTTGAAAGGCTGTAAAAAATACTACCAAAATAGTAAATATGTTTGCCCATTTGTTTTTTGTACTTATACTCATAATTTAATTTTTTAATAATTTCCTGCTATTTTAATTTCTATATCTTTAAGTTTTTCCATAATGCTATCAATCTTATTAACTAACTTATCTTCCAAGTCTTGTACTCTCTTTTCAACCTTTGTTAAATCAATTCGTAGATAATCAATCTCGGCTTTATTTGTAGCCATTTTCCTTTCGTGCGAAACATATATCAATACCACACTACCTGCCATTGTTATAAGTCCTATTGCTGCACCTACTATTTCCCCTAAAGCCATCATTTTATTTTCTTAATTGTTATTAATTTAGTTTACCGCTATTCCCAGCCGCCACGCCAATAGCTTTTATTGTACTTTGTAATTTTTGGTTGCTATCAAAACCTTTAACCAAATAATCATAGTAACCCATACAATCCGTTGTTAGTTTATAATTGCCATTAGGTAGCTTTACATAGTCGCTGCCTTGCGGTATGCCATACAATGCTAAAACATCGGTTATGCTACCAACATAAACACCTGTGCTACTTACTACGTATTCATTATTTGTAATTGTCAATTCCTTTGCATAGGACTTTGCAAACTTTAACTCTTTATTTTGCCCGTTAAATTTTACTATAAATTGCAGCGTAATTTCTTTTGTACGTTGGTTGTAAATTAATGCTTCAAATGTAGCTTTACGTTTTAGTGCAATACCATCTTCAACGCTATCCGTTAGGTTAAATTTTATAGCATCGTTATAGGTGCTATCCTGTGAAAAGGCTGTTACCGAAATTAAAAGGCTAAGTGCTAATAATACTTTTTTCATTTTATTTATTTTAATATAATTTTAAAAATTTACTTATACATTTTACATTGCTGAATGGCTTACTTTTTTCCAAGCTGTTCCATCATAAAAACATAAAACTGCTAATGTTGTGTTATACACTACAAGTCCAGCCGCTGGTGATGAAATTGCATTTATTTGTGTCGTTGTCATTCGTGGTGGTAAAAAACCTTTAGTAGTAGATGTTACATCTAATAATGAACTTGCCGCAGGCGTCGTTGTTCCAATACCTACACTACCTCCTACTGGTTGTAATATTAGATTGTATGCTGTAGCTGCGTTATTACGCATTACCTGCATATAGGAATTACCATCTGAGGTATTTATTCCTATATAAAGACCGAATAGATTATTATCCCCAGCAATAAATAAAGCCCCTTTACCAGTACCTAAAGTAGGGTAATCAGTATCAGTTCCTTGAGTAATATGAAGTTTATTTAGTGGAGATGTATTAGATATACCTACGTTTGTTGCACTAGCATAAATTACACTATTACTTATTGCAGTAGAACTTGTAAACTTAGGTACATAATTAGTAGTACCTGTTCCTGTTACAGGGTTAGTAATCACCCCTTGATATTGTGGAATATTTAAAGTGTTTGCACTAAAGGTCGCTGCACCACTTGTTCCTGTTGTGGTTAAAGTTATTGTTGCCTGCTTTGAATTAAACGTTGTCCAATCAGTACTTGATAAATATCCATTAACTGAAGTAGTTGCAGCAGGTATTGATATTGTATTTGTAGTTCTTACTAAAGGGCTAGAAAATGTTAATACACTTTCCTTGCCGTTAAATGTTGTCCAATCCGCTGAACTTAATGCACCACGATTTGTTGCCGATGCAGTTGGTACGTTTAAAGTTATTACGGGTGTTGTTGTGCTATTTGCAACTGTGCTTGATAAATCCGTTCCACTTGTTCCTAAAGTCAAGGCTGCAACGGATGTTACTGTTCCTACACCTGTCCCACTTGACGCAGCCGTAATTAAACCTTTACCGTTAACTGTTATTGTAGAGTTAGTAAAAGTTCCTACATTAGAATTAACCGTTGCTAAAGTTAAAGCATTTGTGTTATTTGCAGTCCCATCAAAACTACTTCCTGCACTTGTTGCATCACCTGTTGTTGTACCTATTGTTCTAGCAGTTTGCAAAGCTGTTGCCGTTCCTGCATTACCCGTTATCGTTGTTTGGTCGCCTGTATTTGTTCCACTTAAATTAGCTACTGCACCGTTGGCTAAAGATGCGTTACCTATTGCACCTGCCGCTGTTGCAAACGTTCCCGTAAAAGTTGCATTGTTAATATTTGCTTTTAAGTTTATCCTATTGCTTAAACTAGCGGTATCTATTTTTCTTAAATAGTTTGTAAGCATTGCAGCCGTATCACTAATATTAACTTTTAGATTTATCCTATTGCTTAAACTAGCAGTATCTATTTTTCTTAAATAAGGTGTAAGCATTGTAGCCGTATCACTAATATTTACCTTTAAAGCTAACCCTGAATTAACCGCAGATGTCTTTGCGTAATTAGCTAACATAGCCGCTGTATCACTAATGTTAACTTTTAATGCTAAGCCAGAATTAACTACCGATGTTTTAGCATAAGGACTTAACATTGTAGCTGTATCGCTTATATTTACCTTTAAAGCTAACCCTGAATTGACTACCGATGTTTTAGCATAGTTGGTTAACATAGCCGCCGTATCACTTATATTGACTTTTAAATTTACTGCCGAAGTCTTTGCATAATTACTTAGCATAGCGGCTGTATCGCTTATGTTTACTTTTAAATTAATTCTATTAGATAAGCTAGTTGTATCGGTTGCAGTTGCAGGTGTCCATTTTGTACCATTGCCAGAATACAACACCGTACCAATACGTGCAACACCTGTCTTATTAGTTACTGTATCGCTTGGCAATAATAAAACTAATGTAGCATTTACTCTTTTCATTTCATACCCATACTGAGGCAATACTTGATATACCTGCCCCAAACATTTTATAGAAATAAAAACAATAAGTAAAGAAAATAATTTTTTCATATAATTTATGTTGGTGTATCGCAACCGTCAAAGTCGCTTGTTACTGTAATATTTGTTGTAAATTCAACCCCTGCTAAGTAATCTTCGTACTTATCGGAAATAGTATTAAAGGGTATTACATCTTCAATAGTGTATTCCCTTTTAGTTCCCCTTATCGTTTCTATAACATCGTTTGCTATTTGCAACTGGTCCGATATAACCTCTTGTTCAAACTCCATTTCCGCACCTGACTTATCTAAAAAGAAAAACTGCACATTGAAAATATGCTGCCTACCTATATTTAACTGACCGCTATTAAGTGAATAGCAGCATATAGGGTAAACGGGTTGTTCATCTCGGTTTAACCACTCTTTCGGTGTTACGTTTTTTGCCGTCTTTATTATTGGGTTTGCTTCCAACAATGTTTGTATCTCTGCTATTAGTTGGTTGTATGTCATAAAACAATACTTTGTCTATTAATTTTTGTTTATATTTTGCCATATTTATCTATAAGTAAAAGAAAATATTTCGTCAACTCCTACAACATCGCCTGTTGGTAAAGTGCAGGTAGTGCCATTTATTTGTAAATATAATGTGTTTGCCGTTGCTGCGTTTGTAACTCCCTTAACCAAACCTGACCTTGTTGCTATCAATACTGTACTTGAAGCCGTCATATCAGGAATAGTGAATGAAGATACCCCCACCGTTGGTGTAATATACACCGTAAACGTACTGCCATTAGTTGCATTGTTACCAGAGAATGAACGGTTTTTAAAGTCGCTAATATTTCTACCTAAATAAATAGGCGAAGTGTAACCCCTTAACTCTGGGAAAATAACATCGTAACCTGCACCCGTATTAAAATACTCGGAATACATTGTGTAATTCTCACGTAAATAGTTAATCATTCTTTGCTTATAAAACTCCGCTGTTGACTTATAAGAACTTGCTATAAGTTCTAAATCGCCTCTTGACGGTGCGTTACTTTCTTCGGCTGTCTTTTGTAAAACACCCTTACTGAAAAACTGATAACCTAAAGCCATTGGCAATAGGCTCATAGTGTACCATACAAGGCTATCTGTGATGTAATTATCCAAAAGAATAGTTTCGTTAACTGTTAAATTATCTGCCTCTACACCAGCCTGTAAACGCAAATAAAGCGTACTACCTAAAGCCGTTTGTAAATACATATCTTGTGCTAACTTAATATGTGGTTTTAGCTGCTTACTATCAATAGCATCCGATATGCCCGTTCTACTCTTTAAAGTAGTTTCATTTATGAATAAAACATTTGCACTCATAATTAATTATTTTTTCTTACTACTGTTAAAGCAAACCACTTGTGCCTACATTGTGGGCTATGTGAGCCATCTTCTCTTGTCCACCATCCACCAACTCTATCATATACTGAATAACCCAACCTCTCACTTATTGTTTCAATATCTGCTCTGCTATAAAGTCTATTTAGGTCTAACATTTTTTGGCAAAATGGTCTTGAGCCTTGTTTGCCACTTTTCATTTCTTCTGCTGATAAATCTGTTCTCCATTCATAACTGTACCTTAATAGTATTTCGGTAGTTGTAGGCTTAGGAGCTTCTATCTTAATATTTGTTGCTGTCCTTTCTACAATAATATCTTCGCCTTGTTTTACATTAGACACGGTAAATATGCCGCCATCTTCCATACTACTTAAAGCCTTTGCTATTACAGCCTTTTTAACTTTTAATGTCGTTGCTAAAACTTCCGTTGTAATTCTTTTATCCTTTTTGATAAGGTTTAAAATATTACTTTCTAATTGGCTTAATTCCTGCACATCGGCAAAGTATTCCGATTGTATTGCATCCTTACGGCTTAATTCCTCAAAGCTATTTTTATCTTCACCAAATTGGCTAAACTGCTCTAATAACGCAAAGTCAACTATATCTTGGTCGGAAAATTGTTGCTCATCTATAACTCCTAAGAAAACATTAACATCTTCATCTGTAAATGAAAAGCCTTGCTTTAACATTAAAGCCGCTTGTTCTTTTGTTAACTTGCCTGTATTAAATTGGCGAACAATACGCATAACATTTTGATACTGCCTACCTGTTAAATTCTTTATATTATCATTACCTAATTGAACAGGTGGGGGAGTTGGCATTGAGCCATCGCCTATTATTTGTTGACCTGCAATGGCTGCGGGAATTAAACCTGCTAAACTTCTTATCTCATCAGGCGTCATACTTTCTAAAACCTTATTTGCTACTAATGGAGAAAGTGAGTTTATGTTATCTGAGATAATTTGTGCTTGTGATTTAATTGTCGGGTCTAATGGCTCGTAACCCATAACCTCACGTATCTCATCTTTAGTAAGATTTTGGCTT
>Ga0114979_10003039_pt1 | contig 11268 bp, 10 predicted proteins | sample S_140625_EF_Meta_FD_87315 | JGI IMG/M metagenome (GOLD analysis project Ga0114979, IMG submission 87315) | Freshwater microbial communities from Lake Simoncouche, Canada to study carbon cycling - S_140625_EF_MetaG | ecosystem: Environmental > Aquatic > Freshwater > Lake | place: Lake... | reverse complement strand
CGGAAAAAACTGGCTAGAAGCCCACTAAAAAATCGTATGCACCCGAACGAAACAATTATAACTCGTTTTTATTCCGCTTTCCAGCAAAAGAATGCTGCAGAAATGAATCGTTGTTATGCAGAAAACTTAGCATTCAGCGACCCGGTTTTTGGTTTGCTGCATGGGAAGGAGGTTAGAAATATGTGGGAAATGCTCTGTAAAAACGGAAAAGACCTACAAATTAGTTTTGGTAACATCCAGTTGCTAGATGAAGAATATGCAACCTGTGATTGGGTAGCTCAATATACCTTTTCGCAAACCGGACGCCGGGTTGTGAATATTATAAAGGCACATATCCGGATAGAAAATGGGATCATAACGGAACATACCGACGCTTTTGATATATACAAATGGAGCCGTCAGGCGTTGGGGCTAAAGGGTTGGTTGTTTGGCTGGACGGCTTGGTTTCAAAAAAAGCTTCAACAAAAAACCCGTATTGCACTAAATAATTACATAGAAAAAAAATAAGCACTCGTTTTTTTACACACGCTGTATTATCGCTATACCTTTGCGGCATGAATTGGAGTTTTTATTTGAAGAGCATTTGGATGATTGGTGGGCGATATTTTTTTATTGCAGGGGTGGGATTTTTTCTCGCTTATGTGTTATATCGCAACGAGTGGTTTTATAAAAAAATACAAAAACGCTTTCCCGAAAACAAAGACTATCTGCGTGAGATGGGGTATTCGTTTTTAACAATTGTGATTTTTGCTACGGTTACTTATCCGTTGATTGCGGTTCCTTCCATCGCAAAATATACAACTAGATACAACGACGTTGCACAATTCGGATGGCTCTATTATTTCCTCGCCTATCCGTTAATGTTTGTAATGCACGATACTTATTTTTATTTTGCGCACCGACTCATGCACAATAAAAAATTGTTCCCCCTTTTTCATTTGGTACACCATAAGTCTACCAACCCCAGTCCCTGGGCTGCCTATGCATTTCATCCGCTGGAAGCATTAGTAGAAGTAGGAATTGTGGTTATTTTTCTATTTACTATCCCAATACACAAAACGCACTTGATGATCTTTTTTCTGATGATGATAGTGTATAATGTATATGGACATCTCGGCTATGAGTTATATCCAAAAGGGTTTCACAAAACGCGGATAGGCAGGTGGATTAATACTTCTGTAAATCACAACCAGCACCACCAATACTTTACCGGAAATTATGGCCTTTACTTCTTATTTTGGGATAGGATGCTGGGAACCATCCGAAGTGATTATGATGGCAGATTTGAAGAAGCCACACAAAGAATCAAATAGTCGGTCTTTTATTTTTTCTTGAATACCGGAACCGTGCTACAGGGCTCGCCGAAGAAAATGCTTTTAGCAAATGGGCGCAGCAAGTGAGTAAGCGCCACATATATTGATTCTGGAATTTGTTTTTCACCACATCCTTTTACAACAATCCGCTGGTCGGCATACTTTTCAGGAGAAACGGCGGCAATATTTCGCAAGAAAAGAGACTCAAGCACCTGCGATTCATTACCCTTCATAATAAAAGCAGCAACCGGCTCCAGAGAAGAAGCTACCAGCATATAAGCCCATAGAGGAATGATGGCGTCGGCAGAACAAACAATACCTACAGCTGCATCTTTATATTGTTGCCAGTCCGTATTTTGAAGGGCTAGGCGAAAATCTTTTTCTTTTAGAATTAGTCCCATAAAAAGGTGATCTTTCAAATCGAACAGTTTTATGTTCTCGGTAGGATAAAAATCTGCCGGATCGAGACTAACCAGTCCGCTATCTGCCACTTTATTAACCAACGGTTCGCTCATACTTTACCTTTCGGGTACAAAATTAACGGATTGGCCGGTGGTTTTAGTTTCGGAATACGTAAAATAAAAAGCCCGGAGAAAATTTCCGGGCTTTTAGAATATCTACTAAACACACATTAATTAAACTGGAAGCGATAATCCTTAATAGTGGCTGCTTTTCTTAAAGCCTCCTGGCTTCGGAAAGTTCCTGAGCGGAGCATTTGCATAAGACTTTGCTTAAAAGTAGCTGGGTCTTGCATAGAGGGGCGTGCGCCAACCACGTCGGCTTGTATAGCAAAAACCCCCGTAGTTCCTTTAATTGGAGCGCTGGTTTTTCCAAGCAGCGATTTATTAAAGGCAGCTCCCACAACTTTTGGCTCACTTCCAATGCCCGAAATAAAGGGGGCAGTGAAAGAAAGACTGTCCGCCACTTGAATAGGTGAACCGGTGCTGGTTGTAAGTTCAGCAAGCGTTGTTCCTTTAAACTTAGTAGAAGCGATGATTGCGGCTTTCTTTTGGTTACGTACAAAATTTTCTACCAGTGGTTTCGCCTCTGCTACCGACATAGTTCCTTTTTTGTATATTCCATTAATCAGTGCCACAATAACCTGGTCTCCAATTGTAGTGGGCTCAGAAATATCACCTACACTATTTTGATATACCCAACGAACAAGGCTGCGTGACTGCCCAAGAGTACCTACATTAAAATCGTTCTGTTTGATTTCATTTACTCCCAACAACTGCTTGTTAGATTTGGTAGCTTGATCTGAAAACTGCTTAGCGTTTTTAGCAGATGCTATAAACTGAGACGCAGCCGTTGCTGCTGCCGCTTCGGTTTCCGTGCCAGCCAAAATAGGCCTAGCCAGGTAAGCAATTTTATACGCCGGGTTTGGATTTTTTTGTCCCAACACTTCCATAAAATGGTATCCGAATTCAGTTTTCACAACACCCCGGGTACCAACGGGCTTATCAAAGGCAAAATCGTTAAAAGGAGCCACCATTTGACCCTGAGGAAAAAATTCATAAACCCCTCCCTTGTCTTTGCTTCCCGGATCGTCGGAGTAACGAGCACATAAAGCAGAAAAGTCTGCTCCAGTGATAATGGCGTTTTGTATACTGTCGGCTAATTTCATTGCCATACTATCATTCCGAATTGCTTGTCCAGTGCGACTATCGTTGAAAGCAATTAGAATATGACGAACTTTTGCACTATCGGGCCAAACTTTAGTGCCAATCATTTTCGCCAAAACAAAATTATTCCCATCTATATAAGGACCATAAGAATTGCCAACAGGAATTTTTACTAGTGTGTCTTTATTCGGTTGTTGGATTCTGTTCTTGCTAAAATAGCTATTATAGAAAGGCAAGGTTGTGGAGTTCTTAGCAAAGAAAGCATCCATATCCTTTGAGTTGGTGAAAGAGTCTTTCAGAGACATTAATTCGTTGTACACATTAGCAGAATCGGTAGAAGAAGGGGCAGCACTGAAAGAAACATAGGTGATATTTCTGGTTTCTTCTGGTTTCTGATATTCACTCTCGTGTTTTTTAACATAAGAAGCGATATCATCATCGGTTACTTTTACCGAACTATCGGGCATAGCTACATACGGATAGTATACGTAAGAAATATTAGCAATGTTATTATTGTCGGCTTGCTGTTTTTCTAATAACCATTTTGGTATATAAGAAGATTGCAATAACAAGGATTGATATTTGATGCGAAGCGCTTTTTCTACAGTGGGAACAACGTATACTGTGTTCACCATTCTTGTTTGATCAGAGTTTTTGCTCTTCTTCATATTCGCAATCGCCTGCCGAGCATCGTTCTCGCGGAAAAGGCCGGTCGTTGGGTCTGTAAATTCTTGTTTTAAAGGAGAATTTGGTCCGAACAAAATGTCAGACAATTCTTTAGGAGAAACCATTAGGCCTAAATGATCATATTGTTCTTTTAGTAAAAGTTGCTCAACCTCCTGGTTCCACAATTGGCCCATTAGTTCTTCGCGGGGACCTTCTTGACCAGCCGCCAGTTTTTCTAGGTCGTTTAATTTTTCATCAAAGGCTACTCTTTCTATTTTAGTGCCATTAACCTCTCCTAAAACTGTAGTATTATTGAATAGGCCTCCTCCTTGACGAACACCATCCTGTAAAATAAAGGCAATTAACGCCAAAGCAATAATGCCAAACATAATCCAGGCACCTTTGTCACGAATTCGTTGAATAATAGACATAATAAAATATTGTAATTTAACTTATTCCTGTTCAATCAGGAGGGCAAAAATAGGGTATTCAGCCATTAGAACAAAGGGAAGATAAAAAGGCAGAAAAAGTAGAGGAATTAGAAAGAGACAGGGGGCTAGAAAGCAGCAGAAAAAACTAATCCACAATGGTGCGTGAAGAATGCTAAAAAACGGTGGAAAAACGACCAAATATTTTAGAAATATGGGGAATAAAAAGGGATAAATAGATAGAAAAGTAGAAATAAGAAGAGGGGAGACAAATTTTACTGCCCCTTATCCCCCTTAATTAACAGTGCGCAGCGTGTGAATTATATTTTTTTACTTGTGCAAGAAAAAAATAACAGGTTGTTGAAAAATGGGAAAATCATAAGCCAGTAATGGGTTTCTAAAGTGTATAACTATGTGAATTACAGTGAATATCAGGAAATGTTGTAGGTGAATAAGTAAGTTATGCACTAATCCACAGGCGTAATAGTAATAGGTTTAGTTACAAATCCTTTTTATTATAAAATACTACGGTGTTTATCCACTTATTTTTGAGAAGATTTCTAGCAGAAAGCGTTTAGTTTTACAGGAATAAAATAAGGTACATGGTTACTGATCAAACATTGCTGCCCGAGGCTGGATTTTTAGATAAAGAGATAGATCCCTCCTTGGATCTGTTTGCAGAAATTGAAAAATTAAAGAAACAAAAAAATGCAGTTATTCTGGCCCATTATTATCAAGAGCCGGATATACAGGATGTGGCTGATTATATTGGCGATAGTTTAGGATTGGCCCAAAAAGCGGCCAAAACAGAAGCAGACATTATTTTATTTGCGGGCGTTCATTTTATGGCCGAAACGGCTAAAATTCTCAATCCTTCCAAAAAAGTTGTTGTTCCAGATTGGAAAGCGGGCTGTTCACTGGCTGATAGTGCCCCCCCAGAATTATTTAGGCAGTTCAGGGCAAAACACCCAGACCATTTAGTGATTTCTTATATCAACTGCACCGCAGAAATTAAAGCCCAGAGTGATATTATTTGTACCAGCAGTAATGCCCTGGCTGTAATTGAAAGCGTTCCCGAAGATCAACCTATCTTATTTGCTCCGGATAAAAATCTGGGGGCTTATTTGAATAAGAAAACTGGGCGAGATATGTTGCTGTGGAATGGTGCCTGCATGGTACATGAAATATTCAGCCGAGAAAAAATTATTCGTTTACAACACCGTCATCCCGAAGCTTTGTTAATTGCTCATCCCGAATGTGAAGACGCGGTATTAGCTTTGGCTGATTATATTGGCAGTACCACACAATTATTACAGTTTTCTCAAACCTCTGCCAATAATAGTTTTATAGTAGCCACTGAGTCGGGAATTTTACACCAGATGCAAAAATTATCGCCCGAAAAAACATTTATTCCGGCCCCGCCCAATAATTTATGTGCGTGTAATGATTGCCCCCATATGAAATTAAACACCCTAGAAAAAGTATATCTCTGCCTACAATATGAAATCCCAGAAATTCAGATGGAAGAAAGCTTGCGATTAGCAGCCAAAATTCCTATGGACAGAATGATGGAAATCAGCAGAAAAGCTGGCTTGGTTGGATAAGGAAGCAATAAAAAATTAAAAGGAAAAAACATGAAAAAATTATTCTTTTTACCGGTTTATTTTATTTCTATCACCCTTTTTGCTCAACCCATGAGTGAAAAAGCAATTGATTCTTTTGTAGAAAAAGTGATGAAGTCATTTGATGTTCCTGGCATTGCAGTGGGTATTGTAAAAGATGGCAAGCTGATACATGCCAAAGGGTATGGTTTTCGATCCTTAGCTAATAAGTTGCCCACAACCGAGCACACGTTATTCGGAATTGCCTCTAATAGCAAAGCCTTTACAGCAGCAGCTTTGGGAATATTGGTTGATCAGGGAAAAATTTCCTGGAATGATAAAGTACGAGATTATATTCCTGAATTTAAATTATATGATCCCTATGTTACGGAACATTTTACCATCAAAGATTTATTAACGCATAGAAGCGGATTGGGATTAGGAGCAGGAGACCTGATGTTTTTTCCAGATTCTAGTGACTTCAAGTTGAAGGATATCATATATAATCTTCGTTTTTTACAACCGGTTTCTGAGTTTAGAACTAAGTATGATTATGATAATAATTTATACATTGTAGCCGGCGAAGTAATCGCGCGTGTGTCTGGAAAAAGCTGGGATGATTTTGTAGAAGGAAATATTTTACGACCATTAGGAATGGAAGAAAGTGCAGGATCTTTTGATAGGCTGCCATCTAACAAAGATGTAATTGATGCACATGCCCCCGTAAATGGAAAGGTTCAAGTGATTGCTAGAAGTACACTTCAGGTGGGTCATTCTGCCGGGGGAATTAATTCGAATATCGTTGACCTATCCAAATGGGTTACCTGTTTATTGAATGGAGGAGAGTATGGAAATAAGAAGAGAGTTTTTTCTGCTGATGTTGCCAAAGAATTGTGGACTCCCCAAACCATAATTCCGGTTACTGCTCCTGGGCCCTATCAAGTACATTTTTCAGCTTATGGATTAGGATTTGGCCTATCAGACATAAAAGGAAAATTGCAAGCTTCACACACAGGAGGCTTAGAAGGAATGGTTACCCAGATTACTTTGATTCCAGAAATTAAATTGGGGATTATTGTATTAACCAATCAACAGGAGGGTGGAGCATTTGTTGCCATTACCAATCAGATAAAAGATGGATACATTGGTTCCACCGGCATCGACTGGCACAAAGTGTTGATTACAAACCGAAACCGACAATTGCAGGAAGCAAAAAAAATAACTGATTCCACCCAAATAGAAATTGAAAAAGCGAGTGGGCAGGCAACACAAAATTGGAAGCTCTACCTAGGAGAATATAGCGATAATTGGATGGGGGATGTAAATATTTATGTAAAAGATGGACAACCCTGGCTTTCCATGAAAAGATCACCCAAATTATCGGGGCGCCTATATCCTTACAAAGGAAACACCCTGGTAGTTCGGTGGAATGACCGAAGCATGGACGCAGATGCATTTGTGAGCTTTGGGTTGGATGAAGAGGGTCAGGGAAAAACCATAACGATGCGAGCAATATCGCCGCTTACAGATTTCAGTTACGACTTCCACGACCTGCATTTCACACGCAAGCGGAAATAATTAAATTGTATAGCCCTTATTTTTAAGCGGCAACTCTCTCACCCGAACGCCGGTTGCTGCAGCGATTGCATTCATTAAACCGGGAATAACCGAGGGAACACTGGTTTCGCCTGCTCCGCCTGGTTCTGCATTACTTGGAATTATGTGTATTTCCAGCGCAGGCACATCAGGCATCCGAGCAACCTGAAAATCGAAAAAGCTGCTTTGCTGAACCGCGCCATTGGCTAAGGTTATTTCGCTTTTTAATACAGCACTCAATCCCCATACAAATCCACCTTCTACCTGATTGGCAAAACCATCGGGGTCAATTACCATGCCTACATCCGTAGCCACAACAGCCCGAAGAATTTTTATTTTCTTGGTTTTACTTACACTTACTTCAAAAGCATGCGCTGTATAGGCTTTTGCGTGGTTATAAAAACAGCAGGCAATCCCAACCCCTCTGCCGGCGCCTCTTTTTTTATTCCAATCAATTTTTTCTGCTGCCAATTCAATTACTGCGGAAAGTCGGGCAGGATCAAACAGGGTACCATCTTTTATTTTCTTGGCCGGCATATTTTTTAATAGCGAGAGTCGGTATTCAACCGGATCTACCCCAGCTTTTTTGGCTAACTCATCTATAAAACATTCAATTACTACATTGTTATAACTAAAGTTTACTGCCCGCCACCAGCCTTCTACTAGCGGAGAAGGAGTTCTACTAACAGCCGAACGAAGGGAAGGAATAGCATAATACATATCCCCCATAGATCCGCCCTCTGCTTCCATAGCAAGCCAGTTTGCGTTCCCCTTCATGCCCAGTAAAAAATCAGCTACTGGAGCAATGGCTATTTTATGCAACCAATCGGCAGGCTTTTTATCCGCTCCCAATTTAGCACTAAGTATATGAGAGGACGCGGGGCGATAGTTATCAAACTTCATATCATCCTCCCGAGTAAACATCAGCTGAACAGGGCGCTTTATTTGATAGGCGACCTGCATCGCTTCTGCGCTGTAATCGGCACTCAGCCTTCTACCAAAACCACCCCCAAGCGGCATCAGGTTGATAAAAATATCTTTAGACGTAAGGCCGAAAAACTTGGTAGCTACCGAAGCTGTTTTTCCAGGGTTTTGAAATCCGCCCCACAATGTAAACTTGCCATTAGAAAAATCTGCAATACAGTTCAGGGGTTCCATGGCGGCATGTGCTACAAAGGGAATTTGATAGCTGGCCGTAATCCACTCTGCGTCGGGCTGAGGCATGTCTTTTACAGCTGCGCCCTTTTCGTTGTAAATCATATCCGGAGCCTTTAGCAGGCGAGCGGCTTGTTCAGCAAAGTAACTGGCGCTGCTTTTTTCATTGGCGCCAGCGGGATAGGTCCATTGCACCTGTAAGCTTTTCTGAGCTCGTAAGGCAGCCCAGCGAGTGTTTGCAACGATGGCAACTCCGCTTCTAGTTTCCAGTTGATCGCCCATCTCTTTCATTTCGAAAAGCTCAACAATCCCTTCAATAGCAGCAACGGATTGCTTATCCCACGAAGCCACTTTTCCTCCCATTACCGGACAACGAACAATAACGGCATAAACCATATTAGGAACTCTATAGTCAAGCCCATATTTAAGTTTCCCTGTAACAATGTCGCGAATATTATTTTTTTTCACCCCCGGCTTGCCGATAACGGTAAAATCTTTATAGTTTTTTAGCACCGGCTCTTTTGGAATCGGAAGCGCGGAAGCTTTTGCAATCAAATCTTTAAAAGCAATGGACTGATTGGTGGTGGTGTTGATAACACGACTTTTTTGTGCGCGGCAATTATCAACCGAAATACCCCATTCGTTGGCAGCGGCCTTAATCAGCATTTCTCTTGCGGCTGCACCGGCTTTTCGCAGGGGCATAAATTCACGCAGGATGCTGGTACTACCGCCCGTAGAATAATTAAATCCACTGCTTGGGCTATAAGGAAGGGCTTCTGCGATTACTTGTTTTGGATCGGCCTCCAGCTCTTCCGCAACAATCAGGGGCAAAGAAGTTTGAACGCCCTGGCCCATTTCCTGCTTATACACATACACGATGATTTTTCCATCGGAACAGAGTTTAATCAGCGGACTGGGTTGAAAGCAGATCGGATCTTCAGCTGCAAAAGCAGGAAGGGGAACCAGTTGAGCAACCACCCATCCACCTGACAGAAAGGAGCTAAGTTGAATAAACGCTCTTCTTTGCATAATCAATTATTTAGTGCCGAGCTCGGCTGCTTTGTGAATTGCTTTTTTAATTCTGGCATAAGTACCACATCTACAAACCAACCCCTGCATTGCCTCATCAATTTGTTCGTCGGTTGGTTGCGGGAATGTTTGCAGGAGGGCAACGGAGGTCATGATTTGACCGGCCTGACAATACCCACATTGCGGTACATTGATTTCCATCCAGGCTTGCTGCACCACATGGGTTCCTTCTTCGCTCAGTCCTTCTATGGTGGTAACGGTTTTGCCAACGCAGGCGGCAGCGGTATATTGACAAGAGCGAATGGGCTTGCCGTTGATTAAAACGGTACAGGAGCCGCAAGAGCCAACGCCACAGCCATATTTGGTGCCGGTAAGGTCGAGCACATCGCGCAGCACCCAAAGCAGGGGCATATCTGCCGGCGCTTCTACGGGTTGCGATTTTCCATTAATTGTTAGTTGGTATTCGGGCATAGTGAAAAGTTAGGATATATGAAGTTACAAAAGGGCGCGGAGAAAAAGGGATAATTAATGGGGTGCTTTTTGGGTGCGACGGGAGTTGTGCGCAAACCGCCGCTAATCCATCCGAAGAAACCCCTAATTTTATCTAATGGAAGCAAAAAGCCCGCCAGTTTTTAATAAGCGCATTTTCTGGGATGTGAATTTTGAAAAACTCGACTATGATGCGAAAGCAAACTTTGTTATAGAGCGAGTTTTTGAGCGAGGAGATGTACCGGATATTAGAAATTGCCGTCGGTACTATGGAGACGAAAAAGTTACGGAAGTTCTATTAAATGCAAGGTTTTTGCCAGAGACAAGGATGTATCTAGCCAGCGCGGTAATCAACCGACCCCTAAAAGATTTTAGATGTTACACATTGAGACAGTCGAGCCCCAAACTTTTTCCTTATTAGAGCAACTAATGAGGGCGCCGTTTCTAGCGGGGTTTCGTTTAGTGGGAGGAACGGCCTTGTCTTTATTATATGGCCATAGAAAATCCGAGGATCTTGATTTATTTTCAACTGAAAACTTTGAAAACGAGGAAGTGATTTCGAAATTAACCCAACTGTTTGGCGGCAGGGTTTTACTTGAACAAAAACCGCCCCGATTTGGCATCTTTTGTTTTATTGATGACGTTAAAGTTGATTTGGTTCGGCACCCTCACCCCTTAATAGCTCCGCCGAAACTGATGGAGGGGGTTCGGATGTTTTCTACAGAAGATATCGTTGCCATGAAGGTGCAGGCGGTATTGGGAAGAGGAAAGAAAAAAGATTTTTGGGATATCGCCGAGCTATTGGAGCACTATTCGGTGGAAGATTTTGTTCGTTTTCACCAACAGAAGTATAGCACACAAAACTTGCTGATTTCGGTGCCTCAGGCAATCACCTATTTTAAGGATGCCGATGAAAGCGAAGACCCTGTAAGCCTAAAAAAGCAAAGCTGGCAGCAAGTTAAACGAGACATTACAAAAAAGGTTGATCGATATCTTCAATAAAGATTGAAAAATAGCCTATACTTCTCATCCAAATCTTTCGAAATAATTACACGAATGCATTAATTTGTGGCAAACAAACGTACATGAAAAAACTCCTATTGATAGCCTGCGCAATGATGGTGCTGGTTTGCGCATTGCAGGCACAGCCTACTCAAAAACCCCCATTACACGGAAAAAACTGGATGGCCATAACCGGAAAACCGCTGGCAGCCACTGCCGGATCAATGGTTTTTCAACAAGGCGGCAACGCGGTGGATGCGGCTTGTGCGATGCTGGCGGCTACTTGCACTATGTGGGACGTATTAAGCTGGGGCGGGGAAACGCAGGCCTTGATTTATAATCCGAAAACCAAAAAAGTTATTGG
>Ga0114979_10003038_pt1 | contig 11269 bp, 12 predicted proteins | sample S_140625_EF_Meta_FD_87315 | JGI IMG/M metagenome (GOLD analysis project Ga0114979, IMG submission 87315) | Freshwater microbial communities from Lake Simoncouche, Canada to study carbon cycling - S_140625_EF_MetaG | ecosystem: Environmental > Aquatic > Freshwater > Lake | place: Lake... | reverse complement strand
TAACCTTTGCCAAGCACCGCTAATCTTTGCGGAGCATGTCTGGTGTTAAGTCCCCGTAGCTCAGTGGATAGAGCAACCGCCTCCTAAGCGGTAGGTCGCAGGTTCAACTCCCGCCGGGGACACTTTTGTTCTCAATAGATTATGTAAAACTAACGTAGACTCTTGAAATGCGTAGATCTATTTCCATTGCTCTTGTCACAGCACTTTTAATTTTCGGTACAAGTACATCTTCCCAAGCTGCAATCAAGTTTACGACCGCAGCTAGTGCAATTGAAAAAAGTGCGTGTAAACCAACGTCAGAGATATCACTTAGCAAATCAGGACCGCTATTTTGCACAAAAGGGATTTGGACGTTGATGCCTAAAAGCAAAGACAATGTCTCAACGCGTGCGTACCGAACAATAATTGAAAGATATAACAGTAAGTCAGACGCAACACCGAAACTATCTGTACATCTAGATCCATTAGCTGGAAACTGGAAAAACGGAATTGTAAAATCAATTAACGTTGCTGCGCGTTTGTGGGGTACTTCTACAGAATCTGAAAAAACTATTCCTATATACGTGTCAGAAACGAGTAGCTATATTTCTGAGAATTTAAGTTCGGACGGGATAACTGAAAGTCAAGCTGACAGAGATCGTAATAAAGAAGCCGCTTCCCGAGGAGGAGGCCAAGCCGGATTCCATGGACAGTACTTTGATTTTATATTTTCGGAGAAAACTTCAAAGAGCACTGGTTATTACCAAGCTGGCTCACACGAGTACACCCACTATTCTCAAATGGTCTTTTCTCAATATCGATCTACACAAGGGTTAAAAGAATTCTGGATTAATGAAGGCTGTGCCTCATATATTGGAATGTCATTAGGCGGCTTAATCGGCTTCCCCCAAAACCAGCGAACAGAACTTATAAATTACCTAAAGCGACAACAAAAACCTGCCAAACTCACTTTATTCTCTCAGCAAGATGAAAAACTGTATTCGAATGCACATTTTAACGAAATCTTTGATACGGGTGCTGTTGCATGCGAAGCTTTAGTCGCGATTGCAGGAGTCAATTCTTTAGAAAATTACTTTAGAGCGCTATCTCAAACTGACTCAACCCCGGAATCGGTATTTCCAGAGGTGTTTGGAACATCTTTGCCTTCAATGATTGCTTTATTGCAACAATATGTTGATTCGGTTAGAAGCGGCCATGAAATGAGCTTCAATCAATTGAATCAAGGATTCGAGAAAATCAAAATATAGTTTGGTGATCAATTTTCCACGTAACAATTTCATCTTCCTCAAATAGAGCAAGATGGCACTAACAGTTAAGCAAAAACTACTGTTCGCTTTCCAACGATAAATACTTTGTCATCAGCGAAAAACTTTACTGCTTTTGCTAAAACTCTACGCTCGACATCGCGACCAATAGCAATCAACTCTTCAGGAGTAGCAATATGAGTGACATGTGCGACATCTTGTTCGATGATAGGGCCTTCATCAAGATCGCTTGTCACAAAGTGCGCCGAAGCACCAATAATTTTAACGCCACGATCATGCGCCTGGTGATATGGCTTAGCACCTTTGAATCCTGGCAAGAAAGAGTGATGAATGTTGATGATTTTGCCAGGAAGCTTGCTGCAGAAATCAGCGGACATTATTTGCATATAGCGGGCAAGGACCACAAAATCGATCTTTAGATTATCAATCTGCTTGAGAATTTCCGCTTCTTGAGTGACTTTATTGTCAGCTGGTAAATAAAGAAAAGTCTTTCCATGAGATTCAACTAAAACACGAAGCTCTTCGCGATTTGAGATAACAAGTGGAATTTCAATATTGAGTTCACCAAGCTCTTCCAAATACAAGAGGTCTCGCAAGCAGTGGCTTTCCTTAGTTACCATCACAAGTACACGTGGCTTCTTGGCAGTTGGGCGAATGTGTAAGGTTGGGTTGAACTTAGAAAGACTCTCATTCAAGCTCTTATGCGCGCCATCTAAACCTTGCGCTGTCTCGAAACGAGTGCGCATTACAAATGTGTTTGTCGTTGGATCTGTGAACTGTTGGTTCTCAATAATGTTTCCACCACAGCCAAGAACAGCTGAAGTCATCGCATGCACGATTCCAGGCTGATCGGTGCATTGCAGGGAAGCGAATAGATCCATGTACTTAGGGTACGCGACCTTAGTGATGAAGAGTAAATCGCTGCATTGATTTAGGCGCCCACCAGTTGCGCTCTCCGAATAAACGCATAAGTGCCGGCACCAATAGCCCGCGAACAATGGTCGCATCCAGGATCACAGCAAGAGCAACGCCAAACCCCATGGACTTAATTGATGTTACTCCGCTTGTGATGAAGGCCGCGAAAACAACTGCAAGCAACATGGCTGCGGCTGTGATGATGCGAGCTGATCTCTGCAGACCAACCGCAACTGATTCCACATTTGTTTTACCTGCCAAATGCTCTTCACGGATTCGAGAGAGCAAGAACAATTCGTAATCCATTGATAATCCAAAGACCACTACAGCGATCAAGATGACAATTGAAGTATCAAGCGCGCCAGTAACTGTAAATGAACCGACTAACCATTGCAGATGTCCGTCAATAAACACCCACGTAAGTGCGCCCATGGTTGCTGCAAGTGATAAGAAGTTAAGCAACACAGCTTTAATTGGCAAAATTATTGAACCAGTAAAAATAAAGATTAAAACTAGGACGCTGAGAATCACCCATCCCAATGCCCATGGCAATGTTCGCGAAATACCATCTTGTGAATCCGTGTAATCAGCTGCTACACCACCAACTAATGTGCCATCCGGTGATTTGATATCACGAATATCGTGTATCAGTCCCTGTGATTCAGGCGTACGCGGAAGCATTGACTGGTAAGCGACAACTCTTACATCCTTACCAATCGTTACCGGCGGTTGCACCGCGACAATTCCAGACAATTTGCCGACTTCGGCTGCATACGCAGTTATTTCTTCCAATTTGTCCGAGCCATTTCTAATGACAATTTCAATTGGATTTCCTGTTTGGCCCGGAAAGCGATCTGCCTGCAGAGCAGTTGCAACTGCCGCCTTATTGTCAGCTGGCAACATTCGTGAGTCACCTTGTGAGAACTTAATGTTTGTAATTGGTGCGGCCATAACAGTAAGAATTAACAGCGAAAGAACTACTGCACCTACTGGACGTTTCATTACTAAACGCGCTGTTTGCGCCCAGCGACCATCTTCTTTTGGAGTAATGGCAGAACGACGAATCACACCTTTATCAATTTTCGATCCCATCAAAGCCAAAATTGGGGGTAGACCTAAAATCGCACCGACTACGGCTAGTGCAACAACCGAAACGCCTGCATAACCGAATGATTTCAAGAATGGCAGCGGGAAGAATGTGAGAGAAAACAGCGTAACAAGAACTGTCATTCCTGAATAAAACACGGTTTTTCCGGCACTGCCCAGAGTCGAAACAATTGAATCTTCTACGCTTTTTCCACGATGCAACTCTTCGCGGAACCGATTAACAATCAATAGTGCGTAATCAATTCCAAGCCCAAGCCCCATGCCTGTCGTTAAATTGAGAGCATAGATACTGACATCGGTAAACAATGTAAATAAGTAAAGAATGAAGAACGCACCTAGAATCGCGGCAACCCCAACAATTAATGGCATTGCCGATGCGGCAAGAGCACCAAAAACAAATGTGAGCAGTATGAATGTTAAAGGAATAGATATTAGTTCTGCGATCTTTAGATCATCTGAAATCTTTTCTGTTATCGCATGCCCGACAACTGCAGCACCACCGGCATACAAAGTCAGTCCATCGTATGAACCATCATATTTTTTCTGGAATAACTGACCAAGCTTTTGACCTTGCGCAGAAAAAGGATCATTGTCACCATAAACAAGAATGAAAGCAGCTTTGCCGTCACTTGATTTTAAAGTTGCTTCACCTCCACTTGTCCAATATGAAAGCGTCTTTGAAACACCCACTTCCTGACTAATTTTCTTCTCTAGCGCTAATCCTTTTTGAGTTATAACAGAATCGGTGACATCAACCGATCCTGAATCGACAACAATCACGACAGAAGGATCAGATAACTTCAATTCATCGTTTAGATACTCGTAAACCTTGTATGAGTCGCTGTTTGGATCTGAATAACCTGCCGAATCAAGGCGGTTAAACACCATGGAACCAACAGCACCTGCCACAAGGATTCCAACAACAAAAAGCACCACAGCGCCTTTTCGGTGCTTAACTAAAGAGTGCCCCAGTTTCTCAAACATGATTCTCTCTTTCCTTTAACGATGTAGAATTAATTCCATGAGTGATCTCTTTCCTAATGTGACTTCAGATGAGATCGATCCTGAAGCCGCCGCCGAACAACGTCGACGTGAAGAAGAGATTAAGTCAGACAAACCACCGCATCACGAGGATTAATCAGCCTTTGGCGTTGGCGCAGCTTTTGGCGCCTCAGTTGTAGTTGATTTTTTTGCTGAATCTGTTTTGTAAAAACCAGAGCCTTTGAATACGACTCCCACAGCCGTGTAGACCTTTCGGACCTCGCCTTTGCATTGCGGGCACTCTGTCAATGAGTCATCCGAAAAGGATTGAATCGCCTCAAATTCATGGTCACATGCGGTGCATGCATATTGATACGTAGGCATCACACTCTCCATTTCCCAATAAGGCTAGGCAGTAAGTGTAAAGAAGTGAGACGATAGGCGCGAATTGAGGAGCTTCCCAAGCCCTTATGGAAGGAAACAGTGAGCCGCTTTCGTATTACAGCGATTTTGCTTCTTGTATTTCTAGGGGTGACAAATGCCTCTGCAAATACTTTGGTAAGCACTAGCCCAATTAGCGGTTCAACTCTTTCGGTTTCCCCTACAAATGTGACCGTGACCGGCCAGGTAACTTTGTTAGCTGACGCACCTGATGCAAACACTATTACTGTGACAGATCCAAATGGAGTTCGCGTTGACGATGGCACAATCACGATTTCTGATGTCAGCGCAACTGTTGGTGTCAGACCACTTGTTGAATCTGGAATGTACACAGTCACATACTTATTGGCATCAGAAGGTGAAGTGCCGCTAGAAGGTAGCTTTACTTTTAAGTACCAAGCGCCAAGTGTCATTTCTACTGCAAACCCAACCCCAGAGCCAACGCAATCTCAGACACCTGCTAGCAGCAGTTGGGGAACAAACTTTTTTGTCATTGTTTTACTGATTCTGGCGGTTTTAGTGACAGTCGGACTTTCCATGTATGCGCGCAAATTATTTAGAGATCGATGAATTTTTTTAGTACAACATTTAAATTCCTGAATCTGCTGGGCGGGTTTGCTGCGATCGGAACCCTTTTAGCAATGGCATTTTTGCTACTTGATAGCGAAGGCAAGGTTTCAACTTCAGCCGAAAAACTTCGCGGCTTTTTAAAAATAGCAACGGCGACTTGGGTAATTGGAGTCATTGGCTCAATCATTTTCACACTGGCTCAAATTTTAGATTCACCTGTGACCGTAGCCCTAGATCCAACGGTCATACGTTCATTTCTAACGCAAATTACCTTAGGCCAGTACCTAGGATTTGAAGCATTTATCGCTCTCATTATTTTTGTAGCCGCTTTTCGCGTAAAGAAAATATTGAGTCTTATCTTTTTCTTGATTCTTTCTCTCCTCGGAATTATCGCTCCCGTATTTCAAAGCCACGCGGCATCAAGTGGTTCACATTCTTTAGTCATCGGCTCACTCGTTATTCACGTGATTGGCCTATCACTGTGGGTCGGAGGAATCCTTGCGATTGCAATGCTTTCTGCATCCGATCGCGCAATTGCAGTACCTCGCTTTAGTCAGCTGGCCTTATGGTCTGCCATAGCAGTAGTTATCAGTGGAGCAGTAAATGCCTGGGCTCGACTTAACTTTGCTACCGCTTGGAATTCGACGTATGCCTACATAGTTGTGGCAAAAACGTTAGCAACTATCGGCTTAGTATTTCTGGGGTATCTACACCGAAAAAGTCTCGCCAATAAAGAGACAATAAATTGGATTAACTTTGCCAAGTTATTAACTACAGAAGCAGTAATCATGATTGTGACTGTTGCAATGGGCTCTTGGTTATCAAATACAAGTTCCCCAGATCGACCAGGAACACAAGAATTTGATGCCGCACTTTCTGTTGTTGGATTTGCAACACCACCTAAACCAACGTGGTCTCGCGTTTTCTTGAGCTACGAACCAGATGCTTTAATTTTGGGTCTTCTGGTAACGATAGTTGCCCTATATATAAAAGGCGTCATGGTCTTAACCAAACGTGGTGATAAGTGGCCAGTGGGACGTACGATTTCATTTGCCCTTGGAATTGCGGTTATCGATTTTGCAACAAGTGGTGGCCTAGGTCTGTATGCGCATTTCTCTTTTTCATATCACATGATTGCGCACATGCTTTTAGGAATGATCGCACCAATCGGATTGGTACTTGGCGCTCCTATGACATTGGCCTTGCGCACATTGCCACAAGGTCGAACTCCTTCAGAACGAGGAGTTCGTGGCTCTCTTCTTGCGGCTTTACATTCAAAGGTTGGCATCTTTTATACCAACCCAATCGTTGCGCTACTAATTTTTGATGGCTCATTATTTGCTCTGTACTTTACAGATTTGTTTGCCAGCATGATGCAAAGCCATATCGGGCATTTATTCATGACTCTTCACTTCTTAGCTGCTGGATTTTTATTTTTCTTCGTTGTAATTGGTGTCGATCCCAACCCTCGCAAAATTCCGCACTTAGTCCAAATTGTTATTTTGTTTGGAGCTATGAGTATCCATGCATTTTTCTCAGTCGCCTTAATGTCTACAACCACCTTGATTGATAAAGGCTATTTTGCTTCGCTTCAGACCCCTTGGCTGACCGACTTATTAGCTGATCAAAAGCTCGGTGGTTCTATTGGGTGGGCAATGGGCGAAATCCCAATTTTGATTGCATTGGTAGCAACATTTATCAATTGGTTGCGTGATGACACACGTGAAGCCAAGCGAATTGACCGTAATACTGTTCGCCAGGCAGCAATGGGCCAACCCGATGATTTAGCAAACTATAATCAATACTTACAAAAGCTGGCACAACGAGATAAGAATGAGTCCTAATGGAAAACATGTTCGATCTACCCTCTGAGTACAAAGAACTACGTGCAAGCGTTCGATCTTTGGCAGAAAAAGAGATTGCCCCTCATGCCCAAGCTGTTGATGAGGCGCACCGTTTTCCGCAGGAAGCAAAAGATGCATTAGTCAAAAATGGTTTGTATGCAGCGCATGTTCCTACTGAATTTGGCGGTGATGGAGCAGATGCACTTGCGACAGTTTTGATTATCGAAGAAGTGGCTCGTGTTTGCGGATCGTCATCATTGATTCCTGCGGTTAATAAATTAGGTTCGATGCCATTGATTTTGGGCGGCAATGAAGAACAAAAAAAGCGTTGGTTGCCTCGCCTTGTTAAAGGAGAAGGGTTTTCATACTGCCTTTCTGAGTCAGAAGCAGGGTCTGACGCATCTGCCATGCGAACCAAAGTTGAACGCACAAGCGATGGATGGGTTCTAAACGGTAGTAAAAAGTGGATCACAAATGCCGGTGAATCCGAACTGTATTCTGTAATTGCACAAGGTGATCCTGCATTGGGGTCAAAGGGAATTACTGCCTTCGTAGTAGAAAAATCAGATCCTGGGGTTTCATTTGGCGCACCAGAAAAGAAAATGGGAATGCGCGGATCTCCTACTCGCGAAGTTTATTTTGACAATGTTCATCTCTCTGATGACCGTCGCATTAGCGAAGTGGGACAAGGTTTTGCTTTAGCCATGAACACACTTGATCACACGCGGATCACAATCGCTGCACAAGCTATTGGACTAGCTCAAGGCGCTTTTGATGTTGCAACAAAGTACGCTCACGAGCGCCATCAATTTGGCAAGCCAATCTTTGATTTTCAAGCCGTTCAATTCATGTTGGCAGATATGGCAATGAACATTGAAGCTGCGCGACTACTTACTTATTCAGCGGCGATAAAGAGTGAAAACGGTGAAAAGGACCTTCGTTTCTTTTCAGCCGCAAGCAAGTGCTTTGCCAGTGATATTGCAATGAAGGTAACAGAGGATGCAATTCAGGTGCTAGGTGGATACGGTTACGTTACCGATTATCCAGTCGAGCGCATGATGCGTGATACAAAGTTAACTCAAATATATGAGGGAACTAATCAGATTCAGCGCATCGTCATGGCCCGTAATTTGCCAAATAGCTAACGCTTAAACCTGACAACAATCGACGGCGAAGCTGCCGCATCTAATGGGATGTCATGATTCTCATGAGGTAATTCTTCACTGGTTAATTCGCCTGCATACACCAGACCAATTTTCCAAGCATTCAATTGAGGGAGTGCGCGATCGTAATACCCACCACCTTGACCTAAACGGTAACCAGATTGATCTATCCGTAGGGCAGGGACAATGACAACTGAAATTTGCGAAAGATCATTAATAGCTGGGCCTGTAGGTTCCAATATTTTCTTTCTTGATACTAATTGTTCTGGATCGCCATTCCACGTAACCCATTCCAACTGATCACCTTGAATTCGGGGGAGGACTACCGTCTTACCGGCGCGTAAAAACGCTTCGTTGATCTCGACGGTACTTGGTTCATGGTCGTAGGAAAGATAAGAGGCGACTGTTGTAGCGGCAACTATTTCTGGTGCTTTCAGGATCACATTAAAGTTACTAGGAATGAATTTCTGGGAACGCTCACGGCGGGCTCGTTCACGTAATGCGATCTTTTGATCTGTCATTTAAATCTCCCGTTAAATCCCAAAGATCAAACTGTTCAACAAGTAGGGTGTGATTATGTCAGAACACACTCGGGTAGATGAGTTTCTTACCTCCTTACTCGCCATCTGCAAACCGTTAGAACCATTTGAAATGCCATTGCTAGATGCACATGGGGCGACTCTTGCCGAAGACATTTACGCAGGTGAGCGCTTAGTTCTGCGCGCAGGAACTCGTATTCGCTCTACTCAAATTGGATTGGCTGCATCCATCGGTCGAGATCATCTTCCAACCCGTCCGCATCCACGTGTTGTCGTTCTGTTAGCAGGACCTGACTTGGTCGAACCTGGCCAGGCTTTAAATAATGCAAGTGATGAATATGAAACGAACTCTTGGTTATTAACGACAGCGGTTCGTGAAGTTGGCGCTGTTGCATATCGAGTGCACTCAATTCCAGATGATGAAGAACAGTTGCAGAAAGTCATCGAAGATCAATTAGTACGAGCAGACTTAATTATTATTAGCGGAGAGCGCAGAGACGATTCATTTGACCTAATTTCTCGCACACTTGCAGGTCTTGGTGCAATTACTACAGTCGACTTAGCAATCGAAGCAAGCGGTCGCCACAATTTCGGAACAATTGGTCCTGATAACACACCTGTTGTCACACTTCCTGGCGATCCAATTGCTGCGTATATTTCATTCGAACTATTTGTTCGGCCAATGATTCGAACAATGCTTGGAGCTGCAACAATCCACCGCCCATCAGTAAAGGCATCCCTTGAAAAGCCAATTGAATCCACGGCCGGTATGCGTGCTTACATCCGTGCAATTTTGGCAGATGATGGAAAATCTGTGATGCCGCTTGCAAATCAGGATGAGCAATCAACTTTGTCAGATGCCAACGCCTTTATTGCCATTTCCGAAGGCGATACGTCATTGAAAACCGGTGATCAGGTCACTGTTGTAGTTCTTGAGCGCCGATATATCTAGTCTCATGAGCACTGGTTGGCCTATTCAATTACACAACGAAGAGATTTCTTTACGGCCACTACGTTTTCGCGATCGAAAAAGATGGAACCAAGTTCGCGCAGAAAATCGTGATTGGCTGTCTCCTTGGGAAGCGACAATCCCAGCAATCAGTAAAGAGAGCTATAAAGAGCTTCCTTCGTACTATCAAATGGTTCGAATTCTCAATCACGAGGCCCGTTATGGTCGTTCTTTTTCCTTTGCGATCTGGCATGGACAGAATTTAATCGGCCAAATTTCCCTTGGTGGCGTTATCTACGGAGCAATGCGCGGTGGCCATATTGGCTATTGGATTGATCGCAACTTTGCCAATCGTGGCTACACAACTGCTGCCGTTGAAATGCTTACACAGTATGCCTTTGAGGCTTTAAAACTCCACCGGGTCGAGATAAATCTGAGGCCAGAAAATGCCTCAAGTCGGCGGGTAGCCGAAAAAGCTGGCTTTATTTTTGAAGGAGAACGCCCGAACTATCTGCACATTGATGGGCAATGGCGTGATCACATCTGTTTTGTGAAAGAAAATTCTGCAATTAACTAGCACTCAAATCCCAGAAAAGCATCACCCCTTCCTTTAGATTTGTCCATCATGACTTCGGGACTTATTTATATTGCGATCATCGGTATGTGGGTCGCTTATTTTGCACCCCGTTGGATTCATGACCGTAATGAATTTTCCGGAAAATCAGTTGAACGTTTTAAGAGCGCATTACGTGTAGTTGCAAATCAATCTCCGCACACAGCAACAACTAGCGGAGCTATTCACATAGACCTAGATCGCGAAGCGAAAATTCGCCAAAATCTTTTGCGACGAAGGATTACTTTTGGATTGATAGCTTTTTCACTCATTACAACTCTTGTAGGTGGAATTATGAATACCATGCCATTTATTTATGCCGCTGTTCCAGTTTCTGCAATGTTGATCTATGTCGCAAATGTTCGACGACATGTAATTGCAGATCAGTTACATAAGCGTCGCGTCACACAGTTGCATCGCCGCAGTTCGGGTATCTCTGCAACAAATTTGGCTGAAGTTGTTCATCCAAAGCCAACAACAGAACATTGGATTCCTTTGTCAGAGCGCGAACTCAAGGGTGTCGTAATCTTGCCTAAAGGTTCTGCAGCCACTAGAAACGCATGGGAGCCAACCGAAGTTCCTGTTCCGACTTATGTAAATGCACCAAAAGCTGTGACCGCAAAGCGCGTCATTGACCTAACAACTCCTGGCCAGTGGAGCGAAGAACAAGAGCGACTTGAGCGCGAAGCACTTGCTGCGGCGTCACCATCTCGGGATGAAATATTTGATCAACAGCTAGCCGATGAGGCCGTTGAACGTTTGAATCAAGCTCGAGCAGCTAACGAGTAACTAGATCCACGAGTCAAACCACATGCGAAGATCCCAATCTTCGTAGGTGATGACCTGTCCCGTAAATAGTGGCAAGAAAAAGATAAAGCAGAG
>Ga0114979_10003037_pt1 | contig 11269 bp, 14 predicted proteins | sample S_140625_EF_Meta_FD_87315 | JGI IMG/M metagenome (GOLD analysis project Ga0114979, IMG submission 87315) | Freshwater microbial communities from Lake Simoncouche, Canada to study carbon cycling - S_140625_EF_MetaG | ecosystem: Environmental > Aquatic > Freshwater > Lake | place: Lake... | reverse complement strand
GTAGGACCTCCTGAAGGGCCTGTTGGTCCAGTGGGACCAGGGACAACTGAATCAGCACCTGTAGTTCCTGTAGGACCAGCTATTCCTGTTGGACCTGTTGGGCCTGTAGAACCTGTAGGACCTGGTGGTCCTCCTGAAGGACCTGTTGCGCCTGTTGGCCCTGTTGGTCCTGTAGCTCCTCTAGGTCCTGGCAGCCCACTTACAGGAAATGCTCCTACAGGGAATGGAGGGGGAATCAAAAATTTCGGCGAAGCTTGAGGCGCTCCGCAATACGATGGCATAATACTATTCTGTGATAAAAATAGTAGTATAAAATCTATACGGTTAGTTATTGCTCGTAGACAAATAAACAAATTCTTTACGGTGACGTTTATACAAAAGTAACAGGCATGTAATATCCAATCTCTACAAGATAATCAACGAGTGAGGGAGCTACAGGAATTTTTTCAATAAGTATCTTATGTACAACTTTGGCGTCACTGTTCATGCACTCACATTTTACATTGAAAGATGATTTAATAGGCATTAAACTCGAATAAGGATGTGCTACAATATATGGACATGCAAAATTTACATTATATCCATAATCTTTCAGAAACCCTGCTGTTATTCCCGTCATATATTCGCTATTTGTGAGAAACCCTGTCATTAATTCATATGAGGGAGCAGGATGATATGCTCCATTATAAAACCTATTATTCACAGGCGTAGTGGGTGAGCTCCCATCATCCCAATGACTGAGAGCAGTACCAGGGCCATAGTTTTCTTCAACAGGAATTCTTTGTAACGATTGATTCTTACAATACGTCTTATACAAAGATAAGGCAGATGATGTAACAGGTCCTTTATACCATGGTGTATTTGGCACATCCGTTAAGAAAGAATTCCATCCAACATTTGCGTTACTACTATAAAAAAACCCTAGCCCGTGAAGCATTTCATGTAATAACACATTAAATAGATGAATATTAGGAATCGTATTTACTGTGTTTGCTCCATTAAAATACGCAGCAGTTGTCATATACCCATTTGAAAAATATTTACTATTAAAGCTTATTGTTTGCTCATATGTAAAATCAGGAGACCGTGTTGTATCAGGAGTCCATCTGTCCAAGGAACTTTCTCCCACTGTATCACCAGACAAGTCAGTTATGCTAAAATGAACAAGCATGTCATTTGTACGATTATATCCTCTTGCGTTCGGTGTGCTTATAATAATCGCTTCCAATACACTTTTAACATTTTGAAATACTGACAAATTTGGGTAAATATAAGATATATAATTAGGACCACTTGTTCCCGTAAAGTCATAGGAGATAACGTATGGTGAAGGAAGACTGCGAATAAGACTTACTGAATTATAGTTAATCTGTGCCGATTTAAGGTGTATTCCGAAATCTGACATAAATATATCAGGAGAATATGCCACCACTTCAAGAATATATGTTTTAATAAGAGTCGAAGGCTGTGTAAGATCTGAGGGGGGTAAGGTTATAGTAAAGTTTACGGAACCAGTATTTACTCCTTTAGCATCTAGACCGTCTATCGTTAAAGAACCTAATGTCTTCGGTCCAAAACTAACATTAGAATCAAGGTTCGTAAGATTTGATGGTACAAAATAGTTAGTAGATGGGTCAGTTGTATCATATAGGCCAATAATAGCTTTTAGTGTCGAACTTGTTCCGTTATAACATGAAACATCTATGGATTGTGTAATAGGGGTGAATAGGAAATAATAGTATCTTGTATTACCATCAATCACAGCACCGTTTGGTGTTCTATTTGGCACAAGGCAGGTAAATGAGAACATTGGTGTAATTGTCCTGGAAACTGATTGTGCACTTTCTCCAACAGAATTTAACGAAGATACTGAGTATGTATATGGATTACCGCTTATTACTTGTGAATCCATATAGCTGTTTGTTGCCGACGATGAAAGTAAGGTGCCTTCTCTGTAAATTAAATACTGTGTGGCCTGTACAGAAGTCCATGATAAAGATACTCCGCACATTCCACTCGTCGCAACAAGCCCGCTGGGGACAGGAGGCAAACCAGTTGTAGGAAGTGGCGCTGGCGCAGGAGGAGGCGGTACTGGCAAAGGAATAGGTTTAGGTAAGAGTGGTGTTATTGGACTAGTAGATGCTCTAACATATGTTAGCGGCGAACCTCTGATATATGCTCCAAAATCCATAGCAGAGTCATTGTATATTGTTCTTGATTCTAGAATATAGGTAGTTCCAATGCTCAGGCTATTAAGTTTAAAGTCTGGTGTAGATGATGTATTCTGATATCGTAAACCGGAAGGCGTATTTATCGTTATTTGTCCATTCACAAAAACACACGGAAAAATCACATTAGATACATTGGCTTGTGTTAAAAGAGATGTGGGTGATTGTGTCGTGAATACTCTTGTTATTGATTCTTCATTTCTATACATATTTCTCGTCAAAAACACATCTACAGAAGTAGTAGTTGGTACAAAGGTAAAATAGAAATACCGAATTCCAAATGGGGTTGTCCCTGATGGAAATCTTGAACCGTCAGGATTTACATCTGGAGTTAGATTGGTGAATGACATTATATGTTATGTCTTCATAATCATACTGGACACTGTGTATACGGTTCGTTAATAGTAAAAAATATTGTTAATCTTACCCGAAGAATATGACATCATGGACAAGGCAGTACAAAGAAAGCTTGCATGAGTATCATATTCTTAATAGGACAATATATCCTATGACATTTCAAACTACTAGATCTGAACCTGCTTCTGCTGCAGAGGGTGATGTTCGAGCACTTGATGTGTTTGATGGTGCAATGATTCCTGAGGATGATTTCGGAATAGTTGATATGTTTGATGTTGGAACACTTCCTGAGAGTGATGCTGGAACAATTCCTGAGGAGGTGTTTGATACAGCTCCTCAGGATATGTTTAATCGTTTTACTGGTGTTTCTGCTCCTGTTTCTGCTGCAGCAACTGCTACAGCAACTGCTGCAGCAACTATACAAGGAATGGCTCCATGGTATGTAGGAGGGATATACCAAGGGGTGTCATCTCGCCCAGCGACAGCTCCCATGCAATACTTTACCGCAGGGGTACATACCGCAGGGGCATATGCCACAGGGGTACATACCTCAGGGGCATATGCAACGGGGGTACATACCACGGGGGTACATACCACAGGGGTACATACCACGGGGGTACAACTTATAAAGTTTAAGAGATATCGCATTAATACTAGACCATCGACGAGATAGTAGGCCAGCTACTAAATAAACCGGTAGTGTTATTTTTAGAATCTACCGTAAGGATTTCCATATCCACATCCACCATAGCCATAGCCATAGCCATACGCACCATAGCCATAAGGGTATGCATACGCACCTCCGTAATATGGTCCTGCACCATATCCATAATAAGGGCTTCCTAGGCCACAACAACCACGATAATAATTTCTAGGGTACCACATTTATGTATACAGTTATATCATATAATCCTATACATAGTATATTTACGGAGCGTTTTTCTTATTGCTTCTTAGTCTTTTTAAGCTTATTGCTTCTTAGCAGCCTTCATGGCATCACCAAGCTTGGTGGCAGGGTTCTTCTTCTTCATCTCACGGTAAAGCTTCATCACCTTCTCATTCCACATCTTTAGCGCAGGAGATAGCTTGCGAGTTCCCTTCTTGCCCTTAGCTGCCTTGCGAGTCTGCTTTGCCATTTCTATTAAGAGATGACATAAAGATTTGTGTAAAAGAGAATATAATGAATACCACATATATCGTTGCTGAGGAGAAGACCAATAGATTTTACGCAACTATCTTGGCATCGGCATTCCAGGACATGCTAAGAACTGGGGGTGAAGCTCGGGCGGAAATTATCTTTAGTTTCTTACCCTTTCATGCTGACTTGGGTGTCGGAGAGGATGTCCTTCGGAATATGCTAGAAAGTCTAGCGGATGCCGATGAGGGGAGTCTTGGGGACTTTTCTAGGTTTTTAGCGACGTCACCCCTCGTAATGAGCGCACTTCGGAAAGTTATTTACGGCTGGTAGAGCGACTCTTTCCCTTAGCCCTGCTCTTGCTCTTGCCCTTTGCCTGTGCCTTGCGTGATTTGACGGAACGTCTGCCTCCTTGTTGTACTCCTTGTGTTGCAGTAGGATGAGGAGTTGCCTTAATCTGAGTGGCTGTAGGGTCAACAGGGGCAACGGGAACTGCCACATGATTCTCGCCTAATACGCCTGTATTCTTATTCTTTGGTGCATTCTTAGGCGGTGGTGCTGTTGTAGGTAATACTGGCTTTGCTGAACCAAATAAGCTACCAAACCATGACATTCTATCTACTTTATTCCTAGCTTTTCCTTTCCCCAGGCAACAGATTCTTTAATCATATCAGCACTAACCCCCTTTTTATACGCGCGGAAATCAAAGAGACGCCCCTTGAAAAGCTGGTCTTGATTCTCATACGTGCTCGTTACATCTGCCCAATTACTCTTACCAAGATAGCAATTTGACATCTTACTTGTGGCCGGTAGCCATCCTGTCTTTTTCTGAAGAGTAAATTTGCCATTTATGTATATATTTATATCTGGTCTGAAGGGGTCTGTGCCGCTTGTTGTCACCGTTATATGTGTCCACTGTTGTAGCGGAATAACTGTCGGAAGTTTAATACTCATCTTTCTATCTTGCTTATCCCAGATTTCATAAATGAGAGTTGCCGTTGTAACAGATGTAAAGCCAGCCCCGCCTGGTGGGATGAGACTCGAATGGGAAGGGCTATTAGCTAAGGCATAGTCTTTTGGTGTTAAATAGGTTATACACGTGTATTCATTGATATTAGCATCAGTTGTCGTCATTAAATCTTGCGGAGACATCTCTTCCACGGCCTGGGCGCCTGATGGGCGCTTTGGAACGGTTGTTTCCTGGTCTTCTTGGCATTTTAGGGGTGTCACATCACTCAGTTGTGCGTTCGTATCACCCATTCCAACGATTCCTAAGAAGACATTGTCCATACCAGCCCCATTACCGAAATCAAATATCTTGGCGTTATTTGTGAATGCATCAAAATACACCCAGCACATCCAGGTTTTCGTCGAGCGCAGGGGAACCTTGGTGCCTATCGAGAAATCTGTAGAATCCGTCAGTCTTAGATACTGGTCAACTCCATTAAATCGGACTCCATCAGCCGTCTTGGTGCGAGGAGTCTCGTCAATTCTAATATCGCCTGCCACCGATGCCTTTGATGTGCCGAGAGTGTCAAGCATATCGCCCTTGAAACGGAACCATAGGACACAAGATTCATAGAAGGTGAGAAGAGTCTTTATATCATCTGGAGGTGCGCTGTCAATGCGCTCCTTACTATCAAAACCCATATCGCTGGCATAGGAGCATACCGGCTGATACGTATTGTCAGACCATTTGAGAATTCGACAATAATCGGCACGACCATCTCCGTTAATATCTCTCATATAATCGTCGTAGCTCACTCTAAATCCCTCATTAACGCCAGGAGTTCGGAACGATGTGGAAGTGAGATTCTCAGTGCCGGCGAGGGCGCAAGCAAAGAATAGATTTTTCAGGTCATCGGAAGGAGCGACCATACGACAGAAATCATATGCTGTTCCCAGACGACTCACGTCGGCATAGTCATTGAAGTATCTGGGGTCTCGCACGTAATTAGTGTTTTCCTGGTATTTATCAATATCACTACGGGGGGCGACAAAGGAAGACCAGAAGGTAGTGGTTGGTCCCGTAGATAGATTTGCGAAAGCTTCCGTAGTTAGGTTTGGAGCGAATAATTCTGATAATACAACCAAACTTAGAAATACTATCGATGCCAGAAGCATGAGTTGGAAGTATTCCATACTCTTCTATTGATGCCCTACGAGTTATTTTATGAATAAAAACCTTCTATCTATACACCAGAAGGCATGTCAGGTCTCATTCAAGAAGGAACATATGGGTGTGTTGTATCACCGCCTCTTTCTTGTGCCAAGGCAAAGACCAAGGCAAAAAACAATACTCAAAGAAAGGTAGGAAAGATTATTCGCATCAAGAATTCTGTACCAGAGTTGACGATGGGCACTGTCATACGTTCCATTGAGGGATGGCACCGGTATTTCATTGTTCCAGACAACGACGACTGCGATGCTCGGAATTTTAAGTCACATAGAGACGAATATGAGAAAATGTGTAAGGTATATCGCAGCTCTCCAGATTATCAGCTGACGCAATTAATATCACCTTACGCCGGTGTAACCATTCGCACTATGAATCTGATGTCCAACTTTGATTTTGTGGGGTCTCTACGCCATGTGTTAGAAGGTGTTGCCTTGCTCAACAAACAGGGTATCTGTCATTTTGACTTACACGACGGCAATGTCTTAGTGGATGTGAGGGGTACGTTTCGTATAATAGATTTCGGGTCGGCCTTCTTTGGAGACCAGATTGATGACAAGGGAGTGCGCAAACATTTATACGCATTTTCTCCAGAATTTCCTCCTCAGCCGCCTGAGATGGCTATGCAAAACGCCATGTATGGAGGAATGAGTATGGCGGATGGTTTGGAGCAGACTATTAAACAGAAGAGGGCGTTTCGTCTCGCTGCTCGACTAATTGGGCTGCCTGAGGCTGTTCAGAGGGCGGAACTTGTAGAATTCTGGAAGGGGGACACTGCGTGGAAAGGAGAATCTTGGGTTCCTTTTTTCCATGCTTACTGGCGTGTTTGGGATTCGTGGGCAGTGGGAATCTTGTTTTTGGATATTCTCCAAAAATGCTTTTTACTCCCTGGATTCTTGACGACGACGTGGGTGCGTGATAGCGGCGTTATTAAGACTGTGTTAAAAGGATTATTGGCGAGTAGTCCTGTGCGTCGGTTTAGCGCCGATGCTGCTTTGAAGGCGCTGGGATAGGGGGCTGCATTGAAGACGCTGGGTTAGGGGGCCTTGCCTTTCTAGTTTCGCAATATGTTCGCAGTTGGTTGAACTACTTCTGGAACTTCTGGTGATAAAATGTTCTTAATAATGTTAGTATAATTCTTAATATCTTCATTTGCTGTTTCTCTTTCAAGTTCTATGCGAATGTTTGTTTTCGGTATATTTGTATAAATATTGAACCATGATGAAAAGGGAAGGATTTCTACGCCCAGTCCAAGGATACATTCTTTCTTAATATAATACATTTCATTCCCCGAAATTTCAATTAATACACAATCCTTTACCACTTTAATAGATACTTCTGGCATGGAGGGAATTTCCCTCGTGTGACCATCATACATCAATTTTTTTGCGGCGGGTTTACCTAAATTTTTTCTAGTTCCTTAACATATTCGAACTTACTTCAACTACTTCTGGGTCTTCTGGTAATAATATGCTATCAAGGAGTTTTCTACAATTACGGTATTCTTCTTTTACATTTTCTTCATATATAATTGACTCTGTATAAGGATATAAAACTCCTCTTATAACATATCCTACTTGAAATTTCATAATAAATTCTTCTTTTGCTATATTTGTATAAATTTGTAAGTACCACGCAAGGTCATTTCCTTTCTCTGCATATCCAAGAATAGAGTCTTTCTTAATAAGATGGACGTTATTATCCATTTTAATCCTTAAACATTCCTTTACGACTTCAATAGATGGATTTGACATAGAGGGAATTCCCTTAGTATGACCATCATACATCAATTTTTTTGCGGCGGGTTTGCTTGAACTTTCTAAAACCGCCAGTCTTAATAAAAATCGGGTCATGTCTAGGGATACAGAAATATCCGCAGAAATTATCATAATTTAACGGGTCCTTGCGCTTCGTATCATCAAAATTGTGGTCCGCTAACGCCACATCGAAAATCTTGTGGCCCTTGGCGTCCAGATTCGTGACAGGCATTGCACCGCTTTTCTGAGAAAAGAAGCCGATTTTATTGCCCTTTGTGGGTTTATCTTGTCTGAGAAAATGGTAGTCCTGGTCCTCATCAACGACGAGAGCAATCTTGGATGTTCCTCTCGGGCATTTGAGTTCAAAAGAGGAAGGGAGAATACGTTTAGGATTGTCTCCCATGAGCCTCGCAATCATGTTAGGACATGTCTTTGGGTCTGTATTATTGAATCTGGGGTAGCCGCTCTTAGATCCAGGCTGATGAAAGGGAAGGTCGCACTTGGGGTCTTTCTTACAGTTTTCGATTTGCCTCGGGTCGATGATATTATAGGAATAACTGAAACAATTGTGGGTTAGACGAACCGTGTCGTCATTATTCCATCGTTGAGGCTCATAACGGGGCTCTGAGCCAGAAAGAGGTGCGCTACGAGGACAAAATTTCATATGTTGTGCGCAAAACGCCTCGCCATTCAAGGCATCATTAGGACAGGTCGCCAGGCATTGGCAGCGCCCTGGAGCGTCATTCATTTTAATAGAAGAGGGAAGGAGGGTAGTAAGATTTTGTAGAGGCTCTCGCTTTAGATTAAGCCGGCGAGTTTTCCTCTTGTAGTTTACCATCCTCTTTACTTAATACTTCTACTTTTTCGTCAGACTGGAATGGCTCCAATTTAAATGGTGTTGGGGGGATGAGCTGCTCTTTATCCACAATAGTATTATACCGTGAGTCATTTAGCTTATAGTATTCATCAGATACCTGTTTCATACGAATCTTCTCTAAGGTTTGGCAGAAATAGATGTATTGGTTGGCATGTGTTGGTAAATCAGAGGGAGTCTTGAAACCACTGTATTTTCCAGACAGCTCTATATAGAGCCAGCCTTCACTAACAATATGGTGTAGGGTTGTGTGTAGGGTATAGTATTTCTTATCAATTTTCATGAGTGTCATGAGTGCATTACTTATTGTTACACAGAGTGATAGAACCCAGACAACCCAGTAGACTGCTGTGCTTGTAGAAACTTGCTTACTAAGATCTTGCCCTGTGGATGAAGAGCCGCCTGTGAATTGAACGGACAGAAGAGCTGGAACAATGAGAGAGCCGACTGAGATGACTATGCGGAGTGTGTGAAATGCAGTGGAGTACCTCTTTGAGCGAAAGGTATATTCTTGAAGTAAAGATAAAAACCGGTGCTTCAATGATAATTTCTGACTAAAGGATAATTTAAGGGAATCGAGTGCTTCTGTTATGAGTTCTATTTGATTCTCATTGTGGGTCTGTAGCATTTTTGGCTTTTGTGTTAGATGTTTTGCTTGGTCTTGCTGTAAGGTACTGGCACTGGGATTGGGATTGGGAGAAGGAGAAAGAGCAGGAACTTCAATAACAGGAAGGATTCTTCTTGTTACAGATAAGCCTTTCAGAGCTTGTGGACCTTGTGGACCTTCTTGTCCTTGCTGTCCTGGAGGCAAATCCATGCTACTCTATCCAAAAAAAATTGTTTTACTCGTGTGCATTTGTACAGTCCCCACAATGAACTGCCTAGTATCGGTATATTCCAAGGTGTATCTAGAAACAGAGGATGAGAGTTGGAGTGCACGACCAACGAAGAATTTGATGCGGCGGCTTCATAGCCAAGATTCCGCACGATGGATTGCCGCCTTTGATGGAGGGCGGATTTCCGTGGGTGACCCTGTTTCTAGCTTTACAAGCTCGGATGCACTGTTTGTTCCTTCCTGGTTCTTGGAGTTTATAGGCCTAGAGGATGGTGCTCAGGTTGAGCTGGCGTTTGAGAAATCTGAGGCACTGCCAAAGGCCACACGGCTTTCCTTCAAGGTTATTGGAGATATTCCTGGTGACGTCGACGTGCGTGACCTTCTTGAAGAGCCGCTCTCTCAATTGGGAGTACTAGAGGTGGGTCAAATGATTCCTATTCCTATTATTGACGGATTATTGCTGCTTCAAGAATGTGAGCCTGAAAATGTGGTCTTCCTTGACGGCGAGGCAGATTTAGAGATTGAGAATGAGAGTCGTGTTACTACTCCTTCTGCTTCTTCTGATTCTGATTCTGCTGCTGCTGCTGCTGCTTCGCAGCAAGACCAAGACCAAGGCCAAGACTATCAAACACCTTTTACACAAGTCGAAGAGATAGATTTCTCTAGTATGTTACCTCCTACTACGCTTGCTCCTTCTGGGTTTATTCCCTTCCAAGGCGTTGGTCGAAGGTTGGGAGGCCGCTGAGGAAGCGGCAAAGGCTGCTGAGGAAGCAGCAAAGGCAGTTGAGGAAGCGGCAGAAGTCGTTTTAGCATAAATAATAGTTCGACCTTCTACAAAACGTGAAAACGGTTCTACTCTTTCTGTAGTATTGATATATAACGCCAGAAAAATTAAATGGATATATCTGAAGAATATTTGTTGTTTTTCACTTATGAAAAACATATCAAGAACACTATGAATAGAATAATGTGTTGCAAACACTAAAAAATCTATAGAGCACGGAAGAAGCAGTGGAAAGGCTAGGACTGCCGTTCCTTGTAGGATAGGGACTGCTCCATAGAGAAATAGCTCTATGACATATAGGATTTTCATTAGACGTATAACAGGGTGAGAAAAGTTATATATTACTCTGAAAGGCACATCTTGTCTGCAAATAGGACATCGTATTTGTCCTTTACATGATACACTAAAAAGCCACATATTCTCACAATCCTTATGAAACCATGCCCCTTGGCACCCACATGAAATAAGATTTAGCGAATTATTTGGTTGCGGTGAATCCAAACAAATACAACAAGATTCCATCCCTAAAGGGATTTTAGATATAATAGGCAGATGATTCGCTCGGCAATTGAAAAGGCACTTTCGGAAAACACGGGATTACTTGTCGGGAGATTTGGAACAATTGAATTTGAGACCATTTGGTTTCATATGATGACCGGCACTCTTAAGAAAGACTATTTGTATGTGTTAGAGAGAAATGCTGGTGTATTTGGAGATGCTGCTTCTATTTCTCGGTGGTGCTCAGAGTATGCTAGCGCATGCAGGAGCTCTGATATATTCGCAACGGGGTGGTATGCTCCTATAAAAGTGAGAGAGCAAGAATTCTTGAAAGGTACTTCTGTTGTACAGACTATACTGCGTGCCTTGGAGCCGTATTATTGGCCAGTTGAAGAGCGGTGGAGCAGGGCCTTGAATGGTCAGAAGGTGTGTGTGGTGTCGTCGTTTACTGATACGATTAAGGGGCAGTTGGCGAAGGGGGAAGAGAAGATTTGGCCTAGTGCAGCGGTTGGCCTTTGGCCTAGCGAAGCGTTTGCCCTCTGGCCTGCTGCTCAATGGTCGTTTGTCAAGACAGGCTACTCCCCTTCTTTAGCACTTGGACGAGCTGGATGGGAATGCGACGCCG
>Ga0114979_10003036_pt1 | contig 11273 bp, 17 predicted proteins | sample S_140625_EF_Meta_FD_87315 | JGI IMG/M metagenome (GOLD analysis project Ga0114979, IMG submission 87315) | Freshwater microbial communities from Lake Simoncouche, Canada to study carbon cycling - S_140625_EF_MetaG | ecosystem: Environmental > Aquatic > Freshwater > Lake | place: Lake... | reverse complement strand
CGGCGGATTGGCATCATGGGATGATCGTTCCGCTGATTTCGGTGGGCCTGATTTTGCATCGGGCGAAGGAGTTGGAACATGTGGCAATCCAACCCTGCCGATGGGGAATCGGGCTGGTCGGGGTAGCGCTGGTCCTGTTTTGGATCGGTTACAAAGTGGACATTACGATTGTGGGTTTTCTTTCGTTGCAGTTGATGATCGGAGGCTTGATTTTGTGGTTGTTGGGTTGGGAGATGATGAAGGCGGTGGCTTTTCCTTATATTTTTCTGATGTTTGCGTACCCCTTTTATTTTTTGGATACGATCGTGGCTTTTCCATTGCGGGGACTGATGTGCCAGCTGTCGCAGCTTTTTTTGAATGGGATCGGGGTGGAAACCTTGCGGGTTGGAACGGCGCTGGTCTCGGCTCCCGATTATGCGAAGGGGTTGGCCCAGGGGCAGAAGTTTGCCTTGGACGTGGCCACGCCGTGTAGCGGGATTCGATCCCTTTTTGCCCTGATGATGGTCAGCGCGCTCTACGCGCATCTTTCGCTCGAAAAGACGTGGCAGAAGTGGACTTTATTTTTGCTTTCGCCGGCGTTGGCGGTGATGGGGAATTTTGCCCGAATGGTGATGTTGACCGTGGGCACGATTTTGTTGGGGAGTGCGGTGGCGATTGGCACGGAGGAGCACCCGACGACCTTCCACATGGCGGCAGGATTTTTTGTGTTCGTTGTGGCGTTAGGGGGAATGGTGGGGGTGAGTCGACTGCTTCAGGCGATCGGGAGCCGGAAGGAAATGAAGAGATGAGCGTGGAGGCACGTAGAGGTGCGTTGGGCAGGGTGGTGGTGCTCCTGGCTCTTGCCGGGGGAGTAGCGGCTCTTTGTCTGCTCGTGCCCACGCCGAACACTCCCCCGAAGGCGGGAGTGGTGATGGATTTGCCTGTCAAGGTGGGAGAATTTACCGGGAAGGAAATTGCGGCCACGATGGGAGAGTTGGCAATTTTGCCAAAGGACACCCAGATCGCTCGGCGGGAGTATGCGGATACTGGCGGAGACAGAATCATGGCCTCGATTGTTTTGAGCGGGGGGGAAAAGCGGAGCATTCATCGGCCTGAGGTGTGCTTGCCGGCGCAGGGTTGGACGATGCGGGGGGGGAAGGTGGAGAAAATCAATCTGGCGGATGGGCGGGATTTGGAGGTGATGGATCTCAGTTTGGTACGGGATGTGGAGGTGGCGAAGGGGGATCGGCGAAAATTGTATGCGAACTATTTCTACTGGTTTGTGGGGAGCGAGGTGACAACGCCGCATCATTGGAGCCGAGTGTTTTTGACTAGTTTTGACCGGATTACAAAGAATCTGAATCACCGTTGGGCGTATGTGATTGTGATGTCGGTGGTGACGGAGGGCTTTCTGCCTTTGGGCAAGAACGAGACGCAGACGGTGGAGATGTTGAAGCAGTTCACGGCCGAGGCGGCTCCGAGCTTTATGAGGGCGAGCACACCTGGCCTGGCTCCCTGATTCCGTCTTGCCTTTCGGGCCCAAGGGTGGCCACGCTATATCTTCAACATTAACCCAAGGAATCCAATTATGAAAAACATGCTCAAAATCATCCTCGTAACCCTGATCGCCCTTCCCGCCATGAACGGACGGGCTGAATCGCTCGAAAAGCTGATCCCCGACTGCGCCGAAATTCTGGGCAGAATGAAAAGGGAAGACATGATCAACATGGATTTGGTGAAAGAAGCCAAAGGAATTGTGATTTTAAATGTCACAGGATTTTCGATCGGGATCGGTGGAACGGGCGGGGACGGGATCCTTATGGCGAAAACCGACAAAGGGTGGAGCGGGCCTGTTGCGATCACGACAGATGGGGGCACGTTGGGAATCGATGTGGGTGGAACAGACAACGACATCGTGATTTTGCTGATGAAAGAGGGGGTGGTGAGCAAGTGGGGGAACGGTGATCATTTTGGAAGTGCGTCGGCGGGAGCAGTGATGGGCCCGAAGGGCGGGGCAGCGGTGGATGCCTCGATGAAAAACCGAGACTTCAACGTCTATATCTGGAACAAGGGAGCCAAGTTGGGCGTCAACTTCGGCGGGTTTGATGTGAATATCAACGATGAGGCGAATGCTGATTTTTACGGCAAGCCGATGGTTTCACCAAAAGACATTTTGAATTCTGCAGCTGAAGTACCGGCCTCAAAAAAAGACGGCATGGATCGGATTTACAATTTGCTGAAATAAACAAAAAGGAATTTTAAAAATGAAAAACACACTTATTGCTCTTGTTGCGTTTTGGATGGCGTTGCCTGTTTCGGGGCGAGCTCAAAATTCTGAATCACTAAACATCGCGACGGACCAAGCGCTGAGCATGAACAAGCTGGACGACCTTATGGGCCGTGCCCAGAAGGCGCTGAGTTACATTATGACAAATCTCGGCGAACTTGCGGACGGCAACAACGCCAACGACTCGTTTGATAAGTTCAAAGATAATCTGGAAGACCTTCAGGACATTCGATCCGACATCAAAGACCGCGTGGAAAAGGTGCGTGATCTTCAGGGCAGGAGAATTGCCGCCTGGACAAAGGAAGTGTCCGGCATGACCGATAAGGACATGCGGAAAATGACGAACGATCAGATCGACAAGGCGAAGGCGGACTTCGACGTGTTGGATAAGCAGTTGCGGGAAGTGGGTGGAGACGCAAATGATCTCACAAGCCTCTTGCAGGACTTGAACAAATACTTTGCCTCCTCCTTCTCCCCTGACTCAATCAAGACATGTGCACCGATGATTGAGAAGGCGCGAGCCTCGGGGCAAGAAATGGTGAAGGATGTGGATACGCTGCGGGACAATATCTACAAGCAGAAGAAAGTGGTAAAGGGCACCTCGGGAAATTAGAGAAACAATAGAAGAGCCGACGGAGCGTCGGTTACGGGCGAATGGGCGAGAGCACGAGAGTGATCTCGCCCTTCGTCTTTTCCCCAAAGTGGGTGGCGACTTCAGTGGGAGTCCCGACAAATACTTCCTCGAATTTTTTGGTGAGTTCGCGGGCGACGCAGATTTGGGAGTCTGGGGGAAAGACTTCGACGAGAGTTGCGAGTGTTCGGGCAAGGCGATGAGGAGATTCGAAGTAGACCGAAGTATGTTCGCGTTTGGCTGCTGCGGTAATTTCGTTGAGGCGGCCGCCGGATTTTTGCGGCAGAAAGCCTCCAAAGTAAAAAGGAAGAGCAGGGAGACCGCTGGCAATCAGGGCATGAATGAGTGCGGATGGGCCGGGAATGACTTCGAGGGGGAGATGTTCCCTTTGGACGGCACGGATGATGCGTTCCCCAGGATCGGAAACTCCGGGCATGCCGGAATCGGTAACAAGGGCGATCGTTTGGCCACTGCGGATCCGGTCCAGAATTTCCGACTCGCGCGAAGCCTCGTTGAACTTTTGGTAGCTGAGAAAGGGTTTTTTCAACTCCAGGTGTTGGAGAAGAAGGCCAGTGTGCCGGGTGTCCTCTGCGGCGATCAGGTCGGCGGTAGCTAGGGCCTGGCACGCGCGGGGGGAGAGGTCAGAAAGATTGCCGATAGGGGTACCGACGACGACGAGGCGGCCTTGGATAGCGGTCATCAGATGATTCTACCCGCTGCCGCGCTAGGACTCGAACCTAGAACACCCACATTCAGAGTGTGGTGTGCTACCAATTGCACCACGCGGCAATCTAGGAAAGCATACCTGTGGGAGAAAATGAGGGCAAGAAGTGGTGGTGGGGCGAAGGGGGGCAGTTATTTTGTCCACAATTTCCAGGCCGCGTAGAGGAGGAAGAGAGAGAAGGCTCGTCGGGCATAGAGTTCCGGTATTTTCTGGATCCAAAGGGAGCCGAGTACGGCTCCCAGCATGCCAGTGAGAGCGCAGGCGGCGACGATTCGCCAGTCCACGGTTTGGAGTTTCCAGCTGGTGAGGGATCCCGCAAGAGAGATGGGGATAATGAGGGCGAGGGAGGTGCCTACGGCAATATGATAGGGAATCCCGCAGAGGAGGGTGAGGGCAGGGACGATGATGGCGCCCCCGCCGATCCCGAAACAGCCTGAGGCTAGTCCTGCGGCAAGTCCGATCAGGGCATAAAGAGGGAGGTTCGTCGGCATTTAGGGGACGATTCATCCAGAAAGGGGGGTTGGCAAGTGGGAATAAGAGGCCTGCGAAGGCTTGCCAAAAAAGGGAGAATCGCCTTACCTAACAAGTTCTATGCAAAAACGTTTATCTCTCTGTTTCACCCTTCTAGCCGCAGTTTTGGTCGCAGGTTGTGCCGTCAAAGATCCGAAGGATCCGAGATTTGTTGTGGCAGAAGGCAAAGGCATCAAGGTCACCCGGGCTCAGCTCGACGGGGAAGTGGACCGTGCGTTGCTGAATTTTAATCTGTCGCGGGACAAAGTTCCTGCTCCCCAGCTGAACTCGCTGGAGATGAACATTTTGAATCAGATGATCAATCGCCAAGTGGCTTTGGAGGAGGCACGCAAGTCCCCCCTGACAAATGCGGCCGTGTTGGCGAAGGAGCAGCTGGAGAAGATGAAAAAGAACTTCCCCGATGCAAAAGCGTTTGAGGAACAGTTGGCGAAGGCTAAGACAACCGAACAGGCGATGCTCAAGGAGATCGAGCAGAAGCTCGAAGTCGACAACCTGATGCGCACCCGTGTGGAACCGTCGATGAAAGCGCCTTCGGATCAAGATGTGCAAAAGTTTTATGCTGAAAATCCGAAGCTCTGGCAGCGGGGCGAGACGGTTCAGGCGCAGCATGTTTTGGTAAAGGTGGACGCCTCGGCGGATGCCGCGACAAAGGCAGAGAAAAAGAAGGCAGCCGAAGCAGCCTTGGCGCGAGTCAACAAAGGGGAAGCTTTCGAAAAAGTTGCTCAGGAAGTTTCGGATGATCCGGGGAGCAAGGCACGAGGGGGAGAATTGCCTCCCTTTAGCAAGGGGCAGATGACCCCGAATTTCGAAAAAGTGGCATTCTCGACTGCACCAGGAAAGACAAGTGCAGTGTTTGAAACCCCGTTTGGGTTCCACTTCCTCAAAGTGAAAGCGAAAGAGGCTGCGAAGACCCTGAAGCTGGAAGATGTGAAGAACGAGATCATGTCCCACCTCAAGCGTCTCAAACAGGGAGAAGCGACCCGACTCCTGTTGGAAGATTTGCGTAAGGAGGCTGCAGTGAAGATACTCCTTCCGCCGCCAGCCACGCCTGCCCCGGTGACAGCGACGACGCCTCCCGTTTCGGCCCCTCCCGCGCCGCCGGTGCCCCCTGCACCCGCGAAAAAATAGGCCGGGGAAACCCGGATGAAAGGATCATCTCCCGCGACGCCCGGCGGGTTGGAGAATTTTACCCCCAAGTTTGACGCTCAGGGGCTTTTGACGGCCGTGGCTGTCGATGCAGATTCAGGAGAAGTATTGATGACCGCTTTCATGAATGCGGAGGCGCTAGAAGCAACCCGAACATCCAAGAAGGCGACTTTTTTCAGCCGTTCTCGGCAGAAGCTGTGGGTCAAAGGGGAAAGCTCCGGCAATTTTTTGGCGGTGGAGGAGATCTTGGTAGATTGTGATCAGGATTGCTTGGTCCTGCGGGTACGCTTGCCAGCCCAGGGGTCGGCGTGCCACACAGGGGAGAGAAGCTGTTTCTACCGGCGATTGCCGATGAACGGTCCGGCGAAGCTCGAGCGACGTTTGATCAAGGCGTAAGACCAATTGCGGTTTCGGCTAGGCGAAGAAATTCTTTTTCAGCGGTGGTGACGGCGGAGGCTGGGCCAGTCAATTTCATAATGATTTGCTCGCCGCCCGCCTCGAGGATTGCGCCGAGGAGGAGGGCGTGAGGGAGATCCTTTTGGGGACCTCCTGGAGTGCCGCCACGGAGGGTGCCCTCGAGTCGGAGGAATGTGACAGATCCTTCCGTGCCATTTTTTGTTTCTGGGTGGGAGGGTGGGGGGGGTGTGAATTGAGCGATCCACCGATCGAGGTTGGCCTGTACGGAGCCTCCGTTACTGGAAGGAAAACGGGAGAAGGTAAGAGTAAGTAAGGTTCCGTCGGGGGCTTTTTTTTCGAGTTGGGCGGCACGGAACGATCCGGAGGGAGGAGCCCAGCGCCAAGACTCGGGGCGATCGAAACGGAGCGGGCCAACACGAAAAGCAACCGGCTGTGGGGAAGAAGACGGAGCTGCGTGAGAAATCGCGATGCTGGCAAGAAGAAGGAGGAGCGGGTTCATCCTTGGAGCCGGCGTGTCCATTCGTCGATCGCCATGGGACGACAGCGGAGGAGGCTTTCGTATTCCTGATTAATTTTCTTTTCATCCCAATCGGGATGGTTCGACTTCATAAATTGTATCATCCAAGTACGGGCAAGGGATCGGTCGTGAGGTGCGAGTCGAGCCAAGTCCCGGCGATACAGCAGATGATTGAGACGAGAGACAACAGAGAAAAAGCTCATGCCCGCGACCTGTGAAAGAGTCCTGCAACCCCTCCGGCAAGGGCGCCAAAGAGGAGAGTGAGAAAAGCAGCACGGAGGCCACCGCCAGCAAACTCCCGGTAGTAGGCGGGGGCATCGGCGGTGAGAGGATAAGGGACGGCGGTAAAAACTGCGCCCGGAAGACTGTAGAGAAAACCCCAGAGGGCGCCGGCGAGGTATTTTGGGGGGAAGGAGGGAAGGACGGCAACGAGAAGGCCGATCGAGGTGTAGGTGAGAAAAAGGCCGGCAGAGAAGAGGGCGGCAGCATGGATGGAAAGCCCTTGAAACCATGGCCCGAGTGCGGTGAGAAGCCCGAAGAGGCTGCCGGCCCAGACGGAGCGCCAAGAGATCTGCATAGGGCGAGAATGCCCGTAGAGGTGAGAAGTGGCAAACCAGCGGGATAAAAAATAGAGGCGGAAAAGAGAAAAGAGGAAGGAGGACTCTCGACAAGTGGTTTGGAGCGGGGAAAATCAAGGAATGGAAAATGTTCTCCAGCCGTCCTCTCGGCAGATGGAGCTTTTAGCCAATCTAGAAGCGAGGGCGAAGGAGTGTCCCGGGTTGTATCCGTTGAAGACGGCAGAGGATTTTCGGCGGGTAGCGGTGGATCATGCGGGGGGAGAGGATGAGGAGGTGTGCCGAGTGTTGGAAGGGATGTGGCGCCGACCGGACGAAGCGGTCCAGTTGAATGCGCAAAGTTTGATCGGACGGGGGCATGGGTTGTCAGATCAGAAAGTGGGAGAGCGGAAGAAGGATGGAACTTCGCGTCGGCGATAAGGGGAGTTGGGAAAGAATCGCTCGCCAAGCGTCTGCCAGACGCTCAAATCCGAGGGGCAGAGAAGAATGAAGGAAACGTTCAGCCCATCCTCCGCCACGCCCGAGCCGGAACTGCCGTTTGGCACGGCCCAGAGTGCTTCGGCCCCCAAGGCAGACCCGGAGGTGGTGGTGATCAAGGGGCCTCCACGGCCTGCCGGTTATGTTCCCCCGACTTCTTCTCATAATCAGGAGGAACCCCAGATGAATCCAATGAACCCAACCGCATTAAACGTGAAACGGAGTGTGGATCGCCAACGAAAAGAGCAGAAAGCTGTCTCCTCGATTCTCAGTGGAGTGGGGCTGGCTCTCTTGCTGATCATTGGGGGTTGTGCGGCGTTGGCAGGGTTTGGAGGCTTTGTTCTTTGGAAGCAGATCCAGCGGCAGAGCGTGACAGTGGATCAGATGGAGCAGCGCATTAATCAGGAAATTGCCTCCTTGCAGGCTCGCAATGCGGAGTTAACGAGTGGGTTGGAGTCGGCTGGGGCGCAGTTGGCGAAACAGCTTTCGCTCTTAGAGCAGGCGAAGTCCCAGTTGAACCGGCAGGAAAAAGATGTGGATACGGTGCGGCGGAGGCTTTCGATTTTGGAGGGTGATTCGGGCGAAAGGAGGCGTTGAGAGAAATGATCAGCCCAGTCGAATTGCGCCGGATCACCCAAGAGTGGAGGACGCGCCTTCAGAGGGTGCAACAGATTTTACAACCGAGCGAATGGGGGGTGGATGATTGGAATCGTTTTGCAAGGGCGCTGAGCCAGATGGTGCGGGCTCATGGCTCGACTTGGACGGAGGGGGAGACGACGTATTGGGATGTGCGGTGGACTTTGCACGATGGGGGTGAGCTGATTTGTCAGGCAGAGGACGGAACAGATGGAAAGAAGACCTTGGTGGTGGCTCAGACGGGGGGATTTGCGGAGGGCTTGGACAATTACACATGGTTTTATGGGGAGTTTGGGCAGACGGGTGATTTTCTTGGGAATCCGTATTGGGTGGATGGGACATGGAAAGAGGCGTTGGCCATGATGTTGCTGCCTCAGCAGGCTGGAGCGGGTTTTTATCTAAGCGGAGGGAATGTCGGCTCGGCTCCTATGCTAACGGCCCCATCCCCCAGCACTCAGCAGGCGTAAGACCATCATAGGTAGTAACTTGCAATTGCTTGCAAGTGGCCCAATTTCTGTGTAGGTTATTTCTCTTGAAAGGAGTTCGGCGGGGAGTCGAACAAGGGCGTGCTGATCCGGTTTCCGTGATCGACCCAGATCTAATTTCGGATCGAAGGAAACGCCCCACCCTCGCAGACCTAAAGAGAACGATAAGAACCTCACGGAAGAGATCGTGGTCAGCCATCGAGGCATGACCCATCCTTCGTCGATCGGGCGCTGTGCGCCCGGTTGGTCCGCTCGGGCAATATCTTTCCGCCGCACATCAACCTATGAGTCACGACGCACGATACGGATCCCGCCCCGGAGGCGGACCCCATGAACGCCGCAACCGCCGCCACAACCGTTATGGTGGAGGTCGGGGCGGACCTCGCCGCGAAAGCCGCCCAAGGCCACAAGGCGGTTTCTGGGGCTTTGTCAAAAAGCTATTTGGAATGGGAGGCGGTTCGAACGCCCCTGTTTCCAGCCAACCCCGCCAGCACAATGGCCGATCGGACGGACCGCGGACCCCGCGGACGCGGACGGCGCCACCGATGGAAGTGCTGACCCCACGTTTGTACATCGGCAACCTCTCCTATGATGCATCGGAGAGCGATGTTTTCGATCACCTGAGCAAAATCGCGGCGGTCAAGAATGTGGAAGTGGTGAGAGAAGGTGGCGGCAACTCCAAGGGTTTTGGTTTTGCCGAAATGCAGACCTTAGAAGGGGCGCAGGAAGTCGCCAAAAAACTCCATGATACGGATTTCATGGGGCGCCTCATGATCGTCAACGGGGCGAAATCAACCGGCGAGCGTTTCGGTGGTGGCGGGCGGCAGGATGCTCGTCCCCCACGGGAAGAGCGATCGGAGCGGGGCTCGGACTTTGATTACGAGCGCGGTCCGCGAAATCCCAGTTACGACTAATTCGAATGCTTAAGGATTGGCGAGAGCGCGCCGGGTCTTCTTCGCGGAGGCTCGGCCGCTTTCTGCCAGCCATCGGTTGATCGCAGCCAAATAGGCGCGAGCGCTTGATTCAATGACATCGGTCGCAGCAGAGCGGCCTGCCACAGCTTCACTCTTGGCACGGAAACGGACACTCAAACTCACTTCGCCAACGGCGTCCTTGCCCTCGGTGACGGCACGCACCTGATACTCGGTCAGATGTCCTTGGAGGCCGGTGATCTGGTCGATTGTTTTCATGACAGCATCGACAGCGCCATCGCCTGTGCCAATGGCAAAGTGATTTTGCTTGGCGCAGCGCAAGGCAATTTCAGCCAGAGGTTTTTCTCCCGTGCCTGTGTGGACGTGGAGACTGACGAGGGAATAGGTTTCGCGGGGATTTTGGATATGAGCGCCAACCAATGAGACGAGGTCGTCGTCGTAGATAAACTTTTTCCGATCCCCGATTTCCTTGCAGCGGGAGAAGATTGCCTGCAGTTCAGCTGGTCGCAGGGTGTACCCAAGGTGCTTGAGGCGGGAGGCGACAGCCGCACGACCGCTGTGTTTCGTCAGAGGGAGTTCGGTTTTGCCCCAGCCAACGATCTGGGGGTTGATGATTTCGTAGGTCTCCCGTTTTTTGAGAATTCCATCCTGATGAATGCCTGAGCTGTGGGCAAAGGCGTTGAGTCCGACGATCGCCTTGTTTCTGGGAATCGGGAAGCCGCAGGCACCGGATACGAGGCGGGATGTGCGAACCAGTTCACGGCTGTGGATCCCAGTCGTCACGTGAGGATAGCAGTCGGCGCGGGTGCGGAGGGCCATCACCACCTCTTCGAGGGCAGCATTCCCAGCGCGTTCACCGATTCCGTTTAAGGTGCACTCGACTTGGCGGGCGCCGGCTTGGACAGCAGCGAGGGAGTTGGCAACGGCCAACCCAAGATCATTGTGGCAGTGGGTGCTTAAAATGACGTCGGACGCGCCTTGGGCGAGGGAAAGAACTTCGGAGAACATTCGGCCATATTCCTCGGGAGTGGCATAGCCAGTGGTATCGGGCAAATTGATGGTGGTGGCGCCAGCTCGAATGGCGGCTTCGACGACTTCGACGAGGAAATCGATTTCGGTACGGGAAGCATCTTCGGGCGAAAATTCAACATTCGGAGTGAATTTGCGGGCTCGGCGGATGCCATCGATGGCGAGGCGAACAATCTCCTTCCTAGCTTTCCCCAGTTTAAATTCCCGATGGATTTTGCTGGTGCCGAGAAAAACGTGGATGCGGCCTTTTTTACCTGCAGGTTTCACGGCAGCTCCCGCGGCATCGATGTCGGCATGGACGCAACGGGCGAGGCCACAGATGACGGGACCGCGAACGGTTGTTGCGATTTCGCGAACCGACTCAAAGTCGCCACGGCTGGCGATGGGGAACCCCGCCTCGATGATATCGACCCCCAGACGAGCAAGTTGGCGGGCGACTGCCAGCTTTTGGGGCTGGGTCATCGCAGCGCCGGGGCACTGCTCTCCATCCCGGAGAGTGGTGTCGAAGATGTAGATTTTGTCTGCGGAAGCCATATTCCAAGCCTAAGCCAAATGCGCAAAAAACGCACCTGCGAAGGTGGGGAATAGGGGCAGGCTTTTGGAGGGGATCCGGGCCGTTAGTAGGCGGCTTGGGCACCCTTGAGATTGCGGCGACGGATCCAAGGCATGAGACCGCGGAGGCGGGCGCCGGTTTTCTCGATGGGATGTTTCTCCCCTTTTTTCAGGAGGGCATGGTAACGCTTCATTCCGGTGCGGCTCTCGCGGATCCATTCGCGGGCGAATGTGCCGTTGCGAATTTCGCGGAGAACGGCCTCCATCGATTTCTTCGTCCGGGCATCGACCACGCGGGGACCGCGGGTGACATCGCCGTACTTGGCGGTTTCGGAAATGGAGAAGCGCATTCCTG
>Ga0114979_10003035_pt1 | contig 11273 bp, 5 predicted proteins | sample S_140625_EF_Meta_FD_87315 | JGI IMG/M metagenome (GOLD analysis project Ga0114979, IMG submission 87315) | Freshwater microbial communities from Lake Simoncouche, Canada to study carbon cycling - S_140625_EF_MetaG | ecosystem: Environmental > Aquatic > Freshwater > Lake | place: Lake... | reverse complement strand
CGGTTCTTCCAGTCGATGCCGCCGAACACGTCGCCGAGGTGAAGCAGCTCGTCGCGCTTGCCGACTCGCGCGTTGATCGCATCGAGGAGCGCGCCGTCCATCTCGCGCACATCCCGGAACGGGCGCCCGAACAGCTCGATCGCCTCGGCGTGGCCGAAGTGCGTGTCGGCGGTGATCCAGATGCGGCGTGCCATGCGGTTCAGCGTAGTGGGGCAGGGGAGCAGCGCCGCCGCGGCGGGGTGCGGACCGCATCCGTACAATCCCCGCCATGCCGCGTCACCTGCTGCAGCTCGAAGGCCTCGACGCACCTGCGCTCACGGCGCTCCTCGACCGGGCGGAGTCGTTCATTCCCGCCGCCCGCGGCGAGGCGGCAGCGCCGGCATCCCTCGCGGGCAAGCTGGTCGCCAACCTCTTCTTCGAGGACTCCACGCGCACCCGCCTCAGCTTCGAGGCCGCCGCGGCGCGCCTGGGTGCGCGCAGCCTGGCGCTGCAGGGATCGGGCTCCAGCGCCAGCAAGGGAGAGACCTTCCTCGACACCGCGCTCAACGTCGAGGCACTCGGTGTGGACGCCATCGTGGTGCGCACCGACCTCTCCGGCGGTCCGGCGCAGCTGGCCCGCCACGTTCGCTGCGCGGTCATCAATGCCGGTGACGGCCGGCACGAGCACCCCACCCAAGGCCTGCTCGATTGCCTGACCATCCGACGGGCGCTCGGCGGCTTCCAGGGCGCCACCATCGCCATCGTGGGCGACATCGCCAACAGCCGGGTGGCGCGCAGCGCCCTGCACGCGCTGACCACGCTCGGTGCCAAGGTGCGGCTCATTGGCCCGCCGACACTCATGCCGAAGTCTTTCGCGCAGATCCCGGCGGTGGCCGAAAATGTCTCGATCTCCAACGATCTTGACGCCAACCTGCACGATCTTGATGCGATCATGATGCTTCGTGTCCAGCTGGAGCGCGCCGCGGGTGGTTCCATCGCCTCGGATTACCGCGTGCAGTACGGCCTGACCCGGGACCGCGCGGCGCGGCTTCCCGCGCGATGCATCGTCATGCACCCTGGGCCGGTGAACCGCGGCGTCGAGGTGGATGACGACGTTGCCGACGACCGTCGCCGCAGCCAGATACTGCTGCAAGTCACGCACGGCGTTGCAGTTCGGATGGCGGTCCTCGACCACTGCGTGGCCGGTTAGGAATCCGTTCGGTACGGAAACTTGCGCGGGGGGTACCGTGAGGGTGCAGGTAGCCTTTCCCCCTTGCCGATAGCGAACTCGTCCCGCCGCGCTTTCCCCGCGGAGGGCCGACGGAATGTTCGGCTCCGGTCGGTGCGCTGCATCCGACCAACCACCCCTGAGGTTCCCGTTACATGACGCGCTCCCGGACTGCACAGCCTGCACATACCGACGCACTCGCGAACCGGGCGGTTGCACTGCGGAACGCCGCGCGAGGCGCCTGTGCTGCGCTCATTTTTGTGGCCTCCGGCTGCGACTACGACAGCTGGATGGACCCCAGCCGCACCGGCTACTTCGAGCACACGCCCACCTCCATCCCGATCCTGCGCAAGATCGACGTGATCGAGGTGGAGCAGGACGCCTTCGCGACCGAGATCGGCGCGCCGGTCGCTGCCGACCTGATCCCCGGGAACTCCGAGTACATCTTTGCCGCGGGCGACGGCATCGAAGTCCAGATCAACGACCTGTTCCAGGTGGACAAGGCCGAGCAGTTCCGCCGCACCGTCGACCAGTCCGGCAAGATCCTCCTGCCGATCGTGGGCTCGATCGAGGTGGCCGGCAAGTCGCAGAGCGAGCTGGTCGCTGCCATCGAGGCGAAGCTCAAGCCGATCATCCGGGACCCGCGCGTCGACGTGACCATCGTCGAGGGCCGTGCCTTCACGTTCACGGTCGATGGCCAGGTGCGCAACTCGGGCGTGTACGCCCTGCAGCGCCCGGACTTCGACATCGAGCAGGCCGTGGCCCTCGCCGGCGGCGCGAACGAGGGTGCGCGCCGCATCCGCATCGTCCGCACGCTCATCACCAGCGCGGACGACGCCGCCGCGGTCGATGCGCAGCCCGCACAGGGCTCGACCCCGTCCGCAGCCCCGGCTCCTTCGGCGCCGGCTGCGGGCACTGTTCCGGGTACTGCGCCCGGCGAATCGTCCGCTCCGTCGGTCGATGACCTGCTCAAGCAGATCCAGCCGCCCGCCGCGACTGCGCCGACCGAACCTTCGGCGCCCGCGCCCGCGCCTGCGCCTGCATCCGCACCTCCCGCTGCCAGCCCCGGCGCGCTCCGCTCGCCAGCGATGGTGGTGGATGTGGATCAGCTCGAGGCTCCCAAGGTGGCGGAGACCGCGGTTGTCCAGACGGTCCAGGATGTGCAGACCCCGCCGGCCTCCGTGCCCGCCACCGAGTCGCGCTACGTGTTCGACACGCAGAAGCAGGAGTGGGTCTACGTTTCCGCCGGCAGCGCCGGCCCCGCATCTCCCGATGTCGGCCTCTCGACGCCCAATTCGCCCGATGGCGCGATCACCGGTCCCGCGGCGTTCGCCTCCGAGGCGCACCCGCTCAAGAAGGGCAAGGACTTCAGGCTCCCCAACGGCAAGCGCACGCGGGTCATCCTGGTCGACTGGGCCAAGTTGCAGCAGGGCGACCTGACGCAGAACGTGCTGGTCCGTCCCGGCGACAAGATCCACGTTGAAAGCGACATCGGCGTCGTGTACATCGACGGCGAAATCGCCCGTCCCGGCGTCTACAACCTGCCGCCCATCGGCGAACTCACCCTGAGCCGCCTGGTCTCCGCAGCCGGCGGACTCGGCCAGATCGCCATTCCGCAGCGCGTCGACCTGATCCGCAAGATCGCGCCGGACCGCGAGGCCGCCATCCGCGTGAACCTCGCCGCCATCCGCAACAAGGCGGAGCCCGACATCGTCATGCGCGCCGATGACCACATCATCATCGGCACCAACTTCTTCGCGACGCCGCTGGCGGTCATCCGCAACGGCTTCCGCATGACCTACGGCTTCGGCTTCCTCATCGACCGCAACTTCGGAAACGATGTTTTCGGACCACCGCCCTATTCGCAGCAGAACTTCTGATCGGAAGGCGAACTCGGCTCGCCGCCGGGCGTAGCGAGTGTCGCAGCGATCCTCGCCAGGCAGTCGGAATGCGGATCCTCGCATGAGCAGCTCTCCAGCGAACACCCCCCAGCGTGCTGACGTCGCGGCCTCCGCGGCGGGTGGCGGCATTGGCGGAGTGGAGCTGTCGCCGCGCACCGCGGTGATCCTGGCGGCGGCCTGGGCGGCGATCTTCGTGGCCACCTTCTGGGACTTCTTCCAGCAGCAGGTGTCGATGGCCACCACGCAGGTCCAGGACTGGGGGCACACGCTCCTGATCCCGGTCATCGCCTGCTACTTCGTCTACGTGAAGCGCGACCGCGTCTTTGCCTCGGCGTTCCGGCCGTCCTTCGGTGCGCTGGGGCTGGTGCTGCTCGGGCTCGGCGTGTACTCCGCCGCGGCGTTCGGGCCGCCTTCGCTGCAGCACCACAACCTGCGCGGCGCCGGCGTCGGGATCGCGCTGCTCGGCTCGCTGCTTGCCGTGTTCGGCATGTCGTCCATCCGCTGGCTGTGGTTCCCGTGGGCCTACTGCGTGGTCTTCGGGCAGTACATCTCCGAGCGCGCCATGTCGCGCGTCACGGAACGGCTGCAGGACTGGAGCGCCATCGGCGCGGACCTGCTGCTGAACACCATCGGCATCGACACCGACCGCACCGGCAACGTGCTCACCGTGCACATGTCCGACGGCACGGTGCACCCGCTCAACGTGGCGGAGGCATGCTCGGGCATGCGCACGCTCATGGCGTTCCTCGCCATCGGCGTCGCGCTCGCCGCGCTCGGGCTGCCGCGATGGTGGCAGCGCGTGCTCCTGGTGATGGCGGGCGTGCCGATCTCGATCTTCGTCAACGTGCTGCGGGTCGCCTCGCTCGGCCTGCTCTCGATGGTGGACACCAACTTCAGCACCGGCGAGTTCCACAGCATGGTGGGCCTCGTCTGGCTGGTGCCGGCGTTCCTCCTCTTCCTGGGCGCGATGTGGCTCATCAGGAACCTCGTCGTCGACGTCGAGCCCGGCGCGGCCGGAGGCACGCCATGAGCCTGCGCTTCGCACCGCGTACGCGCCTTGCCTACGTCGCCCTGCTTGCCACCCTCGCCATCGGCGGGCTCGGGCTGCGCGCCGCGATGCAGTCGTTCGACGTGTACCTCCGCAAGGAGCCGATCGCGCTGCGCGCCGACTTCGGCTCGCTGCCCACCACGCTCGGTCGCTGGCAGAAGTTCGGCGAGGACCAGCAGCTCGATTCCGCGATGGTCGAGTCCCTGGGCACCGACAAGTACCTGACCCGCAACTACGCGCTCGACGGCGAACCCTCCAAGGGCGTGCTGTCGCTGCACCTGGCCTACTACACGGGCATGATCGACACCGTGCCGCACATCCCCGAGCGATGCTGGGGCGCCGGCGGCATGGTCCAGCTCGGCGAGGCCGTCACGATGCCCCTCTCGCTTGCGATCGCCGGCGAACCCGCGGCGGACGCCCCCCGGAACGCGGCCACCGGCCTGCCGTATCCGCTTGCCACCCTCGTCGACCCGGTCACCCGGCTCGAGGAGCGCGTCGCCCTGCCGGTCGGCGATGCCGCGATGACGGTGAGCACCTTCCAGGAAGCGCGCTCCTCCCGCGTCGAGCAGCTCGGCGGCTACCTCTTCATCGCCAACGGCCGCCTGACGCCGAGCACGCTCGGTGTCCGCGCCCTGGCGTTCAACCTCACCGACCGCGTCGCCTACTACTGCAAGGTCCAGCTCTCTGCCCGCTACCCGGTGGGCGACACGCCCTCGGCCGTCGCCTTCAAGGCGCAGGCCGAGGATTTCCTCACCCAGCTTCTTCCGCACCTGATGCGTCGCCTCCCCGACTGGCCGTCGGCGGAGCGCGCAGCCGCAGGCAAGTCCTGACCGCAAGGATCGATCCATGGCAAGCAAGATCAATCGCAAGTTCGTGTTCGTCGTCGGCGGATTCTCCGTCGCCGCAGTCCTGCTCCTGGTGGCGGTCGTCCTGGTCAACCAGCTGTGGATCAAGAACGCGGAGCGCCACATCCGCTCCGGTGACGAGCTCATGGCGCAGGGCAAGCTCCGCGAGGCGTACGGCATGTACGGCCGCGCGCTCGCGAAGAAGCCCGACGTGGTCCGCTACGTGGAGAAGATGGAGGAGGCCCTCGGCAAGGTGGTCGCCGACACGCCCACCCAGGCGGTCGAGGACTACCGCAACATGACCGCGCTGAAGCGCGCGCGCACCCGCGCGCAGCCGGGCGATCCGGAGCAGTGGCGCATCCTGATCGGTGCGCTCGAGGCGGAGGCCGAGCTGTATTCGCGTGGCGACGGATGGCTGTCGCTCGAGAGCATCGGCAAGGAGATGAAGGACATCATGCCCCCCGGCAGCGACGGCATGAAGCTCGCGGAGGAGACCATGCTGTACGCGCGCGCCCAGCGCGAGCAGGTGCTCAGCTCGGGCGAGCGCACCGACCTCGAGCGCCAGCTCGATGCCTTCGTCAAGACCGCTCCCAAGAGCTGGCGCGCCTGGAGCGCGCTGGTGGAGCTTCGCAGCGCGGACGTCCTGCGCCTGCGTTCCTCCGGACAGGAGCAGGCGGCACAGCGCCGCACGGAGCTGCTCGACCGGACCATCGTGGACATGAAGGCCGCGATCGATTCGTCCGATCCCCTGGCGCAGGATGCGGTGGCGGCGATCACGCTCGACCGCATGGTGCTCGACGTCCGTGTCGGCAACCGCATCGAGCGCTCGAAGCTCGACGCTGCCAAGGTCTCGGCCGCCTGCGATGCGCTTGCCGCGGCGGCGCTTCGCACCGGCAGGGGATCCGCCGTGCGCGCAGCCGTGACGAAGCTGCTCGAGGCGAAGGGCACCGACGAAGCCAACAAGCTCCTCGACAGCTGGCTCCAGTCGAACCCGAAGGACATGATCTCCGCCGGCCTCTCGCTGGAACTCGCCAGCAAGCTCGGCGACCCGAAGACGGGATTCGAGCGGACGCAGGCGGCGGCGCGCCGGATCCTCGAGGCGCCCAGCCTTTCGACGAGCCTCGAGTCGAGCATCCAGCCGGACACGCGCGCGCGTGCCCTCCAGGTCATCATCGAGTCCGCCATCATGAAGATCGCCTCGGGTGTCGATGCCCAGGAGCAGGCGACGCTTGCGGCACAGATCGCGGAACTCCGTGGAAAGCTGCTGGTGGCGCTGCAGAACGACGAATCGTCCCCCGGCATGATCGCCACCGACGCCAAGATCGCCCAGTCCAAGGGCGACCTGCCCGGTGCCGCCAAGAAGTGGGAGAACTACTTCGCCAAGGTGCCGCAGCCGCCGGCCGACTCGTACCTCTGGGCCACCATGGTCTCGCGCGCGCAGAACGACCTCGGATTCGCGCTGCAGACCGCGACCAAGGGCACCGACGCGTATCCGTCCGACCTTCGCCTGGTGATCCAGCGCGCGGAGATCGCCGCACAGCTCGGCCGCTTCGCCGAGGCAGCCGCCCTCTACGAGGTGCTGGCGGGCGCGTTCCCTGACCAGGATCAGTACGCACGCATGGCGGTCGAGACCCGGGCGCGTTCCGAAGGAAAGACGCAGTCGACGGCACCCGAGGTCCAGCAGCTGCAGGCGGCGATCGAGGCGAAGGACTACCCCAAGGCGCGCGATGTCGCCGCCGGGTGGATCAAGTCCAGCAACGGCTCGCTGCAGGCCATGTACAGCGCCGTGCTCGTCGAGCAGCAGGCGGGCGACAAGGCGCGAACCCTCGAGGCACTCCGCGTGGCCCTCGAGAAGTACCCGACGAACCCCGACATGGCCCGCATCGAGGCGCTCCTCAAGACCGAGGACCCGATCGAGCGCGTCGACATGATGGTCAACCGGATGGTCACCGACCCCAAGCAGCGCCCGTCGGAACGCCTGCGCGCGCTGCGCGGCGTGCGCGCGGACCTCGTCCGGCAGATCGCCGAGCTGAAGCAGGCCAAGTCCCCCGAGCTCGGCCGCAGCGAGGACTTCCTCAAGAAGCTCGACGCTGCCATCCCGGAAGCGGAGAAGCAGGCGCTCGCATCGGGTGCCGACGACCCGGGAACCGTCGAACTCGCGTTCATGGAGGCGATCGGGCGCGGCGATGTTGCCGCCGCCGAGCTGCACGTTGCCGCCGCCGCCAGGCTTGCGTCGGTCTCGCCGATCCTCGAGGTGGTCCTGCGCGCGCGTCTCCTCGACTACCAGGGACGTCCCGCGGAGGCCATCGCGCTCCTCGAGAAGGCGCGCCAGTCGGGCCGGACGGACGCACCGATTGCCTCCCAGCTGGCCATGATCCAGGAGCGCATCGGCAATGAGCCGGCCGCGCTCGCCCTCTGGAAGGAGGCGTACGACCGCCGCCCGAACGATCTCGGCAACGTGCGCGGCTATGCGCGCGCGCTCGGCCGCTCCGGCCAGGGTCGCAATGCGCTGGAGATGCTCCGTGCCGCGGTCGCGGCCAACCCCGGTGACGTCGAGGCCCTGCGCGCCGCTGCCGACTACGAGGCCGTCTACGGGAGCCGCGCCATCGCCATCGACCACCGCCAGCGCCTGATCCAGCTTGATCCGACGAACCGCGAGAACCTGGGCGACCTGTACGCGCTCCTCTACCAGCCGGCCGACTTCGGATCGGTGCGCGATGCGCAGGGGCGGCCGCGCTTCGACGCCCGTGCCTGGGCCTCCGTCCCCAAGGAAGAGCAGCGTCGCCTGCTCGAGGACGCGCACCAGATGAACATGGCGCTCGCCGAGCAGCTCTACACGGCTGCCATGCAGTCCGCGCCGTACGACATCCGCTTCGCCGGCCGCAAGGCATCGGTGCTGCGCGAACTCGGCAAGTTCGACGAGGGAACGCGCGCGATCGCGGACGTGGTGAAGGCGGCCGAGGCCGCCGGTGCCGCCACCGCGCTGACGTACACCGAGCAGGGCCTCTACCTCGACGCGCTTGGCGATCGTGCCGGTGCCGAGGCGTGCTTCACCAAGGCGCGCGCCCTGCAGGACCCCAAGAAGCGCGAGGTCGACCTGGTGCTGCTTGAGCTCGAGGCCAAGCGCGGGAACGCGAAGCGCGCCATCGAGCTGCTCAAGGATGCCATGGGCGATTCGCCCTCGGTCGTCATGCTCCTCCGCCTGGCGGACCTGCAGCTGGTCGATCGCCAATACGCCGATGCGCGTGCCACCGTCGAGAAGGCCCGCGGCGTCATGGGTGCCAGCCCGCCGGCGGAATCGCAGCGGCAGCTCGAGATGCTCGTCTCCGGACTCGCAGCAGGCGAGGCGGACGAGCTCCGCGATGCCGGCAAGCGCGACGCGGCGAACGCGAAGGCCGAGGAGGCGCTCGCCGCGCTGGGCCGTGCCGAGCTGGTGTCTCCCTCCGACCTGTTTGCGCCCTTGCGCCGCGTGCAGATCCTGCGCGGCCTGGCGATCGCCAGCCAGGACAACGCGCGGCTCGACCAGGCCATCGCCGAAGCCGACCGCATCCTGGCGCGAAACGCCATGTACTGGCCGATGGTCTCCCAGCGCACCGACCTCGCGCTCGACAAGCGCGACATCAAGGCGGCGATCGGCATCGTCGAGCGCTATCTCAAGGCGCAGCCGTCCAGCGAGGAGGGCCGCGCACGCCTGATCCAGATGCAGATCGCGTCGGGCAACGTCCCGCGCGCGATCGAGGTCGCCAAGGAAGGCGTGGAGTTCCGCCCGCAGGACCCGGTCTCCGCGGAACGCGTCGGCGAGCTGTACCTGAACACGGGCGATGCAGCGAGCGCGGCCAAGGAGTTCGAGCGCGCGTTCACCCTCGACCCGAAGTCCATCGTCTACCTCGAGAAGTCCGCGAATGCCCGGCTCCTGGCCGGCAATCCGCAGGAAGCCCTCGCGCTCCTGCGCGGCGCAAGCGAGCTGGTGGCGCGCTCCCCCGTGCTCCGCGCCATCGGTGCGACCGCGCTCGCCAAGACCGGCAAGCGGGACGAGGCCATCGTCGCCGGGCGCGACGCGCTCGTTGCGGCGCGTGCGCTCCCGGAGAAGACGGTCGAGAACGTCGAGCGGACCGCCGTGGTGCTCCGCGAGATGTTCCCGCCGGACCGTCCGGGCGACTTCGAGGCATTCGTCCTGCAGTCGGGTACCCCGACGGCCGTCGAATCGGCGATCATCGCGGACACCTGGATGCGTTCCGGCCCGACCGGCGGCGACAAGGCGCTGGAGTGGTGCGGAAAGGTCGAGGCAGGCGGCGAGTCCGTACAGGCCGGCGTCCGGTCCGCCACCGCGATGACCCGCGGCTCCGTGCTCTACTCGCGCGGCGACCTCAAGGGCGCATGCGATGCGTTCGAGATGGCCGCAGGCATCGCGCAGCGCAATGCCGCAGCCCTCAACAACGCCGCCTTCCTGCTGGTGAAGGTCAAGAACGACACCGCCAAGGCCTTCGAGCTGGCGTCGCTCGCCGTGCAGCTCGCTCCGGCGCAGCCCGACTACCTCGACACGCTCGGTTACGTCCTCTTCAAGTCCGGCAAGCTTGCGGATGCCGAGGACGTGCTGAACAAGTCGGTGGCCGTCGCGCCCACGGCGAGTGCGCTCATGCACCTGGCGCAGGTACGCGCGGGGCAGGGCAATGTCGGGGATGCCCGCCAGCTCCTTGACCGTGCCCGGGCAAAGTCGCCCGACGCGGACACCGCCAAGGAGATCGAGGAGATCACGGCGTCGCTCAAGGGGAAGTGACACGTGGGACGTGATGTCGGTGAGTGAAGACAGCCACGGATGACTGGGATTGATGTCCGGCATTGATGACTGGGACTGACGCGCGACGGGATCTCTCGAGAGGAACAACCATGACTGCAGCCAACCAGACGACCGCCACCCCATCCTCCGCTCCCCGCCCCGCCCAGGCAGGCGGTGCACCCCGCGGCGGCAGGCAGCAGGCCCCCACCGTCGATCCCGTGCGCATCCTCCGCCAGCACGCGTGGCTCCTCGCGGGCTCCGCGGGCGTCGGGCTCGTGCTCGGCGTCGTCGCGCACTTCACCTGCCTGTTCCTCTACCCGCTCTGGGGCGGCTCGGTGATCTTCGAGATCCGGCCCGAGGTGACGGGCGCGAAGGACGCGGTGACCCGTGAAATCGTGCAGGACGAGGCGATCGCGCGCCTCGGCCAGACCGAGTCGCAGAAGATGATGTCGAAGTCCATCCTGGAGGCCGCGATGAAGGCGCCGGACGTGGGCATGACCAAGTGGGGCCAGCACTACACCACGGTCGACGAACGGATCGAGGAGCTCGAGGACACGCTGCGCGTGGGTCACCGCCGCGGCACCCAGCTCTTCACCGTCACCTGGCGCACGTGGGACAAGTCCGACGTGCCGGTCATCCTCAACCGCGTCGCCGACACGTACATGAGCGCGCGCGATGACGAGGAGAACTCGCGGACGGCGCGCAGCAAGTCGCAGTTCGAGACCAAGAAGGGACAGGTCGAGGATTCGATCCGCACCCTGAAGTCGGAGATCCAGGACTTCATCCGCAAGAAGGGCATCACCGCCGGCAAGGAATCCGACCTTGCCGACCAGCGCTCCTCGGAGAACCTCGCGCGCCTGCGCGACGACACGATCCGCGACCTCACCTTGGCCCAGGCGCGCCTGGACTCGATCGACCGCAAGATCGCCGACCAGCGCTTCGAGGACGAGGACCGCCGCAACGCGATGGACGATCCGTCGATCCGCCAGCTCGAGCGCGACCTCCAGCAGGTGCAGGTGGCGCTCAACGCCACGCGCGAGCGCTTCGGCGAGGATCACCCGCAGGTCAAGGAGCTGATGCAGCGCGAGGCGGCGGGACGCGCCCGGCTCAAGGCGTCCATGGACGAGGCGATGAGCCGCAACCTGCTGGCGGACAAGATCAACTTCTCGCAGCGCGTCGTCGGCCTGAAGTCGCTCGTCGAGAAGCAGACCGAGGACCTGAGCACCTCGCAGAAGAAGCTCCAGGACCTGACCGCCGAGATCAGCGCGCTCGACGCCCTCAAGGAGCAGCTGTCCCAGAAGGAACTGGAGCGAAACGATCTCCAGGACCTGATCACGCAGCTCGATCTCCTGCAGGCCCGCGAGGACGCCCGTCGTGTTCGGCTCGTGCAGCGCGCCACCACCCCGAAGGAACTGGACTTCCCGCAGCTCAAGTTCATGGTCCCGGGCGGTGCGGTGCTCGTGCTCCTGATCGTCGCCGGCATCCTCTTCCTGCG
>Ga0114979_10003034_pt1 | contig 11275 bp, 8 predicted proteins | sample S_140625_EF_Meta_FD_87315 | JGI IMG/M metagenome (GOLD analysis project Ga0114979, IMG submission 87315) | Freshwater microbial communities from Lake Simoncouche, Canada to study carbon cycling - S_140625_EF_MetaG | ecosystem: Environmental > Aquatic > Freshwater > Lake | place: Lake... | reverse complement strand
TTTCTCGCCGTGACGGCCTTCGCCGCGTTCGGCCTCATCGCCCCGGCGGTCCTCGCCGATCCGCTGCTCAGCTCGTGGCTCACCACGAACTCCACCAAATACGCCCGCATCTACACCAGCCCCGCCAACCGCACCGCTGGCGTCTCCACTACCACCTGGACCGGGCAGACTTCGCCCACCTACGCCGGTATTCATGAGATCAACTTTTCGGCCAGTTGGGTTTACCTGAAAAATACCGGCCTCGCCAGCTATGTCATGGGTCCTTGGAACAACCCTAACCTGCCTAAAAACCAAGGCACCGCGACCAAGGTTTACCGTTTCCCCCGAACGCCCGTTATCCCTGCCACCAAGACCCCCACCGGCATGGGCGTGATCGGTGTCCTCGTGGACGGCGTCTCCATCTACAACACTTCGGATGGTTTCTCTTACTCGGTGGCAAACGGGAAAGACGCCACCCCCAACGGCGGTATCGGCGCCGGCGATGGCATCTGGAACCGCGACGCTTGGCCCAACGAATTTGTGTCCTTCGATTACGCGCTCAACCACCCCCAGCCCAGCGGCGACTATCACTCCCACGCCAACCCCATCGCGGTCCGCTATCAACTCGGCGACAACGTCAACTACGACGCGGCCACCAAGATCTACTCCGAAAACACCGCCACCACCACCTTCGCCCACTCCCCGATCATCGGCTGGATGAATGACGGTCTTCCCTACTACGGGCCCTATGGCTATTCCAACCCCTTGGATGCGACCAGCCCCGTGCGTCGCATGGTCTCCGGCTATGTCCTGCGCGACGGTTCCTACGGCACGACCAACCTCACTGCTACCGGACGCACCACTTTGCCCGCCTGGGCCCTGGCCGCGCAAAACCGTGCCCAGCTCAGCTCGTCCGCCCAGTATGGTCCGGCCGTGAACACCACCTACGCGCTCGGTCATTTCTCCGAGGACTATGATTACCTCGGCGATCTCGGCTTCACTCAGGGAACGAGCAGCACCGTCGGTGCCTACACGACGCTCTACGACCTGAATAAATACAACGTGCGCTACTGCGTCACCCCCGAGTTCCCGAACGGGACTTGGGCCTACTTCGCCACCATTTCCTCCACCGGCGCCCCTTGGTATCCCTACAACGCCGGCCGCTGGTATTATGGCACCAAGAACGCCGCCGCCAGCACCACCACGGTCATGAACGCCGACACCCCGCTGACCCAGTATTATAAGGGTGCTGCCTCCACCGCCGAGACGTGGACAGCCTCGCCCGTCACGGTATCTGGCAGCGCCGTCACCATCTCTTGGAACGCCGTAGAAGGCGGCACCTACCAGGTCAGCGCCACCAGCGATCTTGCCACCTGGACAAACCTGGCGCCCACGGTGACCGCCACCGGCGGCAATAGCGCCGGCTTCACTGAAACCGATGCCACCTCGAGCTCAAAAAAACGCTTCTACAAAATTACGCGCACCGGTTTGGCGACCTACGATTCGGTCGGCTACTGATTCGGCGTGTCTCGTCGTATCATGCATCGACTCTCGGCCACACACCGGCCTTTCTCTGGATTTGCTGCCACCGCGATCCTGGTTTTCACCGGCCTTTTCCTTGCCGGGCCCAATCGCAGTGCTGCCTCCAGCCTCGAGCTGACCATCCGCCCGGTTTTTAACGGCGCGCCTCTGCTGCTCGATTCGCTGCGTTACCCAAACGCGGCTGGCGAGACGCTCTCCGTCACTCGCCTGAGTTACCTCCTAAGCAGCTTCGCCCTCGAGCGCGAGGATGGCACCTGGATCGAACAGGTCGGCCGCTACGCCTGGTTTGATGCCGTAAAACACCGCGACACCGTTCGTCTCGACGACATACCCAATGGCCGTTACCGCGCCCTGCGGTTTTGTCTCGGCCCTGATCCCGAGGCCAATGCCGCCGACCCTGCGCGCTTCCCCGCCGACCACGCTTTAAACGCGAACTTCAATGGGCTCCATTGGAGCTGGCAGGGCGGATACATTTTCCTCGCCCTCGAAGGCCTCTACCGCGCGCGTGCGGCTACCTCCAGCGATACAGTCCCACTCGCCGCCCCGATTTTTACCGCCCCTCCGCTCAGCGGCTATGCCTACCATCTTGCCCGTGATCCGCAGCGCACCCGCATCACCCTCACCGCGCCGCTTGACCTCACTCACGATGCTGGCGTGGGAGTTGATTTCGATCTCGGCGCGCTGCTTAACGCACCCCGCCCGCTCTCCTTCGCCCGCGACGGCGCCGCCACCCACTCGAGGGACGGTGACCCCGTCGCCGCCGCTCTGGTGGCCAACCTGCGCGGCGCGTTCCGGGTCGCGGGTGTGTTCTCAGCCGCCCCCGCGATCAGCGTCCCCTCGCCGGTCAAGCCGCTGTATCTACCCGCTCGTTACACTCCTTACCGATTAAAAATCGCAGCGAGCTTCCCCATCCCTGACCTCCCGCGCGATAATCCCCTGATCGAGGAACGTATTGCGCTGGGCAAGGCTCTGTTCAACGAAACCGCCCTGTCCCGCGACGGTGCACTCTCCTGCGCCTCCTGCCACCAAGGCGGAGCGGCATTCTCCGATCCGCGCCGCGTAAGCCTCGGCGTGGGTGGAAAGCCAGGGACTCGCAACGCGATGCCGCTTTTCAATCTGGCCTGGAAATCCAGTTTCTTCTGGGACGGCCGCTCCCCCTCTTTGCGCGCCCAGATTCTTGTGCCGATTCAGGATCATGCCGAGATGGATGAAACCCTCGAGCGAGTCGTGGCAAAGCTAGCCGCCGCTTCGGTCGACGCCGCCCCTGATTATCCCGCACTCTTTATGGCGGCTTTCGGGGCGCCCGAAATCACCACCGAGAAGCTCGCCCTGGCACTGGAGCAGTTCCTCCTGACCCTCACCGCACATGATGCGAAGTTTGATCGTGCGCTACGTGGCCAAGAGAACCTTACCGCCGATGAGCAACGCGGCTTTGAGCTGTTTATGACCGAAAACGATCCCCGCACCGGCCAGCGTGGAGCCGACTGTTTTCACTGCCACGGTGGCCCGCTTTTTAGTGACCACCAGTTCCACAACAATGGCCTGACCGCTACTGAAGATATAGGCCGTGAAAAGTTTACGGGCATGACCAGCGACCGAGGAAAGTTCGCCACGCCCAGCCTTCGCAATGTCGCCCGCACCGCACCGTATATGCACGATGGGCGTTTCAGCACGCTTGAGGAAGTCGTGGCCCACTACAGCGAAGGCGTGGTTCGCACGCCCACGCTCGACCCCAACTTAGCCAAACACCCCGACGGCGGTCTCCGGCTCGACGCCTCCGACCAACGCGCCCTGGTAGCCTTCCTCAAGACCCTTGAGGAACTGCCCGCGGTTGAGGCTCGATCCTATTGATCGCTCCGGTGATTGGGGACGGTAGGGTTAGTCGTCTAAGGGCGGAGCGAAGACTACCTCGAGATGCAAGGCACCCGAGGCCGGGGCGATCGCGGTGAAGCGGATCAGGCGATAACCCGGCGCGGGCACGTCGTGCGGGGCGGGGCCGGAGGCGGGTGCAGTCTCGAACGCGGTTCCGGCCGGGGACACCAAGCGCAGGTCGAGGCGGCGGCCTTCGCGGCGCAGGCGGGCGAGGGAGCCGGAGGTTTCGGCGTCGGCGCGGGTGACGAGTGTCCAGGTGATCTCGGCGCCGGGACGGAGCCCGGCGAGATCGTCGACTACGGTGAGGCCGTGGGCGTCGGGGTGCGGGGTGAGGCGGCGGATAGCGCGGGAGACGCCCGGGCCAAGCACGGGCGCGAGGTCGGCGGAGACGCCAGCGGCGGGCGGAGAGGTGAAGTCCAGGAGTGACACGCGTCCATCCACGCGATGCAGGGCGTGGTCGATGGTGAGGGTGTTATGGGCCTGACTGGTGTAGCGAAAAACCCGCCAGCGGTCGCCGGTTTGTTTGCCGTCAAAGATACTTAACCCGGCTTTTTCCAATTCATAATAAGTCTGCATGCCGAGGTCCTCGGCCCAGCGCACACCGTCAGTTTCGAACACGAAGGAGCCGCCGTCCATGTGGGCGTGGCTGTCCGAGGGGGAGCCGCCCTTGACGGCAAGATAAAGGCGACGGGTCGGGTTACCCGGCCCGCGGAAGATCGCGACGGGCACGGAGCCCGCGCCCAGCCAGGCGTCCCAGGGCGAGGCGGATGCAGCCGGCGGCGGCTGCCAGTAGAGCAGAGGCCAGAGTAGTTCCGACTCTTCCCGGGGATATTTTGCCGGCGGCACGAAGGGGGCGAAGTGGCGGTGCTGGTCAGTGAGCAAGGCGGGGTCGGCGAGGCGGCGGGCAAACCAGAAAAGCAGCGGGTCGGGACCGCTCGAAAGTCCGCAATCGGCGAAGGTGTAGGGTTGGCCGGAGGGGGCGGTTAGCCGGGTTTGCACCTGGGCGCCGGCAAAAAACGCGGCGGTGTCCGCCATGAGACGTTCGTCGCCCAAGGCGGATTGCAACGCGGCGAGGGTAAGGGCGGTGTAGGAACTGCCGTAGCGCCAGTAACCCGGGCCCTCGGGGTAAACGCCAGCTGGCTCGTAGGGTTGGAGACCGTGCCGGTAGGACTGCGCGAGCAGGGCGAGGGTGGCGCGGGCGGCGTCCGGCTCATCCTCGGCGATGGCCAAGGCGCCGAGGGTGAGGCCGCCGAGGCAGACCTGGTTCCAATTATTATTACGGGTATGCCACCAATTGAAACGCGAGTCGGGATCGAGGCCCGGGCGGATGCCTTTTTCAAGAATGGCGGTCCGCAAGGTGGCGCGGGTAGCGGGCGACAGATCGGTGTGGAGCCAATCGTAACCGAGGGCGAGTGCGGCGGTCATCTCGGCAACGTCGAGGAAGTGGGCGGGGTTCCAGTCAGGGAAGGCAGCGGCGGCGAGCAGATTGCGCTCGGCGGCGGCGAGGAAGGCGGGATCGCCGTCGAGATGGTGGGCGGCGCTGAGGAAAATGGCGTCGGCGCGAATGCGGCGGGAAACCCAGAGCAGGCGTTTACCTTCCAATTCGCGGCGCGGCAGGGGGGCGGCGGCGCGGACGCGGGCCTCCGCCAGCACAGCTTCGATGATTGCCCGGTAATGCGGATCTGCCGCGGCTTGGGCACGCAGGCGGGGCCAGGTGGCGGCCTCGATCAGGAGACGCGGGTGGTCGGGGCGAAGGTTGCCGAGAGGGTCGGCGACGGATGGCACGGCGGAGGCGGCGCAGACGCCGAGCCAAAGCGTGAGGAGGGGTAGGAGAAAACAGGCGCGGGGCGTGGTCATGCGGTGAAAAGGGTTCGGTCCTGCGAGAGCCTTGATCCGAAGATACAGGTGATAGATAGTCCAAACAGATGGGTTACAAATCCGGGGCAAGATGCCATGGATAAACTTTTATCTGCGTCTTTGGTTTAGCGTCCATTGCCTCGTTGGTTCTTGATTGCGTCCCGTTTGCCGAAGGGTGCGATTTATCAAATCATCGTCTTTCCCGTGCTTCGTCTCCTCTTTCTTTTCCTGCTCACGGTCGGTCTTGCTCGTCCGGGCTTCGCCCAGATCCTCTTCGATGCCACTAAGGCAGAAACAGCCGGTAATGCCGACTGGGTGATTGATGCGGACTCAGCCGGGAATCCGCAACGTATCCCTACGCCGACAATTTCCGCGATCAACGCCTCGACTGCCGAGTCTTACTGGAAAGGCGGGATCAGCAGCTGGGGCGTCGCCCTTGCGAAACTGCGCAACGCGGGCCAGATCACCCTCGGTGGCAATGGCATCGAGACCCTCCCGGCTGGGGCTTCGATCACCTATGGAAATGCGTCGAATGCACAGGATCTTTCGCACTACCAAGCCTACGTCGTTTGCGAGCCAAACACGCTCTTCACCGCCGCTGAAAAGACTGCTATCCTGAACTACGTTAAAAATGGCGGCTGTCTCTTCATGATCGCCGACCACAGCTCGTCCGATCGCAACAACGACGGCTATGATTCGTTACAGGTCTGGAATGACCTGATGACCAACAACAGCGTGCAGACCAATCCCTTCGGCTTTAGTTTCAACTCCTACAGCGGCTCGCCCACGGCAGTGTTGAACAGCGCGGCCTCCGATCCCTTGACCCACGGCGCCGCCGGCACGGCCACGCAGTTCGTCTTCAACGTCGGCACCACCATGACGATCACCAACACCAGCACCACCCACGCCTCGGTTTGGCAGACCAGCCCGACCAAGGTTATGGCGCTTTATGGCACCTACGGTAGCGGTCGCTTTGTCGCCATCGGCGACAGCTCGCCAGTGGATGATGGCACCGGAGCCTCTGGAGACACCCTTTACGACGGCTGGAACAGTCCTGCCGGCAACGGCATCGTAGCGCTGAACGGAACGCTCTGGCTGCTGGCGAACAGCACCGCTACCGTCATCGCGCCCACCGTCACGACCGACGCCGCCACCTCCCTGCTCTCCAACGGGGCCGCGCTGAACGCCACCGTCAACCCCAACGGCGCCGCCACCACGGTCACGTTCTCCTACGGTCTTACCACCGCCTACGGCACCACCGCTAGTGTCGCTGGCTCCCTCGCGGGAGCGTCTGCGCAGGCCGCGAGCGCGACCATCACCGGACTCAGCGCGGGCACGGTTTATCACTATCGGGCTAGCGCGGTTAACTCCGCTGGCACCGTTAACGGCGCCGACCGGACTTTCACCACCGCCGCCGCTGCTTTGCCTGACCTCACTCTCGCCAAAACCCACACTTCGCTGTTTCGCCAGGGCCTCACCGGACTCACCTACACTTTAACCGCCACTAATTCTGGTGCCGCCGCCACCGCCGGCCCGGTGACGGTGGTGGACACTCTTCCCGTGGGACTGACTGCCACCGCCCTTACCGGCACCGGCTGGACGGTGAACCTCGGCACCCTCACCGCCACCCGCTCCGATGCCCTCGCCGCCGGCTCCAGCTACCCCCCGCTTACTCTCACGGTCAGCGCAAACGCCGACGCGCCCGCCAGTGTGACCAATACCGCCGCCATTTCCGGAGGCGGTGAGACGAATACCTCCAACAACTCCGCCTCCGATCTCACCAGTATCCTTTCTGCATCCAGCGGCGGCGCGCCCAAGGTGGTGATCAGCCAACTCTACGGGGGCGGCGGGAGTGCTGGGGCCGCGTTTAGCAACGACTACGTGGAGCTGTTTAACAGCGGTGGCACCCCGGCCGATCTCACCGGCTGGTCGGTGCAATATGGCTCCAGCACAGGCACCACCTGGCAGGTAACTGCGCTGAGCGGCTCGATCGCGCCTGGGCATTACTATTTGGTTAAAGGAGCTTCCAATGGTTCGGTGGGGAGCGCCCTTCCAGCGGTCGATGCTAACGGCACGGTCAACATGAGCGCTACGTCGGGGAAAGTGGCGCTGGTCAACAGCGTGACGGCTCTATCCGGTGCCAATCCAGTCGGCGGCACCAGTGTAGTTGACCTGGTCGGCTATGGCGCGGCCAACGGCTATGAAGGCGCTAGTCCTGCGCCTGCGCTGACGGTTTCACTCGCCGGCTTTCGGGCTAATGGCGGCCTGACCGACACGGATGCCAACCTCTCTGATTTTTCCGCGGCGACTCCTCTGCCCCGTAATGCCGCATCTCCAGCCAACCTTCCGCCCTCACTCACCGCGAACCTCACCCTGGCCAAAGCTCACGTTGGCACTTTCATGCAGGCGGATGCGGGGCGCACCTACACGCTTACGGTGACTAATACCGGCACTGGTCCGACTGTTGGCACCGTGATGGTCACGGATATGTTGCCCGCTGGACTTACCGCCACCGCGATCTCCGGCGTTGGTTGGAGCACCAATCTCTCCACCCTCACCGCCACCCGCTCCGATACCCTGGCCGCGGCTTCCAGTTACCCTCCCGTGACCGTGACCGTGAAGGTGGCGGTTAATGCCGCTGCGAGTGTCACCAACACGGCCACCGTGTCCGGTGGCGGCGAGGCCAATACCGCCGACAACCTTGCCTCTGATCCGACACCCATCACGGCCCTTGCTCCCATCGAGGCTTGGCGCTTCGCGAACTTCGGCACCATCGCGCTGACGCCGGATACGGCGGACACGGCGATCGTAGCCGGAGATGGACTGCCCAACCTTATTAAATATGCGCTGGGGCTGGATCCGCATATTCCCGCAGTGACTGGAATAATAACGGATACAACCACTGGCTGCCTGCGCCTGTCGGTTTCGCTTAATCCCAATGCCAGTGACATCACGTGTCAGGTCGAAGTTACCAGCACCCTTGAAGACAACGCCAGTTGGACGAACGATGGCACCAGCATAGATCTAAGCACCCCCTCGTTTCTGCAGGTCAGCGATGGCATCTCTCTCGGGGATGGAGTTCGCCGCTTCATGCGCCTGCGCGTTACACGTCCCTAAAAACAAGGGACCGCACGACTAGGTGGCGGGAGCTAAAGGGGCCGGGCTGGATATCATGGGTTACTTATGCTCGGACGATAGTGCCATAGCCGGGAGGTGACCGAGGAGGGTTTATGAACTATAATAAAGCGCGTTACTAAGAGCATAAAATCCGTGCCGACGGTTTCAGTTTTCGCCCTTAGAATTAACAAAAGTCGGCACGATCCCTTTTGAGCCGTGCTACTGCTTGGTTAGGCTTCGGTTTATTACTCATATTGGGTTTTTCAGTGTCGAATAATATTATAAATAGTTCAGTTGTGTATTTACTTTTAATCAAACCTAACGCTCTAGATGAGTCGAACGCTTGTTTGGCGCGGTTCGTGCGAAAGCACGATCCGTGGCAGGCATCCAGCTTCGCTCCAGTGATTTTTAGGCTTTTTATAATTTTAATAAAAGATCATATTCGGCATGGCTGCCGATCCAAAACCAAACAATACCTTCCGGGCGATCCTTCCCGAGCGCACGATAGCTGATACCTACTCTAGCGGACCACAACAAGCCAACCTTCTTGAGCCTCAAAGACGGATGTCTCGGATTTTTTTTGAGGATCTGAAAATTTCGGTTAGCCTGTTCCTGTATCGCTGCCGGCAAAAGGCGATAGTGAAACCAAAAATCCGGAGAGGCGAAGTGCTTCACAACTCTTTACACTTACCTAACTCAAATTCAGCATCGGCTCTTTCCAAAAGTTTAGCGAGCTTTCCAGACGCAACATCCTGTTCGATTTGAGCGTCCCACTGCGAGGACGCAAACTCGTCAAGCCAGCGGGTAAATGCACTAAGTTCTGTCGGGCTAAGCTTTTGCACTTCGGATTCGAGTTCGGCGAGGCTCATGAGGATCGTAATGAAGCACAAGTGGGGCGGTTCGGCAATTTGCTTTCTGCCTAACGTCCGAAGTGGGCCGCGACCATACATGGCGCGAAGCCTGCGTCAGCAGGATTCGTGTCATATATGGTCGTTGGCTCTACTGCCTTGTTAGGCTCAGTTATATTCATCATATTGCGCCTTTTTCCAAGCGGCCTCTTTCGCCACTTGTGCTGGTCCGCGATATTTAGGAGCCCTACGACTCGCTGGATAATGAATGTCTTTATTCTTCGGGGGATAAGCCAATAAAATAAGTATCCAACCAATAGGTCCGAGTAAAGCCCCGGCAATGGCCCCCAGCATTTCCTTTTCGCGTGTCCTCCCGCAAAGAGCCCCAATTAGGCCGCAGAACCCAATGCTGACGAAAATTATAACGATCTCAAAAATTAGGTCCATTGTATAGTTCCTTATGATTTTTAGTTTCTTTTTGCCTAACGTCGAAGATGAGCGAAGCCGATTGCTTGGCGCGGGCCGTGCGCAAGCACGAGGTGTGACAAACAATCGGCTTCGCTCTAGTGATTTGTTGGTCTCATTATTTTCTCTGTCCGAATCTGCCTTCCAGTATACCCTTGAAAGACAAATCTTCATCTAAAGCTGGCCAATGGATGCCAAACGGAGAGACCTCAATATTGGATAGGTCGCTTTCGCTCGAACCCGACAAACGAGGATTGCCAGCTATTGGAAACTTGATTTCTAATCCTGATTCACTGGTAAGCAGGATATAACCATTCTGATACTTCGCATTGGTGATGTTATCTGTTAAGGTGCTCATTCCATTTTTTGATTATAATTTCTTTATTCTCTCTAGCTATATCTTGCGCCTTCTTGAGGTTGTGAAGACGCAAGCCATGGGAGTCGCGCAACTCGACTTCGTCTAGAACCTCAAAATACAGCTTCGCCGGCGCCATATTTTACATGGACGTGAATAGGCTCATGATCGTTGCTCTAGAAGAAGAAACGATACCCATCGATCTCGAAAATCTTCGGCATGACGTAACATGAGCAATTGTATGTATTTGGTCAAGCTCTTGTGCCTAACGTTAGAACTGAGCCGCGACCATGCCTGGCGCGTTTCGTGCTGCTCGGAGTATGAAACGTGATGCCATGCTCGTGGGCTCTACTGTCTTGCTAGGCTCATTTTTCAATTTTGATTGTATCCGAATTTATGCGAGGCAAGAACCACTTTCCAATGAACCTCACGCGATATGACATCGTCCTTGCTCGCGCTAGAATCACAAACTTCAAGAATACTGAATCTAAAATTTTGTGTGTAAGCGAGGCCTTCGCGACCAAGTAGCTCCAGCAAGCCAACATTCCCTCCATGCCCGGAGATGCTATAATCACTCCACCTCGCCCAAAATCCTCCATCACCATACGCTGAGCCGACATAGAGCTTTCCGGTCTGCACATCGGATATCAAATAGACGCCAGAAACACTCGAAAGTGCAGCGCGCCATGAGGGCATCGCGTCTTTGATAATAATATCCAATAGGCTCTTGGTGATGGATAGAGATTTATAACCCGAAAATTCAGGAATAGATAGCTTGTTTTTAGTAATTTCGGAAACCGTGATTGTATCGCTCCAATTCTCGGCCAAAAGATAAGGCTGCCGTCCAGGTCGCTCAAACGAGACAGTGAGTCTACCGATAAACTCGGAGTATTTTGACTCTTCCAATGTGGAATATAAAAACCCACGTCGCTCGGGATTCGGCACGCATCCTCGCGACAAGAAGACTCCGGCGTAGAGCCACTGCGCCTTTTGGGGCATTTGGATGAGCCCTAGGATGTATTCCCGCTCAAAATTCTTCTGATTCTGGACTTCCTGCCACGTCTTAAAATTACCGGCGCGAAATACATCCAACGGGTCTTCGATACCGGTGTAGCAAGCGAGGTGAATTTTGCAGGTAGAGGCGCGGATTGCACCTTGGATGTTCAAGAGGTCGAAGAGCTTCATGTATTATTTCTGCCCAACTGTGTAATTAGGCCAAACTGGGTTTGGCTTTTGCGGG
>Ga0114979_10003032_pt1 | contig 11280 bp, 17 predicted proteins | sample S_140625_EF_Meta_FD_87315 | JGI IMG/M metagenome (GOLD analysis project Ga0114979, IMG submission 87315) | Freshwater microbial communities from Lake Simoncouche, Canada to study carbon cycling - S_140625_EF_MetaG | ecosystem: Environmental > Aquatic > Freshwater > Lake | place: Lake... | reverse complement strand
CCCAGCCAAATCTACCATAACCCGGTAATAAACTATACATATCGGGTCTCCTTTCAGCGATTAAACGCTTGTTGGTGTAGCTGTTTGTGTTCCGCCTACTGCTCCTGCACCTACAGTAACCATGCCTTGACTAGCGATGGCGCTGTTCAATGCATTGATTGCTGAAGTAGAGTTAGCACTTTGGTAAGCACTTACTGCACCACCATATGCAAGACCTAAACCACCGAATTGAACGCCTAAACCAGTCAATGCTGTGTTTGTGTTGATCAACGCTGTGTTCAAGTTTTGTGTGTTCAAGTCGACGATTAGACGACGTGTAGCTTCTGCTTGTTCCATTACTAGACGTTGGTTAGCGGCGGCAGTAGCACCGATGGCACTGTCTGTACGACCGGCAGCCAACATAGTTTGTAGCGTGCCTTCAGCAACTGCTTGCTTTAAAGCGGCTAGTTCACTAGCGTCGTGTAATGCAACTTGCATAGCACGGTTGTTTACATCGTTAGCTTGTGCAACTTGTAATTTGTAGTTTTCGAAAATAGAATCAGCAACTTTTTCACGAACACCAGCAACTTGGTTTGTAAGTGAGAAGAAGGGATCTTGTGTTAACATGTCAGCCATATTATTTTTCCTTAAAGTAAATAATACTAGGACTGTTGTTTTCGCCCTAGTGTTTGTGCAAACTAAAAATCTATTTCTAGTCTACTACTAATTTACTTAAAAGGAAATATACTAAGACTTGCCATGCCTTAGTATTACTTTGGCTTCAGTATTAGAAGATGTTTTGGATTGGGATATATACGCGGTTAATTATTTGGTTAAGGCTAACTGTGTTCTATTTCTAACACAAAGGTTTTTCATGACTGCGCTGACATGAATCTTAACTGTGCTTTCACTGATATTTAGCACTCTGGCAATTTGTTTGTTGCTTAAACCTCTATTGGCAATAAGATCAAATACTTGTTGCTGTCTGTCTGTTAGACTGTGACTTGTTTTTGCTTTTTTATGTTCATTACCAGGAAGTCTGCCAATAACGTCTTTGGGCCAATGAGGTATTTTGTTTATAATATCTTTTATTGCAGTTTGTGTGTATTCAACACCAATTGTCTCTGCTGACGGGATTACGCCAAATATTTTATGTTTTTGCAATTCTTTAATTGTTGATATATGTGTATTTGCTTCTATTGCAACGCAGATAGTTGGATTTGTTTCTAAATTATTATACTTCATCATAGTTTCTAACATCATCATAAACTCTGATATTGTACCACCATGCCGTCGTACCATGTCTATATGAAAGGACATACTCGACGGTTCATCATGTAATGCTTCTGATAACTCACTGAAACTTTTACAATGTCTAACAGCAACATCTATGTCTTTCATTATATATTTTTTTAGTTGTAAAATTACATTTGAGTCTATGTCATCACGAAAATAAATGTGAAGTGGTCTTTTATGTTCTGAAGTTAAGTTTTCCATTGTTATAGTTCTCCAGGGAAGGTACTGCTTGTGTTTTCATAATAGTCTTTCTATATTAATACTTACTGTGAACTATACTAAATGTTATTAGTACTCTGTAGTACTAGTACTTCAGTGCTGTAATTATTATTATAACTATAACACATTTGTGACCTAAAGTCAATGATACCAAAAGAAAACCCACCGAAGTGGGCATCTGATTTTCTGTTACGAGGTATGTCTTACCCTAAGCTGAGTTTAGGCAGCTAATGCGAACTGTGAGTCGTTGGCGTTTACTTTGTTTTGCTTCTTCGGCCGAGAAATCCTACTGTCAAGACTAGCTTGCTTCAGATCATACCCCCAACCCTAACGGCTTCTACATTGCCGGACTGTCCATTTCATTACTCTTGACCCAATCGATCCTGTGTCAGGCCCATCATAAAGATTTTATTTTGGATACAATATCATAAACTTCGGAATATGCTTCAGTAATTGTATCTAACTGATTTTCAGTTACTGATTTATCTAGTTCTAATAAAACTAGATCTTTGGCCAAATTTTCTTGCAACTCTTTTAGTTTGTTTATATCATCCATATACAATACTTATGGTGGACCTGGCGGGCACTGCCCCCGCGTCTTGAATCCTTTTCAATCTACTTCATACAGTCTTAACTTATATTATATATTTATATAGATCTATTTTTAATCATGATAGCATACAATTTATCAAGGTTTTTAACCACTTCTCTAATCTCTTCGTGATTTATTATGTTATCAAAAATATCTTCGTTGCTGTTTTGTTTTTTAGTAGTTATAATAGGGGGATCGCCGAATTGAAGATCAAGTCCTGTGCGTTTAACCCATGGATCAACTAGATTAAAAAAATCATCTTTGTTATAATTTTTTAAATCTTTATCATATTCAAATGATAGATAGTCTGTGTCATAATAGTTTAACTTCGTTTTAATTCTATTAAATTGGTTCATGTTGACACGGAATTGTCTTAAAAACTCAGGAACATCAATTTTAATTTTAATATCAGAAGTATCTTCATCATGCCAAGCATCTTCTTGTCTTGCAATTTCTTCACTGACATATGTTTGAAGATAATCTGCTCTTTCTAACAAAATAAATCTATGGTTAGGTTGGGACAATATCCAATCCATATTTTCATCTTCTAAAATTCTCAATTCTGATAAATGAAGTTTTAGTACGATTGTATCTTCTGTATAGTAGTCTGAAATAGTTGATATTATTTGTATAGGTTCATCAAAAAACTTGAGTTTTAATTCATCTTCGTAGCGTATACCAAATTTTTCATACAACACACAAAGAAATTTTAAATCAGTGTAAAATAAATCAGATGATTCTGAAGTAAGTGCTTCATTAAAATTTATAACATTCTTATAATGTGTCAATAATTTACACAAAAGTGTACTGCCAGTACGACCTTTACTTAATACAAAAATTATTTTAGCTGCCATATATATTCCTAAGGTCTAGTAAACTCTTTGATTACCGTTTTGACTAAGCTATCTATGCTATTTATTAACGGGATATTCTTTTTGTCACCTTCTCTAATTGCCAACGGTATTTCAGTACAACCCAATACAACTGCTTGTGCGCCACGTGCAATTAAACTATCTATTACAGACATTAACATTGTATGTGATTTAATCATATCTCCAGCTTTGACTAAATCAATGGCTGGCTGTACAATGCTAGTCATTTCTTTTTGAGTTGGTGTAATACAATTCCAGCCTTGATCATTTAATCGATTTTGATATAAACCCAATTCAATTGTGGCCCGTGTTCCAATGATTCCTATAGTTGTATTTGTTACATTTATATTACGTAACATACTAGCAACACTATCAACAATATGAATGATACGGTGGTTTACTTTTATCATATCGTCAAACCAAAAATGTGCCGTGTTACATGGGATAACCATTAAATCACAACCAGATTCTTTTAATCCACGAATTCCTTCTAGCAAAAATGGTAATGGTTTATCATCGCCAGCTCGCATACTTGTACTTCTATCTGGAGTTTGTGGATTGTTCCAAAGAACGAAAGGTATATGTTCTTGATCACAACTTGCAGGAGTTTGTTGTATAAGTCTGTTAACAAATTCAGCACTTGCTGCCGGACCCATACCGCCTAATATACCCAAACGTTTCATAATAATACAATCAGCAAAACAATCATTAAAATAAAACCAGCTATGACACTTGGTAGTCTCATTTTTTATTATACAGCAAACCGCTGGCCACAGTCATTACAGTTTGTTGAGTATCAACTGGCTGTTTATCCGCAGGTACTTCGGTCCAACCCACTGATATTTGTCCAATGAACATGCCAGGTTCTGCAGGAACACTGATACGGCACATCCACTTAACGCCTTTTTCAACGTAAACGAATCCCATTAGACTTTGTGGTTTTTCGTAGGTTTGACAAGGAATCTTTCCTGACATCATGGAAATCACATCATTATTATTATCGTAATTTTTAGTTAATAATCCAACATCGGTACCATACATACCTTTTTCTTGACCACTTTTTCGTGTAGTGAAATATACTAATTTTCTACTGTTTAACAAAGTATTAACTTCAAATATAGCCACTAACTCAGCTTGACTATTTTTAAATATAAAGTTGGCAGCTTTTTCATATTCGCCATTCATGTGAGGTAGTGCTTGTTGAGCACGATAACTGGCCATGAAGTTATCTTTTTCTGTGTAAAGAAACCATCCACCAAAACTCAATATACAAAGCAGTATAACCGCAAATAGGCGAAATGGACTTTCGCCTATGTATGTCAATAAACTTAAAAGAAAATCTTTAAGTTTGTCCATGCTCTTGTTCTTTGTCACAGACAAATGCTGTTACTGCGACATTTCCATGTACGTGACTTGCTGTGCGGATCATATCCATTAATGGATCAACTGCAATCAATAATACTAATACAGCTTCGCTGGGTAATTTCAACAAGTCACAGACAACTGCTACTGTAGCCACTGTAAGAATACCTGTTGTACCTGCACTGGCTAAACCAGCTAAAATACTACCAAACAATACAACTAATAACCCAGTCATACCCAACGGAGCATCATAGATATTAGCAATGAATACTGTGGCAATAGCATAGTAAACAATACTACCAATACGATTAACTGTGAAACTTAATGGAACTGTTAATTCGACTCCGCCCTTGTCAAACTTTAACTTATGCAGTGCTTCTTGTGCATATGGGATACATGCTAGACTACTACGTGAACTAACAGCAACAATTAATGTTTCTTTAGTTTCACGAATAACTGTACTAAGACTTAATCCACTACGCATCCAAATTACCACAGTGCCTAGTGCAATTACTAAAAATCCACCAATTGCTTGTTGCATTACAAAATCAAACATGGTCATAAAAATACCCACACCAACTTTACCTACCTGTGAGGAAATCATTGCTAGTAGCGCAATTGGTAAAAAGTAGTTTAAAAATTTAAAAATACTAATACTTGCTTGTTGAACACTTTTCAGTACTTCAACTAACATACGTTGACCTTCTGTTTTCAAATGTCCAAGTGCAACACCAAAGATCAAACAGAAAATAACAATCTTCAAACTTTCGCCATTGTTCAATGTATTAAAAATATTTTCTGGAATAAATTTCTCTGCCATTTTACCTGCGCTAACAGGAGGTACAGTTGGCATTGGTTCTTTAAGTGTGATGTTCAAATCAGTGCCGCTGTCTTTATCGTTGACTAATACACCAAGTTGTGTTTTCTTTTCAGGTGTCATTTCAGTGCCTGTAACTAAAACTGTGCCAACACCAATTGTAGCGGCAATAAACATACTGGCCACAAAGCCCATGATGATTCTGCGAATTAATGTTTGGCTACCTTCTTTTTGTAGTAGACCAATGATACCAACTAGAATAGTTGCTAATAGGAATGGTAGTACAACTACCTTCAACAAACTAATATAGATGCTACCAATGCTGTCTAGGCCTATACTAAATTCTGGAACATAAACGCCACAGAGTATGCCTAGGATAATTGATCCTAAAATAGTCCAAGGACTAACCAGGAAACTTTTTAAATGTGCTGTTGTCATGATGTGTCCTTATTTCTTTTCTGCTTTATAACGATCCATTAACTTTTTAGTGTCAATGTTACTGTATTCATTTTTAACAACGTAATTAACAATGCTTAGTAATTGAATTGCTTTTGGATTTACTGCTACGGCAATATAGTCAACGCTGTCTGCGATTGTAATTGTCTTGGTGCTGATTGCGGCATCTGGTTTTTCGAAACTAATTTTCTTAATTTCAAATTCATCACGATAAGCGGCAGCAATATCGCCACGTGTAACCTTATCAATGATTACATCCCATTTGTCTTCAGGAAGGAATTGAGCATTTGGAAAGTTGATACGAGCAAATGTATCATAACTTGAGTTACGAATAAAACTTATCTTGCCATTGAATTCTCTGATCACTTGATACACCTCACGACCTTGACTGTTTTGACTTAGCCATAGTCGATTAACAACTAAACTCTGTCTTAGTTTAATATAAGGATCACTGAATCTAACAACTTGTAGTCGTGGACCAGTTACTGATAGTTTACTAACAGCAATGTCAGCTCTACCATCTCTAACCTGTTCTACAACTTCTGCGAAACTTTCTGCGTCACGTCTAAACTGTACAGGAACTCCAAGTAGGACACCAATTCGTCGAGCAATCTCAACGTCAAGACCTCGGATATTATCCTCATCACCACTGAAGAATGGAGGATTATCTTTTTTGGTCATTGCAACAACAAGAACGTTGGCTTTCTTAATTGCGGCAATATCTGCGGGTAGAGGTACTGTTGATGTCGGCATCTGTGCAGATGCTAATGACGTAACAAGTACAAATAATAATGTGAGTAGTTTTTTCATAGTATTGTATTTATACTATGAAGTCTTAAGGATATATTACAATCCTTTTAAAAAACCTTGCTTTAAATTACTTACAATTAAGGTTTTGAGGGATTCTAATATTAATTTGTGCCATTGCTGCCATTTTTGTTTGATCATTGGCATTTTTAACAATTTCTTGCAATGCATTGAGTCTAGCAACTTCTGCCATGGCGGAATCACGACTAATAGACTTTTGTGCTTCTAGGCAAGCATTTATATCGTTATTCAATATATTATTTAACGATGTGCATCCTGATAGTAAAATCACTGTTAGTAGAATAATTGTTTTCATTTAACACCTATTATACCAGTTGCCCATAGAACTGCCATTACAGGACCTGCGATATGTTCTAAAATTTCGTAGAGTGCCCATACTGTAAGGGCTACTGCCCACCACGGATTAGACTCAGCTTTTTGTCCCAGCCAAGTAAAAAACTTACCATGTGCTTGACCTATTTTATTTGCAAATTTTACAATCATTTTATTCCTTAAATGTCACTGGAGGATAGTAGGGGATTCGAACCCCTGAAAGACTTACGTCTTCGTCAATTTCGGAAATTGGTGTCATAAGCCTCTCGACCAACTACCCGCATAAACATTGTAATAGTACTTAAAAGCAGTACCATATAAATGTTTACAGCGAATAGTTTAGTTATACACTAGTATTAGTCAGTGCAAGTTCTTTCTCTATATATTTTGCCATCCGAAGTATAAACTTCTTTCCATGGTGTGCAGTTTTGATTTAGTATCACCGATGGCTGATCCTGTTGAATAATGATTGGTTGCTGAACTACAACTGGATCGGGACGAGTTAGAGCGTAAGTAACCACGCCGCCAATTACCAATGGAGCAACCCAATTAGGACCGCTGTGATATCCTCGGTGGTGTCCGTGATGATGGTGGTTATGACGAATGCCATATCCGTGATGCTGTGCCAGTGCTGGTAGTGTTGCACCAATTAGTGCTAGGGTAATAAATAATTTTTTCATAATTATCTCCTTGTACTATATTTAACGTTTTGTTACTGATTTTCGTTGACAGGTTTATCAGGCCGATTAATACAGAATTCACAATTAGGATCATCACACTTAGATTCCAGCCATTCACTACACGAGCCACAATAATAGGCATCGTATTGATCACTGTGTTTTATCTTAGTGCCACATTTACAATAATTTGGATTTATGTCCATAGGCTATCTCTTACTTTGATTAAACGGATCATCATAGCTTCGTCTTCCTTTTCGTAGGCTTTTTCGATGCGCTGAAGTTCTTTATGGGCTTTATCACTGGCTTTTTTAAGCTCAGGAGTTTTATCAGCACTCAAACTCCCCCAAAGACTTCCACCATTGGCTAACCGACTAGCTTCGCAGTAATCAGTCCAGCCACTGGCATCATATGGATCAGGACGAGCACGATATGTAGTAGTCCACCAAGTGTATAGCTCTTTTATTTCTTTGGCACGAATTGCTTGTAGTGTGGGCTTACCGTAATTAGGATCACTGGGTTCACACCAATCGCTACTGGTCAATGTCATTGCCCAGTCAAGGTGATCAAGACCTGCTTGGGGGCAACGCCATGTTCTCCAGCGAAACCAACCACTGGCATAAAATGGAGGATTGTATTTGGCTCGAGCTTCTTTATCACCCCAGGCAATGTGACTCCATGCTGTTTCTATCTCAACGAAATCGACAAGCTCATTGAATAAGCAAGGCAAAAAGCGATTACCCACGTCTTGCCACTGGCCAGGCTTAATGTCTCTTGGGTGAGCAGTAAGGCTATGAGTGCGGCTAACCCAACGATTGTTAATGTAATATTTTGCATCGTAAATCTTTCTAATAGGCCATGTTACAAAGTCTTGACAATTGTCAAGAAACTCTTCCGCTATCCAATAGCGAAAGTTGTGTTTCATTTTTGCAGTAGTTCTCCATTCATCCCATTCTTCGGCAGTGGCCGCACTGAGTTTTTTGGTGCCTCGAATCCAATCAGCCAAAGGACTGCAACTCCAATACTTGCTATGTTGTGCCATATTATCTATTACCTTTTAATCTATTTATAAATCTTGCTTCCATTAACAACTTAGCTGTTTCCGGATCTCTCATCAAGTCTTTAAACTCGCACAATGTTTCTGCCATTGCTGTGAATTCCTGTTGTGGAATCTCCATTTTGAGAATAGTGACTATTTCGTTTTCTACTATAAAAGAGTTATCCATAACATCTGGAATATTCCAAGAAGAATAAGATACAGGCCTTTGCCTACGCTCTACTCTTTTATCAGAGTAAGTTATCTTATAATCCGTCATAATTTGGCGAACGCTGTCTTGCATATACATCACGCTATTATAAGCGAATCAATCTTTGTTGTCAACTTATCAACATCTAATCCATTTGCTGTATAACCCGCAATCAAACATTGTTCATAACCATTGCTGGGAGACTCTTCTGGACCTTTACCAGTCATAGTATAAGCCATGGCAACAATATGTGTCATACAATCAATAGGCTTGTCTAGAATAACTACTACTTCTATCTTGTCGTAATAATACGGATAGCCTTCTAGTCGATCCAACGCACGTTCGCAGTCTTCAGTGATATCCCAAAGCACACCTTCCATTTCACTGCCAGCAACTTGGTCAACGTCAGCATGACGTCTAAACTTCAGTTCAAAACCTTTTAGTGTACATTTTCCAAGATTAACGGCTTTGGGGCATCGTCGTGCCATTTCATGAATATTAGTGTTCATGCCATAGGCAAAATAATATCTTTTCATAATTTAAGTGTAACATTAGTTACATTTTTGACAATAAAACTACGCCAACCTTGTGCAGTTAAATCATAGACACTGATGATATTAGTATTTTCTTTTTTAGTAGTAGTTGATTCTTTAATTGGAACAGCGGGTAATAGTTCTGGTTGTAAGCTACAAGTCATTACTCGCTCTTCGCCATCTTTTTTATTAAATGTCACTGTCACTGGGCCTGCTTGAAGATGACTAACAATCCAATTACGAAAGGTAGTCCATTGTTCTTCTGTCCACTCAGTGTTTGGCGGCTGTAGCTGTACGTTGTTTAATGTATTCGTCATTGTGTATCCATTTATTGTTGACTAAAAAACCCCATTCACGACGTTGGGGACCTGGCATAAACATGGTCCAACATTCAATAGTAGGATCAAGTTCAATTCTATGATAGCTATTTGCGCTACATACTCTGAAGCTGCCTGGACCTCTCCATTTTGCAATCTCGCTGATCTTTAGTCCTTGACTATTAAATTGGGGGATCCATTCCCAATATCCACCTTTAAGGATTAGTGTGGCATAGGGCCAAGGATGATCATGAACATCATCAGGATCAGATTTTAAAAATTTGTGTAAGAAGACATTGAATGGAAATAGTTTACGATCTTTTAGAAAAATATAATAACGTTCCAAATAAGGCTCGTTGCTTTCTCTATCTAAAATAATACGTTGTCTACCAATTTTTGACAGTAATTTGGCGATTTGTTTAAGCATTAGAATTACCCCTAGTGCCTAATTATATTGTAATTTGCAGTTTATGTCAAGTGGTGATTTACCAAATTGATAAAATTTTTAAATTGGTTTATCTATTCTGTATAACCATTGAAGTCCGCCATCTGTGACCTTTTTAATAAATTTTACTTGTGGAAATAATTGCTCGAAACTTTCTTGTTTCCAAAATGTACATAGACTACCGCAGAGATTGATGTCTAAATCATTGACGTCTGTGCTTATATTTGTGTAATCTGTCCAATATAGCACTGAATTAAAATCAGGTTTTTGATATTCAACAAAAGTATGGTCCTTGTGTACAGTTTTCATCCATTTATAAAATTGTTGAAAATGCTGTTCTAACCATATCGTAAATAATATAGTGCCGCCCGGTTTAATCACTTGATATAATTCATCTAATATTTTTCTAGTTTGATCTATTGTAGTATGTGTCAATACGCTATATGCTACTACTACATCAAAATCATTATCAACAAAGTCATTGACTTTGACATTTTTATCACCTTTGGGATTATAACTAATATGCCATTTATTGTAATGTAGAAATTTATAAGCAGGATGTTTTACTTTTGCTATTTCTATGCTGGGAAAATTTACATCTATACCAACATATTTTGATGGTTTGATTATTTTATGAGCATGTATAACATAATTACCTTGGTTACATCCAAAATCTAATACCTTGGCTTGTGTATAATCTATACCAGTATCTTCACTGAAAATATTGAATAAGTTTTTATTGTTTGCTTGTAAATATCGATTATCTGCTTTAAAGTTGTATTCAGGTAAGGGTTTTTCTAATGGTGCCAAGTAATAATCTAAATTTTTTAAAAATTCTTCTGCCGGAACAGACTTTGCACGTCCAAATTTTTTTACATATTCAATTTGATGTGGTTTCATTTTTTCATTAGGTATATTTTTAAAATTTCCCTTGACTAACCAATCACTGACATGTAAGTAATTAGGATCATTTCGTCTATCGTCTATCCAATTATTTCCTTTTGGATTTTGTAGTTCGTAATAATTTATACTAATACTTTCTGCATCTTTATTTACTACTCCACGTTGAGAATCATTATACATAGACCATGGCACAGATGCCCATTTAACATCTAACATCAAGGCAGCATGTTCATATGCAATATCAAATAGATTAAGAAGCAATTCTTCTAATCGTTTATAATCTGACACAGGACCTTGCAACCAAAAATCAAAATCTTTAGTTTCTTTAATATCATATAAAACACGACCAATTACAACTGCTGAATAATTTTCAGAGGCTATAAGCGGCAATGCAAGATTTAAAAACGTCGTTATATTTTTACGAT
>Ga0114979_10003031_pt1 | contig 11280 bp, 11 predicted proteins | sample S_140625_EF_Meta_FD_87315 | JGI IMG/M metagenome (GOLD analysis project Ga0114979, IMG submission 87315) | Freshwater microbial communities from Lake Simoncouche, Canada to study carbon cycling - S_140625_EF_MetaG | ecosystem: Environmental > Aquatic > Freshwater > Lake | place: Lake... | reverse complement strand
TGGGGAAAGAAATCTTTGAATTCGATTTTAAAGTACATCGAAAAAAACACGTTAGAAGCCCTAGGATTTGTACAGTACTCAGACAGAAATCACAGACTTGATCTATTCTTAAAGAAGTTAAGCCAAGAATGGCGTGTTTAAAACCAACAAAGACAAATCAACAACGCAAAACAACGTAGCCAACCCAACTTAGCCAAGTTCATCGATGTGAACTTTAAAAAAAACCCAAACAACAAGTCGACCCTGCCCATGGACTTTTTTATTCGTACTCGAAAAAAAAAGTAAAGTCGCACCACTCGATTTCGAATAAAAACCTAAACGTCTTTGCGACTTATAACGCCTGAACCTAACCAAGCTCGTAAAGCCTGAACCTATTCACGATTTACACACGGGGCGTTCCTCCTAACAAAACGTGTCACATTCTAAAAAACAGAACCCAAGCGACCCCATGGGTGAAATGCGTCATGACTCTGATAACAACAAAGATTAACTTTCTGCCGCTACCACTGATGGTGGTTCTAGGAGAGATTTGGATATGTCAAAAAACCACGTTAAAAGAGCCGCTTGGATCTACTTGGCAGCGTTTCTACTTCTCGTGCTTAATTTTCACGCGGAAGCAGCACCCAGCATAGCTTCAAAAAAACTCAATAAATCAACGACAGAAAAAGGGGCAAAAATGACTCACGTAATGATCGAAACCTCACTTGGAACCATCGAAGTCGAACTCAACACTGAAAAAGCACCTGTTACGACAGACAATTTTTTAAAATACGTCGACGATAAGTTTTATGACGGCGTTATTTTTCACCGTGTGATCAGCACATTTATGATCCAAGGTGGAGGTATGAAAGAAGACATGAGCGAGAAAACAACCCGTGATCCCATCCAGAATGAAGCTGCAAATGGTCTCAAAAATGTAAAAGGCACTTTAGCGATGGCTCGAACTAATAAGCCTCATAGCGCCTCAGCTCAATTCTTTATTAATGTCGCTGACAATGGTTTTTTGGATCACAAAAACACATCTGAATCTGGTTTCGGTTATGCCGTTTTCGGAAAAGTCGTGGCAGGCATGGATGTGGTAGATAAAATTAAAGCTGTTCCCACGGGTTCGAAGGGTCATCATGATGATGTTCCGACAACTCCGGTGCTGATCAAATCTATTAAAAGAAAATAATTAGCCCTATTTGTGAACTCAATTATTTCGCTCGATCATGCTTTTTTTAAACTTATAAATCAGGCTTGGTCGAACGAAGCTTTTGACATTTTTTTTCCCTTCATTACAGATCTTCATAAGACTCTAGGTTTTAATATCCTTCTATTATCAACTTTAATTATCCTACATATTTTTAAATTTAAAAAATGGGGACCCGTGATCACCTTGCTGTGCTTGATCAGCCTGGCGGCGACTGATTTTTTGGGTAATGAAATATTTAAAAAAAACTTTGCCCGCAAACGACCCTTTGAAATCACAGAGCTTCAGGCTCAAAAAAGATCGCCGGCAAGACCTGGATCTGGCTTTATTTCAAACCATTCTGCTAACGTGTTTGCCCTGGCAACATTTAATGCTTTAATTATCCCAGCAGTTGCCCCCTACTTTTTTTCAATTGCCATTCTTGTCGCCTACAGCCGTGTTTATAATGGTGTTCACTTTCCATCTGATGTGATCGCAGGGGCTTTGTGGGGAACTTTTATTAGCTACATCATCTACTTATTATTGCGAAAAATATTATTGCCCCTGTTAAACAGAAAAAGATCATCCATATGAAAGTTGTTGTAACGGGTGCGAATGGCTTTCTTGGAAGCTGGCTTACAAAAAGATTGTCCTCAGATGGTTATGATATTCATATTGTTGCAAGACAGAATAGTGACCTAAGTGATTTGCAAGGTCTCAAATACAAAACATGGTTCGGTGACGTGACTGATTTAAAGTCATTAGAAAATGCCTTCGAAGGTGCAGAACAAATCTTTCACTTAGCCGGTGTTGTCGCTTACAAAAAAAGCCAACGAGAGCTGATGGACAAAGTGAATTTCCAAGGCACGCAGAATGTGATTCAAGCCATGAAAGCAAAAAAAATTAAAAAGCTGCTGCATTTATCATCTGTTGTAGCAGTTGGTGCGGGCTTTACCTCAAAAGAAATATTAAGTGAAGACTCAAAATATAATCTAGAACACCTCAACCTTGGATATTTTGAAACCAAACGAAAAGCTGAACAAGCTGTTGTTACAGCAACAAAGAAATCAGAGATTGAAGGCATCATTGTAAATCCAAGCACTATTTATGGGCCTGCAGATGCAAAAAAAGGAAGTCGCTCGATTCAACTGAAAGTCGCTCAAGGGCGGTTTCCTTTTTACACAGGTGGTGGAGTCAACGTCGTGAGCGTTCACGATGTGATCAACGGGATTATGTTAGCTATCAAAAAAGGAAAACCTGCTGAAAGATATATCCTATCCGCAGACAACTGGACCATTCAAAAATTGTTTCAGCAGATTGCTTTTGAGGCCCAAGTCAAAGCTCCTCATATTAAACTTCCTGATCTTGTATTACATACTTTAGGTTCCCTTGGCGACTGCGCACAGGCTCTCGGATTTAAAGGTGGAATTTCTAAAGAAAACGCATGGACTTCAACCCTTTTCCATTGGTTCGACAATTCGAAAGCAAAAAAAGACCTTGGATTTTCGCCGGGTACTGCTGAAGCTGCTATTCACGCAAGTGTGGAATGGATTAAACAGCAAGGAATGCTGATTAAGTGAAAAGAATAATACTTACGATTTTACTTCTGTCGATATTTCCGTTTTTGATTGTTATTTGGGTTTGGTTTCAAATTCCTAGCGAGAAAGAAATCAAGGGATGTTTGACCACCCAAATGTTTCAGGTCGATTTGTGCCCTACAAAGCCAACCTATTCAAAGCTTCGTCAGATCTCTCCCTATTTACAGAAAGCGATCGTCTTGACTGAAGATTCATTATTTTGGGAGCACCGAGGTTTTGACTGGAACTCGATTCAGAAAAACTATGAAGAAAATAAAAAGGCTGGCCGCTACAAACGAGGTGGATCTACAATCACGCAACAACTAGCAAAAAATATGTTTTTAACTGCTGATAAAACTCTGATCAGAAAAGGTCTTGAAGCTCTGATCACAATGAAAATCGAGAAAACATTAAGCAAAAAGGAAATTCTAGAGCGCTACTTAAATGTGATTGAATTTGGAAACAAAATCTATGGAGTTCAAAAAGCTTCCAGGCACTACTTTAACAAATCACCCTCACAGCTTTCGATTGTTGAGTCTGCTTTTTTAGCCATGCTACTGCCCAATCCTAAAAAATACTCGGCTTCTTTTTACAGAAAAGAGCTAACTCCATTTGCTTCGAAACGTGTTAGGCAAATTATTAATCAAATGTATCAGTTCAATCGAATATCTGAAATTGAATACGGCCAATCCTTAATCGAACTGGAATCATTCTTTAATCCTCAAAATGAAACTATTGTTAATACCGACGAAGCCGAAGATTTGAATCAACTGACTTTAGAAAAGCTTGAGCTCGAGTCAGAGCAAGAAGATCGTTTTTAATCTTCAAACTGTTAAATCTTTTTCTAATCTTTGAATTGCCATTCGGAATAAAACTGATGCGGCCACCAAAAGATAAACCAGGTGAAACAAAAACATCATCGATACTGTTCCGCGAAGAAGTCCACGAACAGCTTCCGTTCCGTGCGAGAGTGGAAGTAGGTAAGTCATCACTTTCAGTGGCAGTGCTAAAGTGTCAATCGAGTACAGAACACCCGAAATTAAAATCAGAGGTAAAATAAGTGTTGATGGCGAGCAAAATATTGAAAATTCAGATTCTGCAAATGAAACGATGACAGCACCCAGGCTTGCGAACAAAAATGAAATAATTATCAGAATCAAAAAGCACGGAATAATCAGCCAGCTTTGAACCAATCCGAAAGGTGTTGCCACAAGAATCACCGCGAGGGTTGCTATAGATCCCTTCGTAGTGGCCCACAATATTTCACCAATGATGATATCTTTTCTAGAAATCGGAGTCATCAACCACAAAGAGTAGAGTTTTTTTCGACTGGGCTTAGAAAACTGAAGAAGTGCGGTCTCGAAAAAAGGAATCAGAACAGCAGTCGCGCACAGCAATCCTGGAAAAAAATAATCAATATAGCTTACACCTTCAACATTGGTAATAAATGACCCTAACCCAAGGCCAAACGCTAGCAGGTAAAATAAAGGCTCAAGTAATAAAAATGCAAAGGCAGAAAAACTCGATTTTTTGAATAAGAAATAATTGCGAGCTAAAACTTTGAGGTAACCTTTTTTACTGGTCATGAGTTCCCCAATTTCGAACCCGATAAACGGAGGAAGACATCATTCAAGCTTGGCTTTCGAAGCATGATACGAGAGCTCGTCACCAGTGAAAGGACTTCTTTAGCAAGTTTACCACTGCCGATAAAAACCATCACCGTGGATTGAAAAACTTGATATTCAAACTTTTGCTCTTTTAATTTTTGAACGTAGTAGTTAATGTCTTGAGGCTCACAGTCAAACTCGACAACTTCTTTACCCACAAGTTCTTGTATTAATGCCGCTGGCTCTCCTACTACCAAAATTTTTCCTTGATCGACCAGTGCAACTTTATCACAAAGTAATTCAGCCTCTGTTTCATTTTCAGTCGATAAAATAAAAGTCAGCTTTTGTTGTTTGAGATCTTTAAGAAAATTGAGGATCCATTTTTTAGAGGTTGGATCCAGATCCAGCGTGGGTTCATCAATAAACAACAAATCTGGTGAATTGATCAATCCCAAGGCAATTGAGAGCTTCTTCTTTGATAACAAACTTAAACTACGAATTGAATGCTCGGCTTTATCTTCAATTTTAAGTGAGCGCAAAAGAGATGAAATTTTATCTGTTACGCTTTCAACAGAGAGTTCATAAAACTGAGCGTAAATTTTTAGATTTTCAGTCACTGAAAGTTCATCGTCAACAATCATTTCCTGAGGAATGACTCCGATTCGGGCTTTGATTTCTGCGATGTGATCTTGAACATTGAGTCCTAGTACAAAGGCATCCCCTTCAGTCAAGGAAGAGGAGCCGTAGAGAATTTGTGCTAAACTGGATTTACCTGAACCTTTAGGCCCTAAAAGACCAAAGCATTCGTTTTCATTGATCTCTAAACTTGCGATATTCACAGCCGTGAAGTCGTCATACTTCTTAATCAGATTTTTAATCTGAACAACAGCTGCCATATTTATTACTCGCTGTCTCTTTGAACTCTTCCACGCTTGTGTGGATCAAGTTCGCGACAGCGAAGTCTGATATGCTTTGGAGTGACTTCCACTAACTCGTCGTCCTTGATCCACTCCATGGCTTTTTCCAAAGTCATAGGCTTCACAGGAATAACACGAATGGCTTCGTCACTTCCTGAGGCTCGCACGTTCGTTAATTTCTTTTCACGAGTGATATTCACTTCTAAGTTATTTTCTTTTGCATGCTCGCCTACGATCATACCTTCGTAAACATCCTGGCCATGGGTAACAAACATCACGCCACGCTCTTGAAGATTCCAAATTGCATAGGCTGTTGCCATCCCTTTACGGTCAGAAATCATAGAGCCATTCATCCGACTCGAGATCTCACCGCGGTAATCATCCCAGCCATCAAACTGAGTGTTTAAAAGACCCGTTCCACGAGTATCTGTCAAAAACTCAGATCGGTAACCAATCAAACCTCGAGAAGGGATTCTGAATTCCAAACGAGTTCGACCCGTTCCCTTTTGAACCATGTTTGTCATGATTCCTTTTCTTAATCCAATTTTCTCGGTGACTGCGCCTACGTATGGATCTTCGATATCGATCACTGCAATTTCCATAGGCTCGAGACGTTTGCTACCTTCCTGTTTGAAAATAACCTGGGGCTTAGAAACAAGAAGTTCGAATCCTTCGCGGCGCATTTGTTCTATCAAAACTCCTAGTTGGAGCTCGCCTCGACCGATCACCTTGAAAGCATCAGTGCTGCTTGTTTTTTCTACTCGGATGGCCACGTTGTGAAGAAGTTCTTTTTCTAAACGTTCAATAATTTTTCGAGATGTTACATTTTTGCCGTCTTGACCAGCGAACAAACCATTATTCACAGAGAAAATCATTCCCACTGTTGGTTCTTCGACTCGGATTCGAGGCAAAGGTTTAGGATCAAGAGCGGATGTAACAGTGTCACCAATTGTGAAGTCCTCAAGACCTGCCACAATCGCAATGTCTCCGGCGCCCACTTCTTGAACTGGGATCTGAGAATTCACATGGTATTGAAATAAAGCTGAAACTTTCACTTTCTTTTGTGCGTGCTCTTGAACACAAAGAACCTCGTCGCCAACTTTAATTTTGCCGGCACGCACTCGACCAATTGCAAGACGTCCCACGTAATCATTGTAGCTGATGTTTGACACCATCATCTGCAAAGGACTGTCTTCAACAATTTTAGGTGGAGGGACTAAGTTCACAATTGCATCGTAAAGAACGGTCAGATTATCTGTCTTAACATTGGGATCCAGTGTGGCCATTCCTTCACGTGCAATGGCATAAACTGTGTGGAAGTCACATTGTTCTTCATTGGCATCAAGATCGATAAACAAATCAAAGAGTTCATTATGAACTTCTTGAATTCGGGCATCAGAGCGATCAATTTTATTGATACAAACTATGACTTTCAAGTTTTGCTCGAGTGCTTTTTTCAAGACGAAACGAGTCTGAGGCAAAGGGCCTTCGGAAGCATCACAAAGAATGATTGCACCATCCACCATGTTTAAAATTCGCTCAACTTCACCACCGAAGTCCGAGTGTCCCGGAGTGTCAACGATATTGATTTTGTGGCCTTTGTAATTAAAAGACGCATTTTTTGCAGCGATTGTAATCCCGCGCTCTTTTTCAAGATCCATGGAATCCATCAGCCGCTCTTCGACCTGCTGGTTATCACGAAATGTTCCTGCTTGTTTGATCAAGTGATCAACTAACGTCGTTTTTCCGTGATCGACGTGGGCAATAATGGCGATGTTTCGAATCATTTTTGGATCTACTGTCATATCTTTTCCTCTGTTGTTACCTAAACACTATTTACTTTAAAAATTAAAAAACTAGCCGTGTCCACCCATTAAAAAGTTTTCTTGGCTTGTATCATCCTGATCATAAACCGAAATCGAATCAAAGAATGACAAGGTTTTTTCAAGAGTTTGGTGGACATCTTGAGTTTGAAAAATCTCTTTCCTAAATTGCGAGGCGCCAGGATACCCTGTCGAATACCAAGCTGCAAACTTCTTCAGCTGAATCCCGACAAGATGCGGCTGACAGTGCAGCTGTAAATAATCGTAAAGCCTGCGGAAGACCTCTGAGAACTGCCGATTCTGCTTACGACTTAAGCTTTGTCCTGACCAAATCCTGTAAGCATCAAAAAAGAGGAAGGGGTTTTTCAAACAACCTCGGCCAATGAGAACACCGTCGCAGCCAGAGCTTTTTAATCTATCAACAGCCTGCTGAGCGGTGTGGATATCACCGTTTCCAAGGACTGGAATTGGGGACTGAACTTTTACTTCAGTGATATAATCCCAGTCAGCAAGACCGGAATAACCCTGGGCACGAGTTCTTCCGTGAATGGCGACCCAAGTGATGCCCTCATCACCTGCTAATTTGCAAACATCGATCGCATTTCTTAAAGAGGCATCCCATCCCGTGCGAATTTTGATTGTGACAGGAATCTGAACTGCTTTAACGGTGGCTGAAAGCATTCTTCGCATGGCAGGCAAATCTTTGAGCATCGCTGAGCCCGCACCTTTTTTGACAACCTTGGGAACCGGGCAACCAAAATTGAGATCAATAAAATCAGCACCGTGAGCTTCAGCCACTTGAGCTGCGTGAGCCACAATTTCTGGTTCTTCTCCGAAAAGTTGAATCCCCAGTGGCCTTTGGGTTTCATCGTAACTCATCAGGCTCATGGTCCGTTCTGATTTGTATTGAATGCCGTGAGAACTGACCAACTCGGTGACCACAACCCCCGCATCAAGTGCCTTCATAAATGAACGAAAGGCATGATCAGTGATGCCAGCCATTGGAGCTAGAACAAAGGGATTTTTTTTTAGGGCCTCGAGGGGGTGAACTCTTTGAAATGACATAGGAATTTGGCAGTTGAACCACTTTCGCCTATGAAGTGCAAGGGGAATGTCTGGGATTGAAAATTTAGGTGGGGAGGGACTACAAAATGCGAGGGGCATTGAAGCAGATCACAGTCATGGGAGGTTGGTTTGTTGACCGCAAATTGAGTGAGGCTCACTTCTATTAACCTCAACCTTGAATGAAAATACACTTATGGAGTATGATCCATAGAATTCCTAAATTATCGAAATCTAACATTTTTTCTTGTTCGGAGCCCGTGGTGTAGGCAAATCGAGCCTCAAGCCTTTTTACAATTCACCCATTCGACCGATATACTTGACGGGATCCCGTGCGAATTGTTGGTAGTTATCAAAATTGATATAAATAACTTGTGACTTTGAGTGAGCCTTTTTAAAGGCAGAAACGCTATTTGATGATTTTCGCTTTTGTGATTTAACTTCTATACCGATAATTTTCGACTTTACTTTAACTAGAAAGTCGATCTCAAAATCACCCTGGCGCCAGTAGTAGACTTCAAGGCCAGATCGAATCAAGTCAGCGCCTACTAAAGATTCAAAACACAATCCCAGAAAGTCCGGGGCTTCCTTTGATTCGAAATCTAACAAAGCCGGGGCCATGCAAATAATTTTAGGCGATGAAAGTCGAGTGCGAAAAGCTTTAGGATTATATTTATGAACTTGCTTAAAAAGATAAGCACCTTCGTAAAGGTCTAAATAGTTTTTTATCAGGTCGGTATTTCCTTTGTCTTGCAGCTGACCTAGAAGTTTTGTGTAGCTCATTTCGACAGCTGGCAGTCTTTGCAGCACTTGGAAAGTTTGTTTAAACAAACCAGGGTTACGGACGCGACCTTGAATCAAAAGGTCTTTTTCAATGACAGTGCTAACGATGGAATTTCTAATATAATCTTGAAATCGTTGGGAGCTTTTCAAGTATTCGTATGAACCCGGATAGCCACCAAATTTCAAATACTCAGACAGCGACATTTTTTTTAAATTCTCTGTTTCGTGGAAAGACCAATGATATGCCCTGATCAATTCGAAACGACCGGTTAAGCTTTCAGCCAAGCCGGCTTGGATATGAAGTGAACTTGAACCCAAGAGAATAACTTTAAGTGCAGATGATTTCTTCACTTTCTGTCGATCCCAAAGAGTCTTAATTTGCTCGCTCCAATTTTGAACTTTTTGAATTTCATCAATCACTAAAAGACATTCGTTATCTTTTTCCATGGCTTCTTGCCAAACTTGACTTAACCAATCCGATGAAAAATTGAGATCACTTTCTGCCGATACATAATGAAAAGCTCCTGAGTATTCTTTCAGAATTTTCAAGATAGTTGTAGTCTTGCCCACTTGGCGAGGGCCCAAGATCACTTGGATAAGAGAAAAACCGTCTTTGAAGCGCCTAAGAAGGTCTGTTTCAAGCTGAATCGTTACTTTTGACAATCGAGGCATACATGTGAGTTTAGTCCATTTTTACTAGACATGTCTAGTACTTTTACTAGGAATGTCTAGTAAAAGTACTAGCTCAGTGGGGCAGAAATGGAATGTGATGGCGAAGTTGACACTGAATGGCCTGTGGTTTTTTAAGCAGTAAATCATTATTTATCGCAGCAGTTTTTATGCATAATTACATCTCGTACTTTGAATTTACTGTTCATTCTAAAAACGAGCTGCCAAGTTTCTTCAGAGTGGTTTTTTCCACGCTGAATAATGTATGTTGGATACGAATCGATAAAATAAAACCCATCATTTTCACCAAACAACTCTCGAATCTTTTCATAGGGTTGTTCCAGCAATTTTTTGTCTGTCATGATCGAGTATGCCATTTTTGATTTATCTAGATATGTTCCCGCTTTAAACGCTTCGGCGTTATATTTTTCAGAGCCCCATTTTTTTTTAACTTTTTGAGAGGACATCGTTTCGCCGCCCCAAAATGTTTGTCCGTAAATGACAGTAGAAATAATAAGAACTCCTAATACGAGCATAGCAACTAAGAGTTTCTTCAAGGCAGACCTCCGGTTGATTTGTAATTTTGCTTTAAAATAATGAGACTGTTTTTCTTCAGCTGCTCGATAAAAGACTTTGTAATTTCTTCATCAGTAATCTTCTTAGATTTCATTTTTTGATAATCTAAAAGTCCAAGTCGATTATTGGCTAAATCCATTGCTTGTTGATTCTTCGGCTCTCTTGGATTGTTTTCGTGAGCATTCAGCACCGTTTCGGCTTTTATGGTACCTATTGATTTCGCTAATAATATCGACCAAACATAGTGTCTGCAGGCGTCACTTTCATCATTCACATCACTTACAGGATAAATTTTTAGACATATTTTTTCGGCACTCCAAGTCTCTTTGTAGGCCCGCAAGCAATCCAATTTGTTCTCTTTGCAAAACTTAATTTCATCGTCGGTTAAACCGTAAATGTTTTCGCTAGCCTGATTGCAAAGAGATTCACACCGGTCCGGACATCTGAAAGTAGACATGTCAGTATCAGCAATAACACAAAGAGATTCACAATTTTTAGAATTTTCTATTTTTAGTTTTGCGAACCAATCATCACAACCCAATGATTGCGAGCTGTAAATAAAGATAAAGGTTAAAATAGAACGAAACATAGACACAACGTTACCATGACATATTCTTTCTGCAATATCAGGAATTAACTGTTTTTCACACGCTATGAGTCGGACAGGGGCATTCATGTTTAGATTTGAACAAAGGTCTTAGCTTTGATCCAATCAAAAGATGTTTGATATTGTCACCTTAAGTTCAGTGGATGATACCTTTGGACTTGTCCAGCAGGTGATCTGGATCCGAAGCAACTCTTCCGCTCACTGATGGGACCCAGCCTTGGTGTTTTAAGTGTATTTACTCTATCATGGCCATTTGGGACTGGCTTTTGAAGGCTGTTTGCTATTGGCAGGTAAGCTTTTCTGACCAAAGACTTCTCAAATTTTATTAATTTACAAGAAACTTCAGGTACTTATATAAATCGGCAGCATGTTGCCGATTATTACTTCATGTACAAAAGAAGCCTCGACCTCCATCACTGCACTGTTTAGACGATCAAGATATTCTCTGAACGAGGTGTTTAACTCCTCGAGCGAATAGAAAGTTTTGT
>Ga0114979_10003030_pt1 | contig 11281 bp, 15 predicted proteins | sample S_140625_EF_Meta_FD_87315 | JGI IMG/M metagenome (GOLD analysis project Ga0114979, IMG submission 87315) | Freshwater microbial communities from Lake Simoncouche, Canada to study carbon cycling - S_140625_EF_MetaG | ecosystem: Environmental > Aquatic > Freshwater > Lake | place: Lake... | reverse complement strand
GTGCTTACTGGATTAGTGCCTAGAGCAGCCAGGTTAGCCACAACGTTGGCATTGGCATAACTTGAAGTTGCCACAATACCAGTCAGTTGTGATCCATTACCCAGAATATAACTACCAGTTACGTTGCCGGTAGTTGATAGAGTATTGCTTCCAAATCCAGCCAGCAATGTGACCACGTTTGAATTGCCATATCCGCCGGCCGCGGCGTTGATTGTTATGGTTGCTCCAGATGTGCCCAGTGCAGAAACAGTAAACCCATTTCCTTCAAAATCCAAAGTAGTAGCATTGTTGGTAACAACTGCACCATTTGACAAAATAGTGATATATCTTTGTTGGCTAGGTGCACTGATATTTGTTCCAGTTATTCCTTCCGGGGTTAATTGAGTTTGTACTGGCAGTTCTACTTGTGGAACTACAGGAACTTTGTTGACCGGTGGAACAGTCCCTGTTCCAGGACCTGGAGCAACTGGGGCCGGAGCCTTATCAAGTGCACCAACTGGTGTAGGGGCAGGTGTACCAGGGTCTACTGGTGCGGGGCCATAGGTATAATTGTTATTTGTGGGCATAATGTTAGATCTCTCCTGTATTTACCAGAAGATACAAACTTAATATTATGAAAATTGATTTGGCCTGGTCAGTATTTAGTGACCACAATCCCAAGAAATAACACCAGGTTATAAGTTTTACACACTCCGTAAATAGGTTGGTCCGAGAGGACTTTTACCAGGAGAATAGCACTTGAGTAGACAAAGGTCAGCGAAAGCACAAAAACGTATGAATCAGGCAGTAGAAAACACCATTAGCTTTAACCCAGCACCTCGAACGGCCCCACGCCGCATAGACTTGATCCCTCGCACACGAAATCAAGAGCAGTTGGTCATGGCTCTACAAGATCCTAACAGTCACATAGTAGTCACAGTGGGACCCGCAGGGACGGGCAAAACTTACTTGGCTATGTTGGCGGCTATCAAAGCCTTGAGAGAAGGCACATGCGATCGTGTGGTAATGACTCGCCCAGCAGTGGGAGTTGAAGGAGAACAACATGGTTTCCTCCCGGGCAATTTGGTTGCTAAAATGGAACCTTGGACTCGTCCGCTATTAGACGTCATGCGAGAATATTATCGCCCACAGGACATCATAGCCTTAATAGAAGATCAGGTTGTGGACATTTCGCCTCTGGCTTACATGCGGGGCCGCACCTTTAAAAACTCATGGATCATCGCAGACGAAATGCAAAATGCAACACCAGCGCAGGCCAAGATGTTAATGACTCGAATAGGGGCGAATTCAAAGATAGTGATCACTGGAGATGTTGAGCAAGCCGACCGACATAGCGGAGACAACGGCTTGCTGGATCTTTGTGAACGCTTACAGCGGACACCTGTGGAAGGTATCGCTGTTTGTGCATTGGAGTCTCGTGACGTTCAGCGTCATCGGATCATTGGGTCAGTGTTGAAACTCTACGCAGTTTAGGAGGTGATAATTTCGTAGATTTCCCGCCAATTTTTGACTACCGGAATTTGCTTGTTGTAATGATACATATTATGACCGTGTTCAACTAAAATGGAACGCAGTCCCATACTCAATCCCACTTCAGCATTTTCCGGTTTGTCTTCTACCCACCAGCATCCTGAATTACGATAGGGTTCCAGGGCCTCGTTTTTATCTGCACCAGTTTCCAAACAAACAATGTGTTCGAATACAGTGTCGCCAAACAGTTTGCGAAGATTCATTTCTCTCAATCTACCAGCATTGACGTCTGTTGATAAACTGGTAATGCAGTGAAAAACATAACCGTGTTCTTCATGCAATCTTTTCACATAGTACATGGCATCACGCAGGGGTGGCAAGAAACCAATTGCGGCCGATTCGTTAAACATCTTGATCAGCTTGCGACCTTGTTCTTTGTCAATATTATAACGCTGTCCGATATCGTATTCAAACTCGCTGCCGGGTACTTTGGTGAACCCATGCGTTTCCATCCAGATAGCAAAGGCATACTCCCAGTTCAAAAGTACGCCATCTGAGTCAACTAGGATCAGCTGGTTCGGGTTGTATTTCTTTTTCAGGTTTAACAATTTCGTATCCATTTTCTTTAAACAACCTGTTAATGGTTGACTCATAATGTTGCATGTAATATTGCACAATGCGATCAAAGTCCTTGGGGACTTGTACACCGCCCATGCTACATTTTAACACACTGAGAGTTTTAAAGTCAAGTATCACATTGGCCGTTTGATGATCACGTGTTTTCAAGTTCTTGGCCACCGCCATTACTTCATCAGTTTGTCCCGTGGCCTTTTTATAATAGGTTAGAATTAGGTATCTCATTGTGTTTCCTTTATGTCAAATACAAATATACAATCACCGTACGGGCTAGTTTTTGGTATGTCACCAGTTAGATTCTTTGCCAGTAAAATGTTTTCTTTTTCAAGTTGATTTATCCAAGTTTCGACCTCATGATTAAAATTATACTTTAATCTATTGAACTGTAAAAATTGAAAATTAAATCCCACTATCATCCGACGGCACCGCTGTGACCGTTGTTGTATTTGGTACACAAGCTCATCCAATGTTTTATATTTTAATTCTATTGAATTAAGCATTATGATGTTGTCATACATGCCCAGCTGATCGACATATAAATCAGGAATAATATCTCGATACTGATAACCAATATAGTCTATTGCTAGAGTTGTGCCGGGCAACAAATATTGTTTTACTACAGCATCATGTATGCTTCCTATTTTATTTTTGTTTTTTTGATTGTGACGAAGAATTTGCCATCTGTATCCGTAATGACTTTTTAGGTTTCTAACTAAATTTTTTTGCATAGAAATCGATTGTCCGGAACAACAAAATTACCCACGTTTCCACGTTCGCCCTGATGATATTGATAATCAATTATTTTATAATTATGTAGACAGCGTGTTAACACCTGTTGAATAGCAATATCATAATTTGAATCCACAGTTGAATCTGGATCTGGTAACAGCATGTATTTGTTAATGGCCGCAAATACCAACTTACTTGATTGTTGATCTATATCACTGGCAATTTGTTTTAAATTGACCCAATCTGTGTAGGCCAACAATGCTAAATCCCAAGGAGCCTGTCCACAAGCATAGCGGTTCCATCTGTCAAAATTGATTGCTGTTATTGTTTGAACTTTGTGTTTTTTTATCAGTTGATCTAACTGTAAATTTTGATCAAGCGGAAATTTGCTCAGGCTCCAAGTTGTTTTGGTATTAGGCGTTTTCCAGTTGTTTAGTACTTGCATTTAATGCCTGGGAAATCAAAGGGTAGTTATCTCTACGTTGATCTAATAAATCAAATCCACGTTGTCGCACAACAAACTCATTTGCAGTGGTTTGCAAATCATGTACGTTTATCAAGTTAGCACCCAATTGTTGTGCAACTCTTTGTACCATGTTGACAATGCTGTCGACTGTGAAAAATTCTTGAATTTTGACGTCGATACTGTGTTCTGTTGGCTGATTGAAATAATTTCCATACGGAGCAAAATCTTGAGAAAAGAATGTTGCCATGCAATTCACAGCATCTTGATCATCAATATCTGTTTTGTTTGCCCATTGCTGGATGCCTTGAATTGTCAACAATGAACCTGGATACAATTCGTCGGTGTTCATGCTCTTGGTCACGCAGTTGAACCAGACTACTAATTTTTCTTCAAATGTGGGAGTATATACTCTCACAATCTTGGCACGGGGGAAATATTTTTGCAAGAATTTAATATTGTCCCCACGATTGCCCATGTCACCTAGAATTAAAAATTGTTTACCTTGTGAAATTTGTTCTGCTACAATATCGCTGTTGATCTTGTAAGAATATTTAAAATTACGATAATTTTTACCCAACAAAAAAGGTTCCACTTGTTTGGCAACTGCATGGCTATCGCCTGTTTTGCTAAATTTAAATTGTGATTGTGAAACTTTTACTGTGCTGTCAAGATACTGGCTTAACAGCATATACAAAAAATTTCCGTACCCTCCAGTAGGATACATCACAACAACAGCGTTGGGATTATCAGGACTAAAATTAAGCAATTTGCCCCAGTTCAATCAGTGTGGCACTAAGGTTAATTTCTTGATCAGCGATCAATGGAATATTGGCCGCACCATTACGAATAATCACAATGGCTTGATCCTGTTGCTCAGGCGTTTGACCAAACAATTCTAGATTGTCATACATCCAGCGAAAAATTTCATCAGACTCCTCTGGACTGGAACTTTGACACAACAAGGCTCGTGCATCACGCAATCGCCCGTGCTTGAACAAATCTACACAATCCAATTTCCAATCGCCCATGCTCTTGTCAGCCGCACTGGGTGGCAGTAATTTTCCTGACTGACTGTTGGGTTGTAGCAAGTTTAAACACTTGCGTAAATCTGGGTATGTGGCTTTGACATACGTATCTAGTACATCTAGATCAAACTCTACATTTTCAGTAACCAATACAGTAGCCGCTCTGGCGGTGAATTCAGTATGATCTGTTTTGTTGATATGGAATCCTTGGCAACGACTGTGCAAGGGTGGAATAATTTTACTTGGGTAATTGCAAGTTAAAATAAACCTCACAGTTTGTGAGTAGTCTTCCATTAAATTACGCAATGCTGGTTGAACTGTATTTAATCCTAGATAGTCAGCCTCATCTATCAACACAACTTTAAACTTGCCAAATGGCATGGTCTGACAGAATGAAATCAGTTTGTCCACCCAGGCAATAACACGACCTTCTTTGGATCCGTTAGCATACATCACATCATACTCATCCACTCCCAGTTCATTGATCAAGAGTTTTGCTAGAGTTGTTTTGCCTGTGCCCGCCGGTCCACTCAACAACAAATGCGGAATGCTACCATCTTTAATCCATTGTTCAACTTGCTCACGTTGATTTTGATCCACAAACACATAGCCGTCCACTGTTTTTGGCCTAAATTTTTCTACCCATAATTCTTTCATTTGTCTAGCTCTCCGCCTGTGCATGAACCGTCTTGAAAAAATTGGTCCATGGCTCGTTTACGATATTCTTCAAGTTCTGCTAGTCTAGCCCGTTCGTCTGCATCTTCTTGAAGGTCTTTGAATGTTGGTGCTTTATCATTGGGGGTATCGTTGTTCATTTTTTGCTCAACACCTTCCATGCTTTTTCTTTTTCCTGCTCCGCCAACCATTCTGGTTCATCGGTAAAATTACTGGTATTCTTTAGCATCTCGTCCACAGCAAATTTTACACGATATAAGTCTTGTTTGCAAGGCCAATTGACATAACCCGTCATGTGAGAATCAGTTGCCCCATAATACATCTTTTGGCATTCACTAATGACCTTGTCCACATTCCAGTTGATTATCATGAGTGTTGCATGTGACTAGGAGCGGCCTCTACGTGAACAGCATCCGAAAATGTTTCATCCATGGGCATTTGATCAGTTTGTATTAAAATATCATCAGGGTCGATTCTACGCAGGGTTTGCTTGCCGGTCTCGTCCTCAATGTCAATTCCTCTAGTCCAACGACCGTGTGCCACACACACCCACTCACCCACAGTGACATCCTTTTGATCAGGCCCTACGGCATAAACTTGTCCCCAGCGTGGTCGGATGCCGGTACTTTTGCCATTGTCGTTGAGTAGCACAATGCCCGATTTGGTAAAACGTTCATCAAACACCATGTCACTTACAATCACACTATTGCCAAGTGCTCGAAGTTGATCACGGTCAACACGATGTGCTGAAAAGGCTAATTTAGTCATACGCCTCCAGAATTTTTATTGCCAGCCATGGGTTTTGGCTGGTTAGTTTGACGTTGATATTGTTTGTTTACTTGGTCATTCTTTTTTCTAATTACATTGTTGTTATCATCGACTTCGTCACCGCGAGCGTTCACACGCATATTGCCCACTGCACGAACCTTTTCGTTTTGCAGTCGTAATGCACCCATGTCCACAGTCTTGCCATTGGCAGATCTATATACTTCGTTTGTCATAACTATCTCCTAAAAACATATTTAACGCAAAAACTCTTCTGCGTTTAAATCATAATGCAGTGAATCAATTCTGTGTACACCCAACAGGTACAACACATAACTGGCCACACTTGATCCACGTCCCACACCCCATATCACATGATTGTCACGCATGACATCCACAAGGTATTTCAAATAACGCAACAGATCAAATAACCCACGTTCTTGATACAACAACAACTCATGTGCCACACGCTGTAATTTGGCTTCTGTATCACACATGCCAATCACAAGTTCAGCAATATCCAACTGCTGGTATTCATCAGGCATGTGCCATGTACTTTGTTGCATGTCATCAAATACCCGTTGTGTATCAGGTTCAGTCCAGTAAGTAAACTCTGGCACACGTTCCAACCAATAGGCCACAGCTTCCACATCCACGGTTCCATCTACTAGGGCATCGGTCACACTTTCAAGGTCACGCCCTTGCATGATTAGTTCAAACAAGTCTGATTCATCAAGTATGATTTGTCCTACTGTGTCAGTTTTCATTTTTAGTAAATTTTCCATACACCACTGTGTTGTCTGTTGTGGGTGATGTCTCTTCGGGCCATATAAGGCCATATTCAATCCAGGCACTGGGCTTGACTTTGACCACGTTGTCGGCTACAGGTTCCAGTTCAATAGTTTCATGTTGTGTTGTGGACTCGTGCCACCAACCTGGATCTGCAAACGGGCCTGACGCATCTTCTTCATCATGCATGTACCATACGTTATCGCCCAGTGAACTGGCTATGTCCAACTGTGCCACTGTCATGCGACCTTCCATGATAGCATTGAATTTGTAGTATAACATCATTCCAATGATCTGGTCAACCGGTTCTTCGGGCAGAGTGGTAACATTTACCCCTATCATGGCAAACAATTCAGCACGTTCACGACTGGCATTGCTGATAAAAACTGTGTTGGCTATCTCACCATGCACAAATGCCTTGATTCGATCCAGTGCAATATTGGTACTGGCTGAATCTGCTGTCTTGGTCAATAAATTAAGGTTGACTTCGTAACTGTTCATTTGAAGCTGATCTTCAAAGTAGATACCCGCCAAAAATTCCAAACTATATTGTAGTCTAATGTTCATTTGATGTTTATCTTGTTGTCAAAGTTGATTGGGTCGCCGTCAATCTTTTTATAAGATTCCTGCAGGCGAGCTTGATATTTGTTTTGAAAAGTTTCAATGGCCATCCGTAATTGATTACACAAATGAGCATTGCCCATTCTTGTGGCTATGTTGAGTTTGTTTGAAAGTTCCGAAATCTTACTACCGAGTTCATCGATAGTGAGATCGTCAATATTACCAATTAAAGGATGTTCCATGTTGCTAGTTTACACTATTGCAACCATGATGTCAAGTGTTTTATTAACCGAAGGTACAACCGTTGTTGCCAATGCAGAACCATTTGGAGTTGGTGTATTGCAAAGTGCATCCGGCACCAATTGTGCCAAATGTAAGAGTACCTGTACCGCTGGCTTTCCAGCCAGCATTGGTCACTGTGATTACCATGTTACCTGCGGCAATAGCCACAGCACTAAACACTTTGATTTGTCCTTCTGCACCTGCTGCCAAGGTGGCTGTTTCAGCCGCGGCAGTTGTAAAATAGCTGGTGGTGAGAGTTAAACTTGCGGCCGCACTGGCTGCTAGATCTTCGCTACCTGTCAAGAATAGTGGATTAGTAAATCTGTTTCTGGGCCTAGTGAGTTCGCTGAGGTAAATCGTAGTTCCACCATCTTCAGTATGGAACTGGAATTCGTATGTGCCTGTTTCCTTAAAGGTAATCACGTTACTGCTGATACCCTGAATGCCCAGGACTGATGCCGCACTGGCACTGGTTCCTACCGCGGCAGGTAGTGTTAATGTGTGAGCTGTGCTGGCTACTGTGACTCTCACAATGACCCAAGCCTGAACTCCAGAAGCAGGAAAATTACTAAATGCCAAAGTGACAATGCCACTAGTGGTCAGCGTTTGATAATGTCCCGAAGCATAGTTAATAGTCTGTGCACCTGTTACTGTACCAATTGCAACTCTTGTGGCCGCAAAATCTTGTATGGTAGCATCATACAACAAACTTCCACCCATGTTGTTGTCCAACACCGTTCCTGTCAGTGCAGATTTCAACACAACATTGGTCTGCAAATCAGTAATTTCACTTTCTGCTGTTGAGAAATTTGTTTTGATGTTGGTGAAATTATCGCGAAAACCTTGCGAATTGTTATCTTGTCCAGCGACCGGATACGAACCGTCGATGTCATTTGGGTTGATTTGACTTGTCATTTTTTTGTCCTAGTTATACTAATATATTGGCTTTGGGAAATACCAGATATTTATCATAACGATCTGAGGGATCGTACATATCAACTGGTGCTTCAAATTGAATGCTACCATAATCAAATGTGGTAGCAGTCCCGCTGGCTACTTTGAAACCGAACGTAGCCCCTACACCGGATCCTGTTATATTGGTTCCTGCGATTCCTACGTATGTGTCATCTAAAGAAAATACTGGTGCTGTTCCTGAAACAGCAACAATAGTAACGGCTCCGCCTGTGTCTACATCAGTCACTGTGATTGTGATATCATTAACGCCATCTTGCCCGCCAACATTACTGCGCAGCACCAGTATTTGATTGCCTGACGCATAACCCGTACCACCTGTACCAGCAGGAATTGTTGCAATTTCGTGATATGACAGTGATGAATCGGCATTTTCTCCACGTACTTCGTAATGCAACACTAGATCAAATGTTGTGAGACTGGGAGTAGGAGTCCAATTTTGCGTTACTGTGTCCCAATTACGACTCAGTGTGGTATTAAGAATATAACGGTCTACTTTGAAATCCACAGTATTGAGAGATCCTGCATATTGACTTTGTATATAATACGCAATTTGTCTACTGCGTCCAGGATTGGCATAGCAGATTACCCAAGCTGGGGTAAACCCTAACACACGGCCATCAGTTTGTTTTGATGTCATCCACAGTGGCAATTTGGTAGATATTTGCCCCACTGTGTCAATCACTTGATCACGCATGTTGACCAAACTGTTGGGATACACTTGTGTGAGAGTGGCAGGGGGCGGTGTGGGATTGTCAATTGGGTATGGTAAGTTTACAATTTTGTTTACACTGGCACCCGACGCATTCACAAGGTCATCTATGATTCGACTGTACACAACTTCATATATGATTTCGCCTGTGACAGGATCCAGGGCTTGTGCAGTATCAATTTCGCCCAACACAAGATTTTTCCAATAGTGGTTCTCATACAAACTGCTTACATAAGTTGACAACATATCAGGAGCAAGTCCGAATGCATGCTGATAGGTCACTTTTGTAGATTTTCCATAGTATGGATCGTCTGATCTGAAAATATAATCTGGGACAAAAATTTCTTCATCTCCCAACAAACTTGCAATCAACACACGATCATTTGCCGGGGGCATGGCCTGAACTGTTAAATTTTGATATGGTTTATTATATGCTCTGATTACTTTTACAGTAAAAGTTTTGTACACACTGACTACATCACGAATACCAGTTGCTCTCATGACTGGGGTAAATGTAGCATCTGATCCGCCATAGCCTTCTACCACAGTCAATGTGGCCGGACTGGTATACCCTGCACCAACATTGTCCAAAGCTACAGCAGTGATTGCTCCAGCAACAATGGTTATAGTACCTGCTTGTGCGGCAACTGCACTGGCTCCAATTGGAGTATTAAATGTCAACACTGGCGGAGTTACAGTACTGTACCCTGTACCGCCGTTGTCCACAGTTACTGATCTAACATTGTATAAAATTTGTTGACTATCTTCAGCATAGGCATTTACTGTAAATGTAAATTCTGTATCCCAAGTGGTATCATTTGAATCAAATGTAGTTGATCCAAGATCAATGGCAAATGTATTGAACGTCACACGTCCTGAAATTTCTCCAGTGTCTAATAGTTTTAGTCCTTGCGGTAGTTTGTTATAGGCTCCATTTTTCAGTCTATACAGCAGAGTTCTTCCTCCAACGTTGGTGGCTTGTATTTTTAATAAACTAGTGTCACCGTTTTCTATATTGCCTAAGTCAGCAGGAGTATTCCAAACAACTTCGGAATTGATTGCTCCAGATACAATGATTGTAAATGGGTACAAATCTGACGCTACAATCAAATTGGCAGACATTGTGCCGCTGTCAGTGGTCAAACTTACTTCAACTGGTGTGGTACTGGTAAAGTTTTCGGTGATGGTAAATGTAGTGGCACTGTCTACGCTCAACACATAATACACTTGTGTGGCAGATGCAGTGACGCCACCAAACCCAGTTCCAGTAAACACAATTGGTTGACCTTCTCTAATCTGGCTGGTGCTGTCACATGTGATAATGTTCGTGGCAAACGCTGTGGCAGTACAAGCAATTGGTGTGCCCACGTAGTCTGATTGATAAACCACAATGTTAAAACTGTATTCGACTTCAGTAACACCTTGATCGGGGATATATCCATAATACCAACCTGTTACAGGATCAAGGGTGAGCCCCGGAGCCAGGCCTGATCCTTGGTTTACACTAATTGCGTATGTTAAATCTGTTGTGTCATAGTCATTACCCACAAATTGATATGCATAGTAATTGTCTCCACGCACGGTGCCAAGATTGCTGGGAAGAGAATTAGTAATAAACGGCCTACGTTCAGTTGTTTCGTCTGCCGTGACAAATGTATTATCTGCTGTTATGTCTGTGGTGTCAGCTGTGATAGAATTTCTACTATAAACATAAAAATAAAAAGTACGTAGACTACTAGTCTTGCCATCGGTAATTTTTAATGTAAATTGATAATTTTTATTAACAGAACTTACAAGAAAATCATATGGTTGCACATAACTTGATGTGACATTGTATCCAGGTGCCGCATCAACATTGATGACTGGTTTGATGTATCCTCTAATTAATCCAGTACTGCTAACAGTAACCCCACCTGGTAATTCTCCTCCCACAACAGATACCACCAGCGTTTCATTTGGATCAACATTGGTGTATTGAATTTGGTAATCAACAAGATCGCCATCATAATATGATCCAATGCTACCAGCAGGAGTAGTAAACACAGGGACTTGATTGCCAGTTACAGTAAGAGCAAATGTGCGGTCTCGTATGCGATCAAGTACGTAGGCTCCATTTACATAGTTTTGTGTGTATGCTCTGATGGTAAATTTACTTGTGATGTCTCGATTGACATCAAAGGGCACTCCCTGAAGACTGGC
>Ga0114979_10003029_pt1 | contig 11281 bp, 17 predicted proteins | sample S_140625_EF_Meta_FD_87315 | JGI IMG/M metagenome (GOLD analysis project Ga0114979, IMG submission 87315) | Freshwater microbial communities from Lake Simoncouche, Canada to study carbon cycling - S_140625_EF_MetaG | ecosystem: Environmental > Aquatic > Freshwater > Lake | place: Lake... | reverse complement strand
TGTAGTTGCATTTTCTTCACCGCAGTATTGGCAACAGAAGCCGTCACGTATCAGTATCCGTTCACGTATCTTGCGCCAGGCTCTAGTGTTGCCACCTGTTGCCCTTGCACTCATGCTAGCCATTAGTGATAGCCCCTCTTAAGATAGAAGTGCCAAGCATTGCACATGCTGCCGTATCTGCCCTTCATGTACTTAATAGACCAACGCACTTGAGTAAAGCCGTCTAAATCTCTGTACTTAGTGTTACGCATTTGTCCTATGCCGTAATGAGATCCATTCTTTGCCATTACACGCCAGTTACTTTCCTTAGTAATCAGCTTATAAAAGCATTGATATTGGCTGTCATTAACGATTCGACTATGAGCATATAACTTAAGAGAGTCTCGGTAATCAACGCCGTAGGCAGAGCTGTGGCCTATTACTGCGCTTAGGATTACCGATAACGTCAACAGTTTTTTTATATATCTTTTTACCTGACTGCTGAAAGAGTAAGAATCATTCTGTTTTGGGATCATCAAAACTCCCTTGACTTGTATGCTTCAGCGTACACCGGCATGTCAAGTTACTGACCAGTTGTGGATAATTTGAGCGTGGCTTTGGCATGTCGTCCACAGGTTTATAGTGCCTGTGGATAACTCCTGTGGATAACTATTTAATGTCATTTAATATCTCTAATGAGAGTTCATAAGGAATCATAGATCTAAGCCGAGCATTTCTTAATTTCCCAGTACCACCGGCATTTGTGCCAGCCGGACTTGATTCATGGCATTTATAACCAGGCCCACACATGGCCCTAGAATTCCACTCAATTGTGCCCCATAAATCAGTTGGTTTCATTCTTGTATCACCATATTGGCAATATGTAACAGTCCAACGCCTTAAGTCTTTGACAACGTTTTGACTTCGTAGCATGCCCCTAGGATTTTCCATAATCCAACCATAAGTAGGATTGAGACTTTGCATTAATTTAATTGTGTGTTCCACTAACGCCAACGCTTCATAAACAGCTGGGTGTTTTGGTCTTGTGTTGCCCCTAGTTCCTTCCCAATACTTCCATAGGCTTGCAACGCTGAATTTCTGACATGGTGGACTAGCCCATATAAAGTCTGGCTGGCCATATTTTTCTAGTAAATATGCAGCATTTAATGACAAAATATCTCGTTCATGCGCTTCAAAGTGCTCATCAAGTTCGACTTTGATAACAGTATGACCATTATCCTCAAATGCTTGTGTTCCTGATCCTGTACCGGCAAAGAAATCAAATACTATCAAGGCCAGTTACCAATGTCTCATCGACTACCTTTACGCCAAATGTGCCACAGCCTGAACATTGGCTAAACCACTCATGAAGCGTTAACTCTGGCCCTTTTGTAAGTAAGTGCATTCTGCGCCCGTCTCCTGAAATCTTGGCACATATAGAGCAATCAAATATGAGTTGCCGCATAGCTACTCCTTTCTAAGTCACCAATTGGATTAAGGCTCGCTTGACCGACCCACCAAGATTCCTGTTGACTATTCTTAAATTGCCTTTGCATCGCCATTTTTACTGGCAACCAGCCTGCTATGTAATAGTCCGGTGATCTACCTACGACCAGCACTGCCACGTCATTTTCTCTGTCATTTGGATAGATAATCAAGGATCCGTTTATGTAGCTTGTCCACTTGACTTCTATGCCTTTGCCTACGTCGGCATTGCGCTTGCCCTGCGATATGTTGACGTCATAATCAAGGCCAAAATAGCGCGCTACAACCATTTCAGCGCCCAGAGATTCTGCATACTCTGTGACTCTTTCGTAATTGTTCAGCTTTGTGTTGTATCGCTCAATATCGCTTAGGTCGCTCATAGAGAATATGACCGAAGCTGCTCGATTATGAATTGCCCATTCATCGGCTTCGCTAATTGTCATGCGGATCAATTGCGGCCACATTCCAGGCAGACCCACAAAATGCCGCCCTCATCACGTCCGCCTAATTTTGCTGCATAGTGCTGGCCTCTGTCACACCATTCAACGGCAGGTGGACTGACCTCGTCTCGCAGCTCTGTGCCGTCCTTATCAATCCGCAAGCGGTCGCCTGTGCTTAGGTTAATCATCTCGAAGTCGCCCATGACTACACCTGTGGCTTCCACTGGCCGTCTGACGCGAGTACATACCAGCGCGGTGCACATTGCTTAGGCTTGCTTTTCTCGACGCACATATAACCGCCCCAGGCCTTGCCAGCCTTTTCGCCTGCTCGCCAAATCATGTGACCATGTGGGCAGATTGGCGCAGCTGCTACCTGGACGCCGCCTAGCTGCGATTTAATCTCGTCGATTGCCGCACCGGCTGGCACAACATTTTCGTAGATTGGCGAAGCCCATAGATCTACCTCGTCTGCGCTTTTGCGTACTATGTCAACGTCGATGTTTTCGACCTGTTGCATGTTTTCCTGCGTTGGCCGATTGTCTGTACCTAGCACTAGACCGGCGCAGCGTCCGATTGCGGAAGTCACTGTGTCCTCGACAAACCATTTTTTCATGTTGACGTTATAGGTAGCCACGTTGCCAAATGCGTAGTCAATGCCGGCTGGCTGCTCGTCCTCGTACTTTTTATAAATCCGGCACTCAATTAGTACATAACCTGCCTTTATGTCAACGTCAATGATTGACGTGTGAATTTTGCCATTTGGATAAGTAGCCCAAAAGCGCTTAATTCTGTCGGCCACGCCCTCGTAATTGTCCAGGAAACTCATGATCGGTTTGCCCACTTGCTAGCTGTAATCTTGCCGCGTACGTAGCCGACTCGATTGCCTTCTCTTAGCCCTACTGTGTAGCCCACTGTGTAGCCTAAAATTAGGCCAATTAAAGCCCACATAAATACTTCGCCCATGCTGTACATATTGCTCCCGTAGCGACCTTGTTGGTGTCGCTGATAAAAGCATGACGGCAAGCTCTGACAAGGTCAAGGATTACGCGTAATCTTGGGCGTGTCGCTAATCCTTTTTTGACTGAAAGGCCAGCTCTAATATCAGCTGGTCAAGCCTTGTCTCAATTCTTGAAACTTGATCCTTGAGGCTCTTGCCACCATTCGGAGTAAGTTCTCGCATTATTGACTTGACCATAAATCTCATCGACGAATAGACGGCAGTTAAGATTGCCAAAACTAAACCTATAACCGCTGTCCATTCGCCTATTGTCATTTGCGGCCGTAGACCTTATCCGCAGGATTTAACCAGCGCATTAGGACTGGCAAAAGAGCTGCAACGCCAGCTGACAAAATTGCCTTTGGATCTGTTACGCCGGCCATGTAGACCGCAAGACTTGCCGCAATAAATGACCTGGCATAGCTTGCCAGCATTGGCTTCAATTCTTTCATCGTTTTTTCTCCTTAGTAGTGGCCTTTGGTAGCTCTACTACTGGTAATTCTCCGGCATATTCGACATACTTTGGACGACCAAAACCTACTATTTCTTTGCCTAAGAATCGCTCTTTAATCATAACCATTCCACCGTTGCGCTGGTCGCCATTGCTTGATGTATTGCCTTCAATGCAGAAAACGCTTTTCAAGCCTAACTTGGCCACGATTCCAACATGGCTTATGCGATCAACGCCGTCATGTGGAAAGTCCATAAAGCAAATGTCACCTAGCTTTGGCACTTCACTCCAGCGGCCAAAATCCTTCATCTTTTGCGCGCCTATAGCTGTGCTGACCATGCTTGGAATTTTAATTTCAGCTTCATTTGCGCACCAATTGACAAAAGAACCACACCAAGGCAGTCCGTCGGCTTTTGTAAATTTGCCGTACTTTGTCAGATTGTCGCCTTTTTCTACTGTGCCAACTTCTGCCAATGCCGTTTCAATAATAGCTGCGGCTGTACCGTGCGGATAAGTCATGACAATAAAAGTTTGGCTTCATCTGCTGTTAAGCCTAAACGATCTAAAAGGGCAGCTTTAGCTGTTGACGCTGTTTCTGCTTCGGCAATCTTGGCTTTTTCAATTTCTACATCTGCCTGATATTGGGAAAATTCTTTAGCATTCATCTCACGATCAATGAAGTTCTCTGCGTCTGTGTAGATTCTTACCATTGGCTTTGTCATTAGTTTACTCCATAGATTAGGACTGTGCCGCTTATTGTGGAAGTTGAAAAGAACGTCAATGTGCTGATAGCTGTAGTTTCAGTTATGTAACCAATGCTAATCATTCGTCTTGCTGAAGTATTGCTTTGCGTTACAAAGCAAGATTTAGAAGTCAAAGAAGTGTTTGCATATTGCGGAATTGTTATTTCACCGACCGCGTATCCTGGAACAGTTGCAAAATAATCAACCACTCTCAATGACGTAGCACCATTATCTTGAGTAAAGGAAGTATTGGAATCAGAAAAATATCCCATTCCATAGTTACTGCCTGTGTTGCTATTTACTCTAAGCCTGATTTCATTTGACGCTGACGTATTTAAGCCGTAAAAATGACAAACTAATTCTTTGTAAGTAGTTGCAAAACTTGCGCTTGTCGTTGATGTTCCAGATAAAGTTGTCGTGGTGAGTAAAGTCATGCCACCGCTTGCAGCTGGCGTTGCCCATGACGGTACGCCACTAGCAACAGTAAGCACTTGGCCAGTTGATCCAATACCTAAACGCGTATTAGTATTCGATGTTGATGATCTATAAGCAATGTCTCCAAGAGTTGTTTCAGGATTAAGAGCTTTCAAAGATGTGTCTACTGGTTGACCAAATGCCGCAAAATCGGCAGGTAAATTTGTAACTAAAGATGTGGTTAATGGCATTGGCCAGCCATAGTTAGTTGTTGGATTAGCCATTTATTTTCCTTTCAGTTTATGAGACAATTGTGGCATATTCCCATGTCAAGGTTGGCGACACGCTTGACCAGGTTTCATTTATTGGCACGTCATTCCAGCGCATAGCCTGCAATGAATAAGACGCCGGAGACATAAGCAAAGTAATTGAAAGCTCATTAAAGCTGGCGCGGAAAGTCCAGCCCTCGACAAAGCCTTGGAAAGTACCTGCTGCCATATTTAAGGGCAGGTCATTTAATGCTATTGGCTGCCCCATAAAAATATTTATTAGGCTATCTCGATCGCCATTGTCTAACTCTGGATTTGTCAAGGCAAAGGTGATTTGGTCAAATATTGGTTGTGGATAAGCTCTTAAATCTAGGTAAAAAGCGGCTTGACTAGTGGCGTCTGCTGCATGTTTTATTGTAGTACTGATGATTTGAGCCAAGTCGCCATAAAGGCCAATGGACGTTGCGTCTGTATCGCTAACTTCGCTGGCGCTGGCTATTCCATATTTGATTGTAACGTTATTGCGAACATCACCGGCCCTAGTTTTAATTGTTATGCCCCGACCTAAAGCCTGATTCGCTGTTAGATCCGTGTAGCCGTTGGCCGCAAGATATGTTGTCCTATGTGTCGAATCCGCATAGCCAATAAGGCCGTTCGCGTCCTCGTAGATGTATCCAAGTCCAGAAGTCGCCAGGGCTGACACAAGCTCATATATAACGATTCGTGATGAATGGCGTTGCGCTAACTCATAATTGCCAGGAGTATCTATTTCGCCCAAGCCTGTGTTTTCAGCATTGGCCCAGGTGACTGTCGGATCATAAGTTGCCCAAGTAAGCGCAGCCGGTACTGCTTGCCATTGAGCAAAAAGCACTTCTGACAAAATTGTGTAAATTTGATTGCCGTCAAAATCCTGTGTCAAAACGCCGTCTGTAAGAGCCTTTTGCAGCCTTGCTAGAGCTCCCAAGGCAGTAATTGTTACCTCTTGCGTATACGCGCTTGAGCCGACCTCTGACACGCTTACAGCTATATCCACAATTGAGCCGCCAAAGATAGGTTGATAAACGGCAGACGTATCCTGAACCTCGACTGACAAAGTATCGTTTATCTCGTAGCCAATGGCAGCTTGATTGAACACGATTAACGTGATCTGACAATATCCGGCTTGAGCCTGCTCATAGATATTTGTGCGGCCAGATGTAATGTTAAGACTAGCCAAAACTGAATCTGTAACGTCTACACCTGAAATTTTGACTCGCCAGACTGGCGCCCATTGAGTCATGCTCGAGCTAATGCAAAAGCGTTTGCCCCGCCTGTGCCCCTATAAAATGAATCATTTAAGGTATTGACAATTGTGCGAGCTGTGCCTTCAGAATCCAGCGCGCCATTTACTGTAACGTTGATTACAGGCGCTCCGCCACCACCACTCACACCAGCACCGCCAAGGCCGCCGTAATTACTTGATCCGGTATTTATTGCTCCGCTAAAGTATTGATTACTCATCGCAGCACCAGACGCCGCAGCTACGACTCCAGGATTTAATGTTGGCTGACTTGGCACTGATCCCGTGCCAGAGCCACCGCTTGCACCTACACCTGTGTCAAAAGTACTACTAAAACCGCCTGAACCGCCAGAAAATGACCGCCTTGCCGTCGGAGCTTGATATTGCGGATCACCTGGCAAAGTCACAATAGTCCTCAATGGTTTTAAGTCCTGCCCTGGAAATAAATTGATGACTTTTATTAACTCGTTTATAGATCGGACAATTAAATCAAGAGCAATTTGGAAAGGTATTAAAACGGCTGTTATGCCTTTAACTAGACCTTGAATGACGCCTAAAAATCCACCTAAAGAATCTGCGCCGTCCGAACTAAAAACAGAAAAAAAACTAGAAAATGTTTTTGTAAGGTTTTTCATTTCCGCGCCTAATTTGAATGCACTTGATTGTGAGTCACCTATTGCATTACTAAATCCTTTTCTGCCTGTAAAACCGGCAATAATTAAATCTAAACTAGGCAAGGCTTGTAAATTTAGAAAACTTACAAATTTGTCTAGTTGCGGTAGTAACGCAGCGCCTAGTGTCTCTTTTGCCTCATCAAATCCAACTTTAAGTCTTGCAATTTTGCCTGCGTAAGTGTCCGCATTAGCCGCAGCTGCTCCACCAAATAAATCTGAAAGTTTTGTTTGTACTTCTGTAAATGACATAGATTTTAATTCGGCAGACGATAGCCCAATACCTAATTTGCCTAGTGCAGCGGTGTTGCCGTCATAAGCCTTGCCTAGACTATTTGCGACGCTGTCAAGGCCTTTGCCTGTTGCTTGACTAATATCTAGCGCAAGACTTAATAAATCTTGAGCCTTCGTAACGTCACCTGTGGAAAGAGCCAACCTAGATAAAGCGGGCCTTAACTTGTCATCGGTGACACCAGTGGCTAACGATGTTTTAAGTATTTGTTCTTCAACAGATTTAATCATTTCATTTGTTGCACCTGTTGCATTTTTTAATGATGTTGCAAGTCGAGTTTGAGCAGCTTCATCTTCAATTGCAGCCTTGACGCCGTCAATCGCCAGCTTTATTGCATAAGCGCCGGCAGCTGCGCCCGCTGCGGCAAAGGCCAGTCCAGCCTTCTTGCTAAAGTCTCCCAGTTTATTGCTAGATCCTTCTACGTCTGCGTTGGCACTGTTAAGTGATTTTTTAAGTTGATCGACGTCGGCAAGTATTGAGAGCTTAAGCGTCCTACTCTGTGCGACCATTAGAACTCCTTAAGAATCTTTTCAAAGGCATTTTCCCACTTAGCAATGATTTCAGGCTGAATGGCGCGCAAAGTTGGATAAATAAACCAGCCGTTAGATCCTCGACCTTTTGGCCCAAAGCCTGACCAGATTGGGAATTGCTTGTATTTGTTAGATCCAAATTCATTGCCGCCCCAGAGCTGTTGAGTTGTACCGCCGCCGGAAAATTTTTGACCGGCAAAGCCAAAAGATAACTCGCCTATCTTGGACGACTTAGAAACTCGTGATCCGCGAGCTATCTTTTCAGCTGCGCGGCCGCGACCCTGTGCAGTGCCTATGATTTTGTCTTGAGCAAATTCTGCCAAAGCCCCAGAAGCGGCCTTGGCCTGAACTGTGGCCTCTTCGTCCATAGCCTTAAACGCACCTAGCACGCGGCGTAGGTCTGCCTTGTCATAGGCAATTTCTACGCTATCCGCCATTTTGCTTCTCCAGTATCTCAAGCGCCGTGTATATCTGCTCCGCCGTCTGCCATTCGCTCATCGGTATCCCAGTGGCCAAAGCTAAATCCACCAGGATTCGATTTACGCTTCCGGCGGCGTAGCTTTTGGGAGAACCTCACCGACTGTCACGTCTGCGACTGTCTCGCACCAGATTTCAAAGCCCTTGATTGGCTTGCCACCAGCTTCGCGCTTCATTGCATTCCACGCAAGAAAGAGAAGATCCGCAATGCCAATCTTGTCTTGTGCTTGTGTAATAGTCTGGCCTGTCTTGTTCTCCCATTTGGCCCACTCTGGCGGTTGCGCGGTATATGTACCGAACTCGCCTGATGTGTATTCGATTGTGATTGGTAGTTTCATTTTGGTGTGCTCCCGTTTCTAGTGCTATTAGGTGATTGTTAATACTGGTGTTGAGGCGCAAAGCATTGCCCATGAATCGGTTTGCGCGTCTGGTGCAGCGCCGCCAGCTGTCGGTGCTACTGGAAACGCTGTGCCGGCAAAACTAGCACCTGTTGCGCTCACTAGCGTAAAGGCTAGAGCTGTGTTTGGCGCGCTAGTGAACGCCGTCCACATTGCTTCAAATAGTGATCCAGAAGCGCCCCAGTCTGAAAGTAACTCTAGATTTAATGTCCACTGATCGTCAATGTGCTTGTAAGCCTTGCCGTCCAGTGTTTGATAGGTGGTGATTACAGGCGCGTTGACCAGTGTGACTGACGTGGCTTGCGCGTCATAGTTGACTGTCGCAAGTGTCAAGGTTATGTCGCGACCCGTTACTATTGTTGTTGGCATTCGGTTTTCTCCTTAGATTGTCTGTTGTGTGTAGTAAGTGCTGACCGCGAGATCCGCCACTAATAGGTTTGAAGCTCCTACAGACTGCACTGTCGGACGCTGTACGTCTCCGACTGTGTAACCGGCAGGCATTGCGCCCATAATCGCAATAATGAGTTGCTCAAGGTTATCGAGCGCGCCAGCTGTGTTGTTATAGGCAACAGCGGCAGTGACCACAAAGTTAATTTTGACTCGTATTTGGCTTTTGCCAATAGTCGTCGTTTCTAGGTAAGGCGCGTCTGGCACGATCACGCAGGCTGGCGGAATGACGGCCTCTGGCGGTGAGCTGTAGACCGAAGCTGCTACGCCGGCCAAAGCTGTCGCAAGTGTGCCTCTGACGTTGGTGGCAATTGATGTTGGCGTAGGCATTTACATGGCCATTGTTGAGACGTCAATGTAATTGCCTAAAAGGCCAATTACGCGGTTTTGCAAGCTGCGACCCATTCTAAAAGGTGACGGCGTAAAGTCCACGCCCTCGATCTGTCCACCTGGTGCGACCACACTCTGAAATATCTCCACGCTGACAATTGTGACTGCTTGTTCAACTGCATCAGTGCTTGCATAGAGTGTGGCCGCGTTTGCCCCAGATAGGTACGCAATTCCAGCCGGTATTACTGGACGGAAAGTAATATCGGCGTTGGTAATTGCGCATGTGAAATAGAAGTAGGGCGCCGGATAAGCGAAAGGCAGATATGGAAATGGATCGTAATAATTTGAGGTGACTGTTTTTGTGCCGTTAAAAGTAGCCGGTACGCAGCCACTAATTACAACACTTTGGTCAGCCACAAATGTATTTGGCTTTTGTGTTATGTAATAAGCCACATTGTTTTGCAAATAAACAGCTGCAATGGCATTTTGATTGGCCGTAAGCAACGGCAAAATTACCTGTTCAGCCGAATTGATTATTGAGTCAAGATAAGCGTCAGAATATAAAGCAACAGAGACGCCCAACACTGTGCGCAGCTGTGAGGCTGTAATTATGCTAGGCATCTCTGTCCTTTCGTGTTCGACTGGCCTAGATACGGGAGCGCACCTAGGCCATGCTTAATTGATTATGTGAGATTGAATCTTCTCAAACCGCCCGCAAAAACCGCCTGCGCAGCAATATAACCATAAAGTGAAATCTCAATCTCGCCCGTTGTTGGCACATTTGTTGCCAATGTAAGCGCAGGAGATTCAAAGATTTCGATTGAACGTGGCTCGATGATAAATGCTGATTCATCGATTGTTGTTGAAACCATGTTGGCGTCAACATAGAAATCAAGTCCTAGCACGTTGCCGCGTAGGCTTGTTGGCCCAGCTGTACCACCGGCATTTTGGGCTACTGGCTGTGCGTTGAAAATTGGACGGCCTGTGGTATCTGTTGCGCCCATGAGTAGTGACCACTGTGAAACGCCACCGACGTATGCAGTTGCAGTGCGCTTTGTTGCGCTGTATGCCGCTGCTGATTCTGTGGATACAAATGAAATGATACCGGATGCACTTGCCGCAGTTGTAGCTGCTTGTGTTCCGCCAGCTGTAATCTGCGCAATTACATATTCGTCAGTTGCCTGTGCATACGCATCGCGCAAATTTTGCAGCATAATTTCATAAAATGATGGATCGCTGCGATCGAGTAGTTCAACGCTGTAGCGCTGAAAACCCATTTTTTTAATTACGGTTGCATTCACATAACTTGAGGTAATTGCGGTCGTTCCTGTTGGATCGCCACCTTCTGCAACTGTGGCCGCTGTGCTGTTAGCAGTAATCTTTGGAATGGACACTGTCATGCCATAGGTACTTAGCGGACGTGTTCCACCACAAGCGTCGATTGTCGGACGCAGCGAAGTTGTGTTTTGTGCGACGTCCCGGACGTATGAAACTGGGCTGAACGCCGGATTTGTTGAAAATGAATCATCGGCTGCCTTGATGTACTGGCGGGAATCTTCATTGCCTAGACCTGCCTTGATTGTGTGCTCAAGGTATGAACCACCTGTTGTGATAGGTGATCGTGGTGTTGCGAAATAAAGCGGACGAGATGCCTCGACCTTTTCGACTTTGGAAGCCTCAACCGATTCGGCTGGGGCTTCGGGAACGGCTGTAGGTGTTTCCACTTGCGTTTCTCCTTCGGTTGATTGTTCCTCTGTTTCCGGTTCGGATTCAGAATTGTTGTTCTCACTAGCTGCAATTTCGACCTTTGCGCTGGCAATGGCCGGATCTGTGACTAATGAAACCTCTTTGAGCGCACTTGCGCTAACTACTAAAACGCCGTCGACGTTTTTATATTTCTGGGCAATAACTCCTACGCTAAATCCGTCGCGTAGTCCGGTGCTGGCCTCGACAAGCGCGTCATTGCCTGCTGTTGTTTTTCCAATAGAAAACGTTGCGTAAATGGCTTGTTCATCTTCGTCAAAATCTTTGAGGAAACCAATAGGTTGCGCCCGATTATGTTCTAACAAAAGCTTTGTA
>Ga0114979_10003028_pt1 | contig 11282 bp, 6 predicted proteins | sample S_140625_EF_Meta_FD_87315 | JGI IMG/M metagenome (GOLD analysis project Ga0114979, IMG submission 87315) | Freshwater microbial communities from Lake Simoncouche, Canada to study carbon cycling - S_140625_EF_MetaG | ecosystem: Environmental > Aquatic > Freshwater > Lake | place: Lake... | reverse complement strand
GAGATGGCGATTCCGACACTCCATCTCGTGCATGATTCGACTCCACGATCGCTGCAATGGTACGGGCCGAAATCAACGCAGCGACGACAAGCGAAACCAACCAGACCACGGTCGCCCATCGGTATGGCAGAATTGCGAGTGGACTGAACAGCATGTAATGAGGCGGCGGATAGACGGGCGGAAAATAGTTCTCGGAATCCCAATCGAATCCAACCAATTGAGAATCGTGCTGCCATTCCTTGAAAGTCTCGACATCATAAAGCTTCGACGCATTTCCCGTAACGATTAGCTTTGCCCCCACCCATTCCTGAAGAAAGTCAGCACCGTACGGCGACTCCTTATTCCCATCGCTCCAATCGTAATTGGGCGAGAACAGCAAATACATTCCAACAATCGCGACAAGAACGACAACTTGAAAGCCTGATTTGTTTACCAAGTACTTCATGAGCTGGTTTGCAGGCCGGGTTCGCAGTTAACGGTACGCAAATAGGCGCGCTGAATGGTCAAACACAAGTCAATCAAATCCTGCAGCATCGGCAACAATGAATCCCAGTCGGCGACTGCCTTTCGATCCGCTTCGCTGGCAATTTCCTGAACGAGACATGCAATCATGGGCATGTCGATTGCCTTCGCAATTTCCTGAAGGGTCTGCAACCGATTCTTTAGAACAATTGGATTTCGAGAATCGAAACTGTGAATGACCCGTTCGAGCTGATATCCGATCATAATCGCTTGCTTATCGCTCATGATTGCATCGCCCATGATTCCAGTGGGACGCCAGCCCAATGGAGACTCCGCGAATCTTTCGACCAGCTCAGGATCAAAAAGCTTTCCTGCCTCGTCTCGAAGTCGATCAAGAGCCTCCTCGTGACTGCACGGGTTATCAGCAAGCTCCGAAGTCCACTCGTCGTAGGCATTGACAATTGCAATAATTCGCGAGCCGATAGGAATCGATTCACCACTCATGACAGCGTTACCGCTAAAGGGGACGTTCTGACAACGAACAATATCCACCAGATCCTGTGAGTTGATAGCGGCCTTGCAGATTTCGAGCCCAACGGCAATCCGTAAATCGCAAGCCCCACCCGCGTGAGTCTCACGGTCGAATTGCGTTAGATGAATCTTCGCATCAGCGACTCCGATGAAGCCAATATCGTGAAGCATAGCCGCGATTTCTAAAGCATACAGCTTTCCGACCGGCACCCAACCTCGGGCCAACGCAACACTCATTTCTGCTACACGGTGGGAATGGGAGGCAATTTTTGGTAACCGGTGCGAAAGGGCAGCGTTGAGCGTCACAACGGCGTGATAAGAAATAGGATGCTCTTCGATCTCAATGGCGCTCAGTTTTGCGGCTTTCTTTTGCTCCGCATCGATCGCATCCTGGGCAAGTTGGGGACTCCAGCAACGGGCAGCGTTTCTCCCCCCGTGCTTGGCAGAGTACAACGCTAAATCCGCCTGCTCCAACTGAGCAGAAATGTTAGGAGCCCCGAAAAGACTGCACGAAACCCCGAGACTTGCGGTAACTCGATATGGGTCTGCCAAATGCTCTTGAATTCCTGCACGGATAACTTCTGCGAGTGCAATGCCTTCTTCTGGTGTGGCCGAATCCATGATAACGCAAAACTCTTCGCCACCATAACGAGCTAAAGTTCCTTTGTTTTCGACTAGCTTGGACACGATCTTGACCAGCCCTTTCAAAACCGAGTCGCCCGCGGCGTGCCCGTGCTGATCATTCAGCTTCTTAAAGTGATCGACGTCCATCATGATCGTGATCAACCCTCGGTCGTCCTTGTTTCGGACTGGCCAAATCGCATCAATACGTTCGTAAAGTGCACGGCGATTCAATGCCCCTGTCAATCCATCACGCGACGCCAACTCATGCAGAACATCGTTTTGACGACGAATTTGTTCCCTCGAGTACTCTAACTCATGCATCGCTTGCATCAGTGTTTTTCGTTGCTCTTCCATGGCCGTGATGTCTTCAAAACTAATCAAAGCCCCGGTAACTCGCTCCTCGCCATCCAGCACCGGTGTCGCATTCACAACAAAGCTAAGCTCGTTCCCGCCCTCAACCGACAGGTGAACTTTGACGGCCGTTCTTTGCATGTGCTCGCGAATAGCATATTCCCAAGGCCAATCTTCTTGGCTATCCGATCGCCAAGGAAGATCGCTCAGACTTTGCGCAAGAAGATCTTCCGTCGTGCGACTCACGCTTTTCGCGAAAGATTCGTTAACCAACAGAATCTTGCCCGCGGAATCCAAAATCACAACACCTCCCACAATCGTGTCCAAGGTATTTCGGACTCGCTTCGGTACGGCACTTTTCGGATCCAAAACACTCAACGCACGGGTTAAAAAGAATGAAAAACTTCCAAAGTTCAAACCGAACCCGAACAACAGCATCAGCAACCATTTGATCATCACGGGCGAAAACGTCGATGAAACTGGTGCGAACGCAATCTCAATCTCAGCCCAGACTCTTTCACCCCGATTGAGCGGGATTCGCAGCTGGTTGATATTCGACGGCGAATCGACAGGTAAAGTCCAATGCCTGGCATGATCGGGGCTAGAATAGAGGACAAGACCGTCATACCGAACAATCTGAATGCTTTTTAGTTCAGGAGATTCAATCAGGGCAGAACGACATACTTTCTGCAATCCTGCCGGGTCCTTAGTGGAAACGTGCAGGGAACAACTGGTCGCCAACTGCCGGCAAATGTCCTGACGCGCCCTTTGTACGTCCGTATCTTGAAAAGGAATCAAACCTGTGATACCTGCAGCCAGCATCGGACCGAACGACATTGTCGCTAGGATGATGGCCATTTTGTAGGTAATCTTCAGTCGAGGCATGCGAAATTCCGGATTCCACGTTATCGCCATGCCTATTTCAGCACGCCGTTTCTAGCTCGATGTGGTGCAACCACAACAAAACGAGCCAAAATACTGTTGCCTAGGGAATCGCGCAGATGGATTTCCGCGGAAAATTTACCTTGCTGAAGTTCTTCTCCTAGGTAGAGCATGCCTACTACATCCAATTTAACGACTGCATGGCGCGCGCCCCTATTACCCGCGCTTTCGCAACAACCACTACAGATTTACTCACTCTGTGCATTTGCTGTAAGGGTTGTACCTACGACGATTACTCCGACTGGAGAAATCGTAACATTCCTAGGAGCTGGGTATCCAGAATCTTCATCTTCCGTCAACGGCAACCGCTTGCGCGTCAATTCATACACAACCACCACTCGATACCCATCCGTAGGCGCACGTCCGGAATTGCAAGTCCATGGATGGATTGGCAATGTGCCCGAGCTACATGGAGGTTGATGCGTGAAGTACCCAAGGTGCCGAGCAGAAATGCCATTGCAAGCATTAGTCGCAGGACTATTGCTGTGCTGTGCCTCTGCGCTTGCACAAGAAAGTACGGGTGCTCCCCCGGTGGAAACCAACGATCGAAGCATCACCCAAGCAGACAATGTCGAACCGGTTTCCAGCGATGAATTCGAAAGCTTTCTTGCATCATCCACGGCCCAGCCGCAGATCCCGCCAACCCCATCCTTACAGCCTCTCACCGCCCCGTTGGGAAACGCGCCAATGGACGTGGCTACTTCAATCATTGATGTACAAGCCCCTGTTTTGCCCTCTTTTGCCAGTGAACCATCACGTCTTGAACATCCATCCAAGGATGGGTTGCCTCCCGAACCCAACAACGCAGATGGGGAAGTTTTTGTACCCTGGTGGCAAGACCTTACGCTCCATCCACTGCTATCTTCCGACAAACAGCTCGCATGCCGATTTGATTTAGAACAATTGGTTTGGCTTTCCATGCAACACTCACCCCGTGTTCAAAGCATCTTGATTGTTCCGCAGATTCAACGAACCGAATCGGATGTTGCTGCCGGCGAATTCGATCCACGTCGATTTGGCCAATCAATCTATCACAACACCTCCGATCCCGTCGGAAACACACTAACGACCGGCGGACCTACGCGTCTCAATGATCAGTTTTGGCAAAATTCGATCGGAATTCGCGACCGTAACGTCCTCGGTGGCAAAACAGAACTGTCGCAAGCCATCGATGCAAGGGACAGCAATTCGCTCTTCTTCCAGCCCAACAACCAAGCGGACACGAAACTCAGCCTGAACTACACGCAACCGCTCATGCGAGGCTCTGGGCGATTTTACAATACGTCTGCCATTCAACTTGCAGGGATCAAAACGCAAGAAACCATAGCCACCGCCAACCGAGAACTACAGTTTCACGCTTTGGATGTCATCAGTGCGTATTGGGAACTGACACTTCATCGCTATTTGCTCGCACAAGCTCGAATCAGCCAAGAACGACTGATTCAAATCAAGCAGAAACTGGAAGACCGAGCAGGAATGGACTTGCTATCTAATTTTGTCTCTCGAGCCAAAGCGGCTATTGCGAAACAACAACAGCAGATTGAAATCGCAAAAGCATCCATCAAAAAACAGGAAGCGGTCCTGCGCCAACTGGTCAACGCACCTGAGCTCGAGAACTCGATCTGCCAAGAAATCATCCCCCTAACGATTCCTGACATCGCTCTGCCCGGCGAGATCCTGGAAGACGAACTCTGGTCAGCGGTCAAGTATCGCGGTGATGTTGTGGCCATTCAACAAACGATCGAGTCCGCAGTCGTACAGCGAAAAGTAGCCAAACACGAACTCAAGCCAACGCTCGATTTGATCGCGGATTCCTATGTTCGAGGCCTACGCGGCGACAATCAATTTTTAGAATCTTGGACCAACCAATTCGATACCGGCCGCCCTAGCTTCTCGAGCGGACTCAGCTATCAAGCACCCGTCGGGAACCGTGCCGCAAAAGCCAATCTAAAAGGACGCGAACTCGAAATTCAAAAATTGATCTACGATTACTCTAATGCACTAAAAACAGCCCGGGCCCAAATTGAAAGCGTGCTGGAAGAATCCAAAGGAACCTACGCGGCGGCACAATCTTCGATCGTGCAAATCATTGCAACACAAGACGAAGTGCAATTGCACGAATCAAAAGTGGATTCGTTTTTTGGCGATAACCCCTCCGTCAGCAGTCAACTCAACGAGCTACTCGACGCCATCGGAAGATTGACAGAAGCCGAAAACCAAATGGCCGATCGTCAAATCCGACACATGCTTGCCCTAGCGAAGATCAAATTTGAGTCCGGTACGCTGATGACCATCACCGCGGAATAATGCGGCGAGACTAGGTGCCAACCAAACCTAATTCGCAAACCGTTCCTGAAGCGACATCACCGTCATCGATGTCGTGCGCATAACGGACATCGCTTCCACTGCCATCTTCGCGGCCGCTAATGTCGTAATGCACGGAACCCCAAACTGAACCGCCGCGGCTCGAATGCGCCCCTCGTCCGTACGGGCTCCCTTGCCATTGGGAGTATTGATAATCAGCGAGACTTCATCGTTCTTGAGATAGTCGATCAGATTAGGGTTCCCTTCCGCCAGTTTCCTGACTCGAGTCACCGGTATTCCGGCTCGCTCTAATTCCATGGCGGTTCCAGCCGTGGCAAGTAGCTTGTAACCCATGTCGTGCAATTGCAAAGCCATCGTCTCAATACCGCTGCGATGACGCGAGGCAATGCTCAGGAAAACATTCCCTGAACTTGGCAAAACGACCCCCGCTGCAATTTGACTTTTATTGAATGCAACCGCAAACTCGTCGCTGACCCCCATCACCTCGCCCGTACTTCGCATCTCCGGTCCCAAGACAATATCGACTCCGGCAAACTTACGAAACGGAAAAACCGATTCTTTCACCGACACACTTCGAGGGATCGGTTCGCTGGTGATACCAAGCTCTTTCAATTTCTTGCCAACCATGACTTTGGCCGCAATATTCGCAACCGCTGTTCCGGTTGCCTTGGCGACAAACGGAACGGTCCGACTCGCTCGTGGATTTACCTCCAACACGTACACGATCGACTTATCACCTTCTTCCTTGATCGCAAACTGGACGTTCATCAAGCCGATCACCTTCAGCCGGCGAGCCATCGCGACAGTCGCTTGCCGAATCTCCGTCAACACTTCGTCACTCAACGAGAACGAAGGGATTACACAGGCGGAATCACCCGAATGCACGCCGGCTTCCTCAATGTGCTCCATAATTCCCATGATGACCACGTCGTCGCCATCGGACACGGCATCCACATCCACTTCGGTCGCATCTTCTAGAAAACGATCGATCAGAACGGGTTGCCCCTGCGCGACCACAAACGCCTCAGCAACAAATCGCTCAAACTGTGAATTGTCGTAGCAAATTTCCATCGCTCGGCCCCCGAGCACAAAACTAGGGCGCACCAAACATGGATAACCAATCTTCTGAACTTCCGACCTAGCTTGAGCCAATGTTCTGGCGATCCCATTCGCCGGCTGCTTGATGTTCAGCTCGTTCAAAAGCAACTGGAACTTTTCGCGATCTTCTGCGTCCTCAATCGTATCCACGCTGGTACCAATAATCGGGACCCCTTCGTTGGCCAATGCACGCGCCAAATTCAGCGGTGTCTGCCCACCAAACTGAACGATGACTCCGTCGGGCTGCACAACATCCACAATATTGAGAACATCCTCGGTTGTCAGAGGCTCAAAGAACAGCATGTCGCTTGTATCGTAGTCCGTGCTCACGGTTTCAGGATTGCTATTGACCATGATCGATTCGATACCCAATTCACGCAAAGCATAACTAGCGTGACAACAGCAATAATCGAACTCAATCCCTTGACCAATACGATTCGGCCCCCCGCCTAAAATGATAACTCGCTTCTTGTCGCCCTTAGGTGGGGTTTCGTTTTCTGTTTCATAGGTGCTGTAGTAGTAAGGCGTGTACGCTTCGAACTCTGCCGCACATGTATCCACCGACTTGTAGACGGCAACAATCCCTCGAGACTTGCGCCACTCGCGAACTTCCCCGTCGTCACTGCTGAGCATCACCGACAGCTGACGATCCGAAAACCCAAACTGCTTTGCCTGCCGCATGGTTGCGACGTCCATAGATACCAGCGATCCGATCTGGCGAAGGTGGTTCTCCATTTCGACCAACTCCAAAAGTTGATCTAAAAACCACTCATCGATTCGTGTAATCGTAAAGATTTCATCGACCGTCATCCCGCTCAGCATGGCATATCGGATGTACCAAATGCGTTCGGCATTAGGGCGTGACAGCTTGCTTCGAATTTCTTCATCGTCGGGACGCCGATCGGAGTACCAAAGGTCTTTGCTGTCCGACCCGAATCCGAAGGCCCCCACTTCCAAACCTCGCAAGGCTTTTTGAAAGGACTCTTTGAGCGTTCTGCCAATCGCCATCGTCTCGCCGACACTCTTCATCTGCGTCGTCAAGGTCGAGTCCGCTTCGGGGAACTTCTCAAATGCAAAGCGAGGAATCTTGGTAACTACGTAATCAATCGTCGGTTCGAAGCAGGCTTGAGTCTTCTGAGTAATGTCATTTTGCAATTCCCAAAGTCTAAAGCCAACGGCAAGCTTGGCAGCAATCTTCGCGATCGGGAAACCGGTTGCTTTGCTTGCCAATGCACTGGATCGGCTCACACGCGGATTCATTTCGATCACAATCATGCGGCCCGTATCAGGCTCGATCGCAAACTGGATATTGGACCCGCCCGTTTCGACCCCGATTTCTCGAATGATCGCCAAACTGGCGTCTCGCATGCGTTGATACTCTTTGTCGGTCAACGTCTGTGCAGGTGCGACTGTGATCGAATCCCCAGTATGCACCCCCATCGGATCAAAGTTTTCAATGGCGCAAATGATCACGACGTTATCGTCGACGTCGCGCATGACTTCCATCTCATACTCTTTCCAACCAATAATCGATTCTTCGATCAGAACCTCCGTGATAGGGGAAAGAGTCAAACCATTTTGCACTAGGTCATCAAAATCGTCGCGGTTGTAAGCAATCGCCGAACCGCTTCCGCCCATTGTAAAACTAGGGCGTACCACGCAAGGCAAACCAACCTGAGCCAAAGTCTTGCGGGCCTCATCCAGATTGTGCACCACCGAACCACGACAGACTTCCATGCCGATCTTTTCCATGGCCAGCTTAAACGCATCGCGGGCCTCGGCTTTGTGAATCACTTCTGGATTCGCGCCGATCATTTCACAATGGTATTGCTCCAGCACACCGTGCTTCGCCAAATCCATCGCGATATTCAGTGCGGTTTGGCCCCCCAGCGTGGGAAGCAACGCGTCGGGTCGTTCGCGTTCAATGACTTTAGCAACCATTTCCCACGTCAACGGCTCAATATAAGTCCGCTCCGCCATGGCGGGATCCGTCATGATGGTAGCGGGATTGCTGTTCACTAAAACAACTTCGTACCCCTCTTCACGAAGCGCTTTGCAGGCTTGCGTTCCCGAATAATCGAATTCGCAGGCTTGCCCGATCACAATGGGACCGGATCCAATCAGCAATATTTTTTTGATGTCGGTGCGTCGCGGCACAGCAGAAACCTAGGAGTTGGCGGAGTGAGTCAGTACAGGTCTAGCCTCTCCAGGTTGCCGAGGATCGCAGACCAAAATCCTCAAGAACTTAGCATGCAACCCTGATCTTTGGTAGCCGTAACTCTATCCGAGCCTCTTCCGCAATACGGCATCGTGGTGCCGAACATGCCCAACCAAAATATAGGCTAAAGCTCGTACAGAGACCCGCGACCCACTGGCGGTACCGGTTCTTTTCATGGCGGATTCGGACAAATTTTCGAGCTGCAAGATGTTCGCCTGCCTCAATGCCACCATCGAATCCGTAATGGCTTTCAGCGTTCGGGGAAATTCTTCGGAGGCATCGGCGTAAAAATGCTCATCAAACCCTGGTAAAGGAGTTTCGTCTCCCCGCAAAATCCGAAGCAAGCGATAACCAAAAATCCGCTCGCCATCCACCAAATGCTCCATCACTTGACGCACCTTCCATCGATACGGCTCATGCACGACCGAGGCCACATCCTCAGGGATGGAACGCCAAAACACCTCAAGCTCCGCGATTTGCTCCCCTAAAGCAGCTTCAATGTTGCTTTCAGAAACGAGCGAGATGTAGCCGGCATAGAACAGAGCAAATTCAGTCGAATCAGGACGCAACATCAAACTCCACTAGACTTTCCGAAGTCATCCAAAGAACGAGAGAGCTTCAAGCAATCTAACAATGCCTGTGCGGCCTCCTCACCTTTATTCCCAACCGCTCCGCCGCTCCGCTGAATAGCTTGCTCAAGCGAATTCACCGTCAACAACCCGAATCCAACCGGCTTCTTGTTGTCGATCGATAGCTGCATCAACCCCATACTCACCGCGCGATTGATGTGCTGATCGTGAGTCGTCTCACCTTTGATGACAGCCCCTAATGCGATCACCCCGCGACAATTGTCCTGGGATATCATCCGCTGAGATGCATAAACCAGTTCCCACGCACCCGGAACGCGCATCACGACGATTTCGCTATCTCGAATCCCACTGGCCAAAAGAGTCGCAACGGCTGCATCACAAAGACTATCCGTGATGTGATCGTTGTACCGCGACACCACAATCGCAATCAAGTTTGCATCACCCATTTTGGATTCAGCCGAAGCTGACGGATTTAACTGAAGCGTCATTTCAAGGTCCGATCTAGGTCAAAAAATAAAGTCAGGAAGGCTTGTGGAGCGAGCTGGCGGGAAGGCTGACAGGGAAGCTGGATTAGGCAGGACGAATGCCAAGCAAGAACTCGGCATTAGACTTCGTCTTGCCCAGCTTGGCCACAAGGGCCTCCATCGCATCGGATGCACTTAGCTCCGAAAGCATCTTGCGTAAGGCCGAGATGCGTTGATGTTCCAAAGGATCCAATAACGATTCCTCGCGTCGCGTCCCCGATTGATTGATGTCGACAGCTGGCCAAATGCGACGATCCACCATGGCTCGATCAAGCACGATCTCTAGATTGCCCGTCCCTTTGAATTCCTCGAAAATCACATCGTCCATTCGGCTCCCAGTTCCAACCAAGGCCGTTGCAAGGATGGTCAATGAACCACCCTCCTCCACTTTTCGAGCCGCTCCAAAAAATGACTTAGGACGCTGCATGGCATTGGCATCTAGTCCGCCGCTGAGCAGCTTGCCGGACTGCTGACATTCCCCGTTCCATGCACGGGCCAATCGCGTGATCGAATCCAGAAATACGACGACATTGCTCCCGTCTTCGACCATCCTTTTGGCTTTTTCCAGAACCATTTGACTCACCTGAATGTGCCTCGATGCGGGCTCGTCAAATGTGCTGCTTACGACCTCGCAATTCGGACCTCGCACTTCGCGCTGCATGTCGGTCACTTCTTCAGGACGCTCGTCAATCAAAAGAATAATGACGTAAGCGCTTGGGTAGTTTTGCAAAACCGCTTTCGCCAGTTTCTGAAGTAATACTGTCTTACCCGCTCGAGGCGGCGAAATGATCAAGCCTCGCTGACCAAATCCCATCGGTGCGACCAAATCCACCACACGCGTCTCGATCACCTCTGGTACGGTTTCCATCACCATACGAACCGTTGGGTGCAATGGCGTCAACGAATCAAAGGGCTTTCGACCGCGAACATCATTGGGATTGCGGTGATTGATCGCTTCCACTCGCAGCAAAGCAAAGTAACGCTCATTCTCCTTCGGTGGCCGAATCTGCCCCGAGATCGTCATGCCCGTACTTAGCCCAAACCGCCGGATCTGCGATGGAGAAATATAGATATCGTCCGGGCAGGAAACGTAATGATGACTGGAGGAACGCAAAAAACCAAAACCATCTGCCAAAATCTCTAAAGTTCCCTCGCCGTACAGAATTCCTGAAGAAAGCATTCGAGCTTTCAGGACCTGAAAGATCAGCTCCTGACGATCTAATCTCGACGCATCCGCAATCTTCTCAACACTTGCAATCGCCAACATCTCGTCGCTGGTCATCTTCTGAAGGGTGGCAAAATCCAACGAATCACGACGCTCAGACATCAGTGGCGTCGCGCCAGAATTGCGAGCTACTTTGTAGAGCTCCTCGGAGAGTGAGAGCGACTCTTCTTTGCGAGTATTTTGTTTCGGACGTCCATCGCTTTGTCGCCGCGTGGAGTCGTCTTCATGACCAGTCATAAAATGGGTGGGAAAAGAAAAGGGTCGTCCAAAAACCGAAAATGTTCTGCCGATTTGGCGTCCTGACGGCAACCTAGTCGGAATCCCACAACGGCTGGAAAAGATTGAGGGGGTTTGGTGAAGAGAAGCACGAGCAACCCAATTCCGTGGAACCT
>Ga0114979_10003023_pt1 | contig 11290 bp, 8 predicted proteins | sample S_140625_EF_Meta_FD_87315 | JGI IMG/M metagenome (GOLD analysis project Ga0114979, IMG submission 87315) | Freshwater microbial communities from Lake Simoncouche, Canada to study carbon cycling - S_140625_EF_MetaG | ecosystem: Environmental > Aquatic > Freshwater > Lake | place: Lake... | reverse complement strand
TGTGTGGTTTTGTCAATAACTAACCTGCAAAGCCAGCCCTATTCAACTGCAAATGCCCACTCGCACAACGATTATGAGCAGCAGCAACCATTTACATTAGCCTATAATGAACTATTCGGGTCTATTGAGGCAGATATTTTTTTAGTGAATGGAGCAATTTTGGTGGGGCATACTAGTAGAGATTTAAATCCGGCCCGGTCGCTTGAAAAGTTGTACTTAGAGCCAATTGCAGCTTACCAGCCATCGAGAAAACTTCAGTTATTGATTGATATAAAATCTGATGCAACCAGCACCTTACAAGCCTTGGTTGAACTACTGAAAAAATATCCCTCAATTATTGCCAATAAAAATATTCGCATTGTAATTTCCGGTAATGCACCAACGCCGTCGGAGTTTGTTTTATATCCCAATTTTATTTGGTTTGATGGAAGAATTAATACAGAGTATACCCAAGAGCAATTACAAAGAGTTGCCTTATTAAGTGGCGACTTTGGAAATTTTGTTGTTAAAAGAAGATGGCCATTACAGCCCGAAGATGTTGAAAAATTAACAGCAGCCATCAAAAAAGCGCATGATTTGAACAAGCCAATTCGATTTTGGGCCAGTCCTGATTTTAAAGATGCCTGGGAACAGTTTATTCAGTTAAAAGTAGATTTTATTAATACAGATAAAATCAATGAGCTTTCCGATTATATGGTTTCTCGCAATAAAGAGATTCGTCAATTACCTTATAATAGAATAATTCAATCTGCTGGGAAAGTGGTTCGATACGGAAAACCATCGTTGGAAAACCACGCGCTAGATATTGCAAATCTTGCCGATAAAAACCTGGTAGTAGTGGAAGAAAGATATGGTGTATTTGTGTTAGATATTCTGCAAAATAATGTAGTGGCTGAATGGCGATTTGAGCAAGACCCTTCCTTTAAAGGTATGATGAGCACCTATTCTGGTATAAAAACCATTACCATCAACAACAAGGAATATATTCTATGGTCGGCCGCTACAGGAAATAACGCTGCATTAGTAATTGCAGAATGGAATGAAGGAATTAAAAATGTAACCAGCATTCCATTTGGGAAAAAGGAACCTGCTAAAAATGCATTGCCAAATCAAGTGGAGGTAGTTAGAGAGGAAAATCAATATTTTATCTATGTAGTGTTAAATGGAAACAACGAGTTGGTAAAGTTGAATTGGGAAACCAAAGCCCTCGTTTGGAAAACCAATACAGGGGTGGCTCCATTTGGAGTTGCTGTTGTAGGAAAAAAAGTTTTTGTAACCAATTGGGCCGGTACAACCGTTACCGATAGCACTCAAACAACCGCAGGGGTTCCCTGGGGGTTGGCTTATACAAGTCCGATTACAGGGGCTACCCAAAGTGGCACTATTACAGTAAACAATAGCGTTACCGGAAAGCTGGAAAAGGAGATCACAGTAGGGCTCCACCCTAATGCAATCATCTCCTCTGCTGATGGCAAGTTTATTTATGTGGCCAATGGATCAAGTGACGAAGTGTCGGTTATTAATGCATCAAATAATCTACTTACAGAAAATATTTTTGTAGGATTGGCCGGTAGTAATTTACAAGGAAGTACGCCCAATGGATTGGCCTTAAGTGTTGATGGAAAAAAGTTATATGTTTCCAACGGATTGGATAATGCCATAGCTGTGATTCACTTAGGCAAAAAAAGCGCAACCCTTGGAACCGGAAAAACTTTTATTGAAGGATATATTCCTACAGAAGCCTATCCTGCAGGATTACTAATTAAGGAAAACAAGTTAGTAGTAGCTAATTTAGAGTCTGATGGTGCCAATGTGGTGGATGAAAAGAAAAATGCGAGAACCATTCATCAAGAGCTGGCTTCGGTGAGTATTATTCCTTTGCCGAATCAAACCGAATTAAACGCTTTTACTGCCGAGGTTAAAAAACAAAACCTTGTAAACAGGCTAGATCAATTGCTATTGCCCGCCAGACCCAATGTGGCGCCTGTTCCGATACCAGAAAGACTGGGAGAGCCCTCTTTATTTAAGCATGTAGTTTATATCATTAAAGAAAATAAAACCTATGATCAGGTTTTGGGAGATGTAAAAAGCGGCAATGGCGATAGCAGTCTTTGTGTTTTTGGCGAAAAATATACCCCAAATACTCATGCACTCGTAAAGCAATTTGGGGGAATGGATAATTTCCATACATCTGGTAAATCTTCGGCAGAGGGTCATCAGTGGACCGACGCTGGCATGGTTTCGGACTATGTAGAAAAAAATGTACGTGCTTGGTTTAGAAGTTATCCGCATCGTCAAGAAGATGCGCTGGTATATAATAAAGCAGGATTTATTTGGAATCATGCTTTAACCTATGGAAAAACCGTGCGTGTTTTTGGAGAAGCCTGCGAAACAGAATATGATAAAAAATTAGGCTGGTTTGATTTATATAAGCAATATGAACAAGGAATAAAACCCACATGGTACAACACCACTACCATCGACAATTTAAAACCCATTATTTCTCCAACTTTTCCAGATTGTGATAATATGGTGTTTAGCGATCAGCAAAGAGCAAGTATTTTTATGGAAGAGTGGAATCAGCTGGCGGCAAAAGATAGTTTACCCAATCTAATGGTGCTATCACTTCCGAATGACCATACAGCGGGTACTTCACCCAATTTTCCTACACCCTTTGCAATGGTTGCAGACAATGATTTGGCACTCGGTAGAATTGTTGACATGATTTCTAAAAGTAAATATTGGGATTCTACAGTAATATTTGTTACTGAAGATGATTCTCAGGGCGGTTGGGATCATGTTTCGGCCTATAGAACTGTTGGAATGGTAATCAGTGCCTATACATCTAATAAAATGGTTCATACCTATTACAATCAAGTTTCCATGTTAAGAACCATTGAACAAATTTTAGGTATCCCGCCCATGAATAGTATGGATGCTACCTCCAGATCTATGAGAGATTGTTTTCAACCTGTAAAAATCAGTAAAACGTATACGGCAGTTCCCAATCGAATACCGCTAGACGAAAAAAACAAGTCGTTGTCAAGTTTAAAGGGAATGGAAAAGAGGTATGCAGAAATTTCTCAAAACGAAGTGTTTAACGAAGTGGATGGCGGGCAAGATGATATGATGAACAAAATTTTGTGGTTTTACGCAAAAGGTTCGGTAAAATACCCTTCAGTACAAGTCAAACAATAAAATTAATTATTCGGTAACAATCAGATAATTTATTGGTAATTCGTTGACGAAGATTTGATATAGGTAAAGTTGGAATTTTGTGTTTCTCTAATTCCAAACTAACTATAATTATCAAATGAAAAAAAGTTCAGTTCGTTCTTTAAGCACACAAGTGTATATACACTTATTTAATGTGTTATGTTTTTTGTTGTTTACTCAATCTGCCTTTGCTAATTATGCAGACAGAAAGATTAATGGTCGTATTACAGACGCAACAACCGGCAATGCAATTTCCGGAGCAAATATTGCGATAAAAGGAACCACAGCTAGCACTATTTCAAACGAAAAGGGCGAGTTCTCCATTACGGTAATGAACGACAAATCAACTTTGTTGGTTAGCTTTTTGGGGTACACGGCTCAAGAAATATTTATAGGCACTAAAAGCACTATAAATATCCAATTGCAAACTTCTGTAAATGAATTAGCCCAGGTAGTGGTAGTTGGATATGGATCACAAAGTAAGAAAGACGTAACGGGCTCGGTAAAAAGTGTGAAGGCAGAAAGCTTTAACCGAGGCATTATAAATAATCCACAGCAATTAATACAAGGAAAAGTAGCTGGCGTTAATGTAACCTCCGCAAGTGGTGAGCCCGGAGCTACTTTGGCAATAACTGTTCGTGGTCCTGGAGGAGTAAGAACGGGAAGTACCCCATTATTTGTGGTAGATGGTATTCCTTTAGACAATTCAAGCACAGGAGGAGGAGATCCATTAAATTTTTTAAATCCTCAGGATATTGAATCGATTGATGTGTTGAAAGATGCATCTGCAACGGCTATTTATGGGGCTAGGGGCGCTAATGGTGTAATATTAATTACCACTCGTAAAGGTAAAGCAGGTACTTCAACGTTAACATTGAATACCAGTGTGGGCGTTTCTAATATCACCAATAAATTAAATGTTTATGGAGCAGATGACTTTAGAAGAGAAGTAGCCAAGTTGGGTGTGCCAGTAGACGACAAAAACGGAAATACAGACTGGCAGAGTTTAATTACAAGATCAGCTATCACACAAAACCACAACATTTCCATGAGTGGGGGAGCAGAAAAATTGGTATATTATGCTTCCTTTGGATTACAAAAACAAGAGGGAATTATTAAAGGAAATGATTTAGACCGGTACTCTGGAAGATTTAATGCTACACAGAAATTTTTTGATGATAGATTGGTAATAGACGCTAATTTAAGCTACAATGCTACCAAGAATTTAAGACCCAATATTGGAAGTTTAATTGGGGATGCAATTTCTAATAATCCAACCTATCCAGCTTACGATGCAAATGGTAATGTTGCTGGATATCAAAATATTAGCAACCCATTATTAACGCTTCAGTTAGATAAGGATATTACTAATATAAATAGAGTGATTGCCAATATTACTCCCTCTGTAAAAATCACTAAAGATTTAATATTTAAAGTGAACCTTGGTGTAGATAACTCAACAGCAACAAGAGATTTTCAATCACTTGCCAATGCTGTTCCATTAAGAGATGGCAGATTAGAAACCTATAATAGCATCAACAGGAATACATTAGTTGAAAGTTATTTAACTTACAATTTCAATATTAAGGATCACAAAATTTCTGCTTTAGCTGGGTTTTCTTATCAAGAAATATTTTTACAAGGCCGCGGATGGAGCATCAATCGGTTCCCTATTGGCGGGGTAGAACCTATTTATAATCCAGGCATTGGCCAAGAGCTTACTTTGGCAACCAACAGGCCCAATGGCTTTGCAGTGAAAAACGAATTACAATCATTCTTCTCACGGATTAACTATTCATACAAAAACAAATATTTAGCTACAGCAAATTTTCGTATGGATGGATCGTCTAAGTTTGGGGCAAACAACAAGTATGGATTCTTTCCTTCTTTCTCATTAGGATGGAAAATCAATGAAGAAGATTTTCTTAAAAACGGTCCTTTCTCAAATTTAAAACTACGGGCAGGTTGGGGAAAAACTGGAAATCAGGAAATTCCTTCAAAAATCACGCAATCATTATTTACAGCTACAGTAGGATCTACCACCAGTTATCCATTAACTCCTGCGAACACTTTCCCCGCAGGTATTACTTATGCAAGATTAGCCAATCCTGATATTCAATGGGAGGTTTCAACACAAACAGATTTAGGCCTTGATTTCGGATTATTTTCAAATAGATTAACTGGTACTATTGATTGGTTTAATAAAGTATCCAATAATATTTTGTTGGAAGTGATTCCGGCAGACCCCATTCAGCCAGCTGGTACTTTCTGGACGAATGTTGAAAATATGAACATCACCAATAGTGGATTGGAAATCGAATTGGATTATAAAATCAAGAACAGCGGGAATTTTACGTATGGTGTAGGTGGTAATATTACTTTCATTAAAAACAGAGTAACCAACTCTCCTTATTCAGTAATTTCTTCTGGCTCTGCTTCCGGCTCTGGATTAACCTCTGCTACTATCAATGGTTATATCAACGATCAGCCCATCGGAACCTTCTTTTTGAGAGAGTATACTGGAATTGGGGCTAACGGATTAAGTACTTACAGAGATACAGATGGCGACGGTATTGTTACCGATAAAGACAGGATAGCAGCCGGAACTGCCTTACCCAACGTGCTGTTTAATTTCTATGGAAATTTTGCCTACAAAGGATTTGATGCTGTAATTAATTTTAATGGAGTATCGGGCAATAAAATATATGACAATACCGCCAACGCAAATTTTTATAAAAACAAGTTGTCTAAGAGTGTGAATACAACTCCTGCTGCTATTGCCGAGCCTAACGAATCTGTTAGCAATGCTGCTCCCGTTAGTACTCGCTACTTAAAAGACGGTGGTTTTTTAAGATTGAATAATTTGGCCCTTGGTTATTCTTTTAATACCCAAAAATTAGGTGTTAGCAAATTCGTTCAAGCCATTCGGTTGTCTGTAACCGCTCAAAATTTACTGGTATTTACCAAGTATGATGGCTACGATCCGGAAGTAAATACCGATAGAACAATCAATGGTATTTCAAGTTATGGTATCGATTACTTAAGTTATCCAAAAGCGAAATCCTTTATTGTAGGATTAAATATCACTTTCTAAATAGAAAATCATGAAAAGCACTTCATTTTTAAGAGTTGCAATTGTAGGGATTATATTCTTTACAGTGGGATGTACCAAATTAACGGAGCAAGTACTGGATGAATCATCGGTTACCGGGTTAACACAAAAGCAATTAGCAGATGGAATTATTGCACCTGTATATGCCGGACTCCCTTCATTGTTCCAACATACAACGTATTTTGCGCTACAAGAAATTTCTACCGATGAAGCTATTTTGCCTTATCGCGGAGGAACTGATTGGGGTGATAATGGGATTTATGTGGCCCTACACCGCCACGATTTAACCAGCACAGATCCCAATGTTCGGAATACGTGGAACATAATTACAATATGTGTTTCTAGAGCAGTTACCGCAATTAACTCTTTAAAAGACAATACTGACCCCAGCTCAGTAACCTATATTGCAGAGGCAAAAGCCATGTATGCATACTATAATATGGTTGCCTTAGATTTATGGGGAATTGCATTTAAAAAAGACGATTTAGGGTCTCCTTCAATTATCATAAGAGGAAATGAGGCCGTTGAATACATTAAAAATCAATTTTTAGAAGCGGAACCAAATTTACTAACCACCGTTGGAGCGGGCAGAATTACTAAAGCGGGTGTATGGGGATTGTTGGCAAGATTACATTTAAATGCAGGTGTATATCGTGATCCATATGCCAGTTCCGTTGTTTTTAAGCCAGAAGATTTAGATAAAGTAAATGAGTATACTACCAAAATAATTTCTTCTAATCAGTTTTCATTTTCAGCAGATTATTGGGAAATGTTTAATGATGAGAATAACACCAATAAGGAATTGATATTTGTTGTTGACCAAAGAGCTTCCTTAAATGGTCACAATCGATTATCATATTTTACCCTTTCAGGAGATCAGTTCCCATTGCCAGCGTATACAGGCGCTAATGGAACGGATGGGCCTGGAATTACACCTGATTACTATAGAACCTGGACAAGTGCCTACGGCTCAGTAGACCCAGCAATAGCGGACCCAAGATTCTTTAAAAAGAATTTGAATTATACTATCAATGGAACAGACACCTGTATTGCTGATGCAGCTTTTAAGTATGATCGTGGATTTTTAAGAGGGCAACAATATGGATTACTTAGAGTAAATGGCGTGTTTTTAAGATGCCCAGATGGAAGATTGAGAATTGGAAAACTTCATAATGTTACGAGAAGCAAACCATTTTTACCGGTAAACTTTACTGAGCAAATTGATTTTACTACTGCCGGAAGTGATTATAGCACAGGTTTTCGTGCATTAAAATATGAATTTAGTAAAGGGTCTGTAAGTGGAAGAAATTTTGGAGAAGTTGATTTGCCGATTGTGCGGTTAGCGGATGTATATTTAATGCGCGCAGAAGCGAAGTTGCGTAAAGGGGATGCAGCAGGTGCACTGGTAGACGTAAACGCTGTTAGAACCTGTCGTACTGCTAATTTTGTTGGAAGTACTTTGCCTTCTCTTACATTAGATCTTTTATTTAGAGAAAGAGGGTTTGAGTTGTACTGGGAAATGGTTAGAAGAACGGATATGATTCGCTTTGGAAAGTACGAAGATGCTTGGACTGAAAAAAGCAATACGAATAAGAATATGCGTTTAATGCCTATTCCACAAACTGCTATTGATGGTGCCTCTAACCTGCCTGGTTATTTAAAACAAAATGCAGGCTATTAACCTAAGCGCGTAAGGTTACCGTATAAAAAGCACAACCGATTTTAATAAAAACCCTTAACATTGTTGAGGGTTTTGTTTTTGGAAAGGCGGAGTGTAATTTAAATGATGCAACTGGTCGTATTCCTTAGTCAGTTAGTAATAAATGACTTCATTACAAAATGCCTGAAAGTATAATGAAGCAAGATTTCGGCATTTTTGTAGTCAAATAAAAATGTTTAATTTTAAAATATACAATCTGGAAGTGAGGGAATAACCTAATTAAAAGAACGCAAATCATGCAATTTGTAAAACCTAACTTTGGACGAGTAATTGCTGCCGGACTTATAGACGGCATTTTATATATTGGTTTTATTTATTGTCTCTTGGAGTATGTATCACTACCCGATAGGGATAGGACCCTATTAATGTTGAGTTTCCCGTATTCATTTGTAGTATATCGTTTTATAGCAATCTTATTGTTTCGCGGCACACCAGGTATGCGCATATTAAGCATGGTTTTTTTAAATGGTGAGGAAGAAGAGACAGATTTTACAGAAAAGCTATTAGCTTCCATTTTTATTTTGTATAGAGGGGTTGACTATTATCAAGAAGTTCGTTCTTATGCATAAGCCATCAGTAGGATACAAGTTTATGGACTCAACAATTCATTTAATAAACAGACATCTAATGAAAAATTTAAAACCTCAAGTAATAATTTCTGCCATAAGTATATTTGTTTTGACTGCAATAGGTGGGATACTTTTAATTAAAAACGGCAACGATCACAAAGAATGTGCTACTTCTGTATACTATTACACCAATTCGAAAGGGGAAAAAGTGAAAGAGGAAAAACACATCTGTAAGGAAAGGTTTAATTTATAAAAAAACTGCACGCCACGTGCCAGTATTAATTGTGCTTTTTCGTTGAGTTGATTAAATAAAGCTCATAAGGGCATATTGAATTTCCGTATTCAATTTCAAAAGGCACCGCTAATTAGATTTTTAAATTTATGAGGTTTGATTGTGGGTAGAACAGGGCCCCTTTATAATTACTCCATCTGTGATATTTGTGAGTTATTCTTTTCCGCCAGTAAAATTCGTCCCTCTTTGCAATAACTCTCAATAGCTAATGATCTTGTCTTCGGAGTTAATTTTAATACCTGTTGTGAGGTACTTGCTGGTTGGTCTTTGATAAAATCAAGGATTTTCTCTTTTCTACTTTTTTATTTATAATAAATCGACCCTATTTTTTACAACTAATGGTCATTTTGACGGTTAAATGGTCGAGATAATCAAAAATAATGGGCGATATATTTTTTCAAGCGCATGGCCACAATTGGCAAAAAAGGCGAAAAACGGCCAAAAAACCTCAAATAACGGCTGATTTAACCAACTTTTATTCGTTTTTAGTCCAAAATTGATGAATTGTGCTATTGCTAAAGTTGAGCGGTTGATTGTTGGATTGTTCAATTTCGGGAATCGCCTGCACAAACAGAATAATTGCTTGATGTTTTTACCTAATCGTCTGCTCGATTTTGTGCGAGTATTGCAGATCAGTATTTTTTCACTACGCAATAGTTCACTTTTTGTGAACTATTGCTATATTTACACAAGTTAGGGATGCGCGTTAGATTAATCAAACGAAAGTCCATCGAAGATTTTGTAAAGAAGAACGCCCAAAGCAGGACTTCTTTTCGAATATGGTTGACCATAGTAAAGCAGGCCGATTGGACAACTGTAGCAGATATGAAACAGACTTTTGGTTCAGCTGATTTGTTGGGCAATGGAAGTTACCGGGTAGTTTTTAACATTGGCGGCAATACTTACCGCATGATTTGCAGCTATCATTTTGGAGAAACATGGGTTTATATGTATGTAAAGTGGATAGGCACGCATGCGGCTTACGACACGCTTTGCGGTAAAAATGGGCAATACACAGTTAATCAGTATTAAACAAAATATCATGTTAGGCATACACTATAAAGTAATTAAGACTACCACACAATACAAACAATATTGCAGCCTGCTGGAGGCTTTGGTAGTTAGTGGAAAAAAAACAAGGGTCGTTCAGGATGAAATTGAGTTGCTTAACCTCTTGATTGAAAAATATGATGCCGACCACAACACTTTTTCCGAAGCCGATCCTATTGCTTTATTGAAGGCGCTTATGAAAGAACATGCCATGAAGTCGGTTGATATAGCCGGTCTTTTAGGTGTAAGCGAGGGGCTGGTTTCTGATATGCTGAATTATAAAAAGGGCCTTTCTAAAGAAACTATTCGATTGCTGGCCAGCCGTTTTAAATTGCGGCAGGAGGCTTTTAACAGACCCTACACCTTGCGTCTGCCCGCTAAGAAAACTGCAGGGGTATTGATAACACGAAATGAATCACAAAAAAAGTATGCAAGTATCTAATCTAAACTATATGAAATATTTCCTCCCTGTATTTTGCCTGATTATGCTATCTCCCTCTTTGTTACAAGCCCAGGATGCAGAACGACAGATTAAGCAAGTGATTACTTCTTTCTTCGATGGGATGCGCAATGCCGATTCTGCTGCAGTGGCTGCTGTGTTTAGTTCGGCTTCCATTATGCAGACCATTGCCACGGACAAATCCGGCAAAACGATTGTTCGTACACAAGCGGTAAGCGACTTCACTTCTTTTGTTGGTAAACAATCCAAAGGGGCTGCGGATGAGCAAATTGTTTTTGAAACCATTAAAGTAGATGGCCCAATGGCTTTTGTGTGGACGCCCTACCGTTTTATTTACAACGGCAATTTTAGCCATAGCGGGGTGAACGTTTTTTGCCTTGTAAAATTCGGAGAGCAATGGAAAATTCAATACCTGATTGATACTAGAAGAAAGTAAATAGGTTTTACTTGAAATCTATTTAAGTATTTCCAGTAACTCCTTTTTTTCCTGTGCCGTAATATCACTCCATACCCTGTCCTGCAAGCCCATCTCTATTGAATAAAAAATATTCAGGTGTGGACGGATTCCCTTGCTTACCAATGCATCTCTAATATGTTTATAATCAGTGTTCAGTAAATCTTCTTTTGTATAAATGCCAATTTTATGCAAGATGGTAACCATATATGGCCCAAAATTTTTAATTTCGTTTAACTGGGGCATACTAAAAACATTTGGAGATGAATCGTACTGAAATTACAATAATCTTACAGCAAAACCATACAGTATTCATTGATTTTATTGCCTCCCTAGAAGAAGAGGCTTTACAAAAAGCAATTCCTGGCAAATGGAATGCCGCAGAACAAATGGAGCATGTTTATCTGTGCTTACGAC
>Ga0114979_10003021_pt1 | contig 11293 bp, 7 predicted proteins | sample S_140625_EF_Meta_FD_87315 | JGI IMG/M metagenome (GOLD analysis project Ga0114979, IMG submission 87315) | Freshwater microbial communities from Lake Simoncouche, Canada to study carbon cycling - S_140625_EF_MetaG | ecosystem: Environmental > Aquatic > Freshwater > Lake | place: Lake... | reverse complement strand
TGAATTTATATAACCTTTTTTCTTTAAACTTGCTTCTACTTCTTTTGCTTTTTCGGTATTATGCAAACCAATAGGACTTAAATATTCTTCACGAAACGGTTGTTTAAGACCTCTTTTTACATAAAGTAAAACAGATTCGTAAACATCCAAACCTCCAATTTCGCCACCATCAGCATATTGCCCCATCATTGTATGTCTTTTAAACGCATCTTGCACATCTTCGTTCAAATCTTGAAATTGTTGATTAGCAATTCCTACTATTTCGCTTTCTTTAACCCCTAATTCATCAAAATGGTCAAACATGAAGTGTACCCTTTGATTTTCAGTTAAACTGTTCCAAATGTCCTCTGTTGTCCTGCCACGATAGTTATTAGGAATAGAACCACCATTAGCAAGTTTTACTGCCATTTCATTAGGTGTGCTATCATAATTTGCTAAATAATTTTCACCACTTTCATTTTTTATGATTTGCAATTCACCACCATTAGCAAAAGTTTCCCCTTGATATAATCTACTCAATAACTCACTTGCATTAATAGGTTGAAAGTAAATATCCCTTTCAAGGTTTAAACCAAATGGGGGTACTTTCATTGTTTCCAAACTTTCCCTGCTTACAGAACCTACTTCTATTTCAAACAAGTCCACAATTGCCCAAATATAATCGGGGTCGCTTGGGTCTGAATTAAGCAAGTAAAAAGTTCCACTACCGTAGGGATTAAATATCTTTGCTACAACTTTTTGTTTTGATAATTCATTACCCATAGCATATTGCTTGAATAACATATCATCTATTTGTTTTGTAAATAATTTTTGACGCATTTTTTAATTTTTATATTCAAATGTATGTTATCTTACTTGATTGTAACACCCTTTTAAAAAGTTAATGTTGCACCATCATTGTAAGTTATTTTACCCTCTTTAAGTACATCCATCATTTCATAAACAAAATCTTTTGCGTATGATTGACCTACTTCTTTTTGTAAATCTTTAATATAATCTACTACATCGGCAATTAAATCTAAATTATTTTCATACATTTCAGATAAATCATATTTACCCCATTGCTCTTTTGTCTTCCTACCCATATAGTCTTTTGAAGTTCTACCACCCTTTGCATACATACCATCTATGCTTCTATGCAATTCGCCACCATGAGCAAACATTGGGTTTGTAATATCCATTTGTGGTGTTAAATCAACATTTGAAAATGAAGTTCCACCTACATTTTGTAAACCTGCACCACTTGTATCAGCAAGTAAATCTATGCTACCACCATCAGCGTATTTATTTTCATTTTCCTTCAATAATCGTAAAACTTCATTAAAACGTTCAAGTTTTGATGCTCTTTCTCTTTGACGTGCCATTTCTTGTTCGCTTGTGTCACCTTCCATATAAGTTTGAAGTCTTCTACTATTTAATTCTCTTTGTAGTTTATTCAATTCTTTTATTAATTTTTCATTCGTAGTGCCACCTTTTTCCATGTAGCCACCATCTTCTAATCTTGGGTATCTTTTTGGAGGTTGTTTTCTATCGGTACGGTTTTCACGATATTCGTAGTAAGTGTTACCTTCTGCTGATGTACGTTTACCAATTCTTTTTGCAGGTCTTACTGCATCTTGATAAATATCAGACTTACCAAATGGTCTTGACTTGCTATATTTTCTTTTTATTTCTTTTGAAATTTCTTTAGCTTTTGAAACCTTTGATGTAGTTGGTTTTGATTTTGCTTTTAAATCAGCAATATCGCTTTTGAATTTCTTTACCAATAAACGTGCTTTTGCCTTTGCAGTTGGGTTAGTTGCTTTACTATTAATGCCTTTTTCTAACTTGGCTATTTTTTCTTGCAATTCTTTAATTGTTGCCATTTTTTTTGTTTTTATTGTTAAAATTACGAATAATATCTATTATACAATGAACGTAAATCTTGTAAATCTTTAATACCGTCTTCATCACCTATTTCTGCCATAATTTCTGCCGAAGCAATCGCATCTTCTAATTCCTCTTTTGTAAATGGAGGTTGATGTTCTTCTTGTGGAGGCGTTGGTGGTTCGGGTGGTGTAGGTGGTTCGGGTTTTGGTTTTGGAGTTTTACGTTGTGGTGGTGCAGGAGGTGGTGTTTGTGGAGGTGTTGGTGGTTGTGGTGTTGGTGGTAATGTATGTACATCATTTTTCGGCAATGTTTGTTGCTCCAATTTAACATTCATTTTACCATAAATACCCAAATTTTGCGTTTGCAAAAACTCCATCAATTGTCGCATCCACGTTACAATTAATTGAGCCAATTGTTCTTTTTGGTTTGAATCAACACTTTCACTATAAATTTCTTGTGAACCTTCTATTATCGCAACAAACTCCTTTATATCTTCGGGAAAATTATCTGATAATTGTTGTGGTACTTGCAAGTAATTTAAAACCTTACTACTGTTACCCGTAAATGTTGGTGCAGATGCTTGTTGTGTGGGCATTTGTGGTAACGCACTTCCACTTAACCAACCAATATCCATCAACATTGGCACTATGTTTTCTTTTCTTATTTTATTTAAGAAAAACTTTGTGCCATCAGAAAACCCTATCATTGTATCAGTCAATTCGGCTATTTCTAAATTCGTGTAACCACCCCCACTTGCATCTTTTACATTTAGTGTATCTCCAACAACTGCCAAATCAATTAACTCCCAACTTTGATTATTTTCAAATTTAAACAATATAGTTTTATCACCTATTTTTCTATCTCTTGAATCATCATCGTAATCTATGCCATTGGGATAAAAAATTGTATAATCAATTATTTTTGAAACAGTAAAAATTTTATTCCAAACTATAAACGCATACTTGCCGATATAAGATTGACCTAATGCCTCTAATTCTTGTGTAGAAAGCAAATTTATTTTGCCTTGTAATATCCTATTTACTTTATTCTCCATTCCAATTAAATTTAGTTAGTCCTTGTATGTACGTTAATATTTCATTGTTGTTTCTAAAAACTTCTGTCATCATGTCCATTTCATAAAAGTTTCCATTTGGTTCAACAAAAAAGTTTTTTGTTTCAGTAACGGGAACGTAATTATCATTATACCCACTAATTGTAGTTGATACAATAACAATGTTTTTATCTTCGCTATTATTCTCATTTATAAGTACAATAAATTCGCAATAATCATCAGTTGCAAAATCTTCACAATTCTTTTTATTTTGCTCAAAAAATGATTTAATAATTTGTAATTGTTCTTTTGTCATAAAGTAGATATTTGATTGATAACTGTATTATAACTATCTAATGCTTCTGCTTCTGTCATTGCAGGTGGCAAAACTATTTTACTATTTGATATTTGCGAAGCAAACCTATCGCTTTCACTACTTTGTTTAGAAAGATATGCTATGTAAGTGCTTTTAATATCAGCAATATCAGTATTAACACTACCTATACTACTTAAAAAATCATTTGCACCTCTATACCCTGCATCATACAAACTTGCAAAAAATGTTCTAAACATTTGTACCCTAAAAAATCGCATATCACTTACTAATAAAGAAAGTTGATTTTTATCCAACGGTTGATTTTCATTTTTAATGTTTACAAAATCGTAAACATATTTTCTGTTTTCAGTAAGACCATAACAAGCAATTACTCTATAATCAACATTAGCTTGTGTTAATCTTTCACAGATTGAAGCCATTGCAATACAATTCCAAAAAGTTTGATTACTTGTTCTACCCCATGAATAAGAAACGGGTATTATTATATCAACTCTTGGTAAAGAACTTTCTATTTTTGGAATATTGATAAAACACTTTTTAAAAGTAGTCGCAAACTTATCTTTTCCGTTTTTATCTTTTGCTTGTTTTCTTTCTACTTCGTGTCTTTTAATTTCCAATTTTTCGGGATAATACAAAATAATTATTTTGTCTTCTCCTTCTTCTTGTAATAATTCGTTCTTATCAACATTTCTTTTTAAAATATCGCTATAATAACCACCTTTACTGCCAACATATTCTATTTCATGTTTTGGAACATACGCATTCCCAACATAATAGTAAATCTTTTTACCATCAGATACAGTTTCGCTTTTTACAAGATTTGGAGAAACCAATTCATTTAACAAAGGCGAATAATATTCATATACACGAATTAAACCTAACGAAGCTAAATCAAAAGAAAAAATACCAATTTCCTTTTCAGTAAATTCAATTTTCTTTACTTGGTCTATATCGTTAAAATCGTATTTACTTGCTTTTGTTGAAAGTTTTGTTGTTTCAGATTCTACATCATTTATTTTGGTGTATCTATCTAATTTTTGATTAACAAAATCAGCAGACAATGTGCCGTATTTACCTTCACCACTATTATTTATAGACCTTTCAATAGTTTGTTTTAGAACTGATTTATCCCAATATTCTCTTGCAATACGATATTCCCTTGAATCAGTTGGCACGTTGCTAACTACTTCATCGGTAAAATCCTCTACATCTTTTATTGAATCAAAATAAAAGACAGTTTTATTGGGTGATAATTTTAGTTTTTTATACGCCATTTATTATGGTTCTATTTTTTCAGCAACAAAGAAATCTGAATATTTTTTAAATATTGAAGAAACACTATTAGCTACACTATCGTTTAAGGTTGATACCATATTTCCATTTATTATTTCTTTAATTGTTTCATCAACCTTTGATTTTATAAACGCAGGTGTAAATTTACTTTTCGTAATAATTATGTCAACCGTTGTTTTATCAAATGCTACTAAAAAGCTATCAAACGCTTTTTGTAAAGTTTTACCTTTATTTATTCCAACATCTTTACCTTCACTTTTAGCTATTGCTCTTACTAATTCAATTTCAAATGCAACTCTAAATGAAACCAATGTACGATAAGACACTACTGCAAGGTCATCAAGACTTAAATCTTTTAAAATTGTTCTAAGTCCTTTTGCTTCGGGTGGTGTTTGATTATTTTTAATTGCTTCGGTATAATCATAATAGTTACCTACTAACATTTCGTAAAGAAATTTAAACCTTGAAGTCATTTCATCAATTGGTTTGCTATACTCTACTTTATAAACGCTACCCGAAAATCTATCTAATAAAGATAAATCTTGCTGATTATTTGCCTTATATTTTTTTGGTGGTGCAGTATTTGGATAAATGTTACCCGTACCAATCAAAGCAAAATTTTCATTTCTTGGTATTGGTGCTTCTTCGGGATTAGTGCTACTAATCATAGCATTCTTTGATTCCCTTGTTTTAGAAGATTTAGCAAGTGCATCATTAAATAAACCTGCCGTATTTGGGTCAAGACGAGGCATTTCATCAAGAATTAAAATTTTGCCATCCCTCCAAGCATTAATTAATTTACCTTCTTTATAACCCTCAATCGTTTGCCCACCTAAAATTTCAGTTGGCGAAGTATATTGTGAACAGTTAATAATTAAATATTCTCTTTTTAATTTTTTTGCAACTTCTTCTGCCGTATAAGTTTTACCACCCCCTGCTTCTCCAATTAAATAAACATTATTACCTGCCAATACATCATCAATAACTTCAAAGAAATATGGAATTTCCGAATCCCTTTTACTTACTTCTATTTTAAACCCACCAAAGTTAGGAAGTTCAAGAATAACCTTTTGATTTGCCTTTATAAACTCCATTACATCGTTATCTAATTCCATAAGGTTAACCTTATCATTCATTAAATAATCTTCAATCATTTTTCTAACTTGAACACTATCAACACCACTACCTTGCCCACCCATCATGGTTGCTCTTAAAGTAGCTAATGCAGTTTGGGATAAACTTGTTTGTGTTGCAGGTTGATTAGGCATTGGCATTGACATTGGGTCAACTTGTGCAAATTCTATTTCCAATTTATCAATAGTTTCTTGGATTGATTTTTTTGCATCAGCATCGGTAATTGTATTCAATGCTTCCCTAAGTGTTACCAATTCATCTAATATTTCTTCTTTTCTTGTCATTGTGCGTATTTTAATGTAATTTTTAATGCGTTAATTTGGTTTTCTGTAATTTTTTTATCTTTATCAGTTGAAGCATACTTTAAAACTAAAGTAAGTGCTTTGATTTGATTTTCTATTGTTTCTTTTTTTGATGTAGGTGTTTGTGTAGTTGTTGATTTTCTTTCTATAATTTCTGCTTTACCATTATCTAACCATTCCCTATTTGCATCATCTTCAAAAAGCCATACATAATCTTTAAATACATCACCACCTTTATTTGTCCAATTCAAATAAATTTTGTTATCAATAATGTTGCTTACTTCATACACAACACTCCTATCTTCTTTTGTTACCCATTTATCGCCTACTTGAAATTTAAGATTTGATGTAGGTGTAGGTTCGGGAGTTCGTTCGGGTTGTGGAGTTGGTGTTGAATCGGGTTTTGGATTATAATACTTTAAAAGTATTTGACACAAAATTTTAGTCAATTCATACACATCAGTAATAAGACCCCACTTGCTAAATGTTTGTGTTTTTTTAGTCCACTTAAAACCCGTTTGCGTATAAATATCGCCTTGTATTTCACCCCAACTTTCTCTGTTTTGTGGTGTTTCCTTGTCTTTGACTAAATTATAAACGTAAGTATCTTGATATGGCTTTACATACAATTTCCAACCTGCACATTCTTTAATTAATTCACCCCATTCAAAATTACTTCTGCCACTACTTCTACCACCACTTGTAGTAGGAGTTGAATTTTTAAGTATTTTTTCCCAATCGGGAGCAGGTTCTTTTTTTTCTGCACTATCGTAAGGGGGTACATTTTTTATGTCCAAATATTTAGTACCTATTGATACACTACCTATTGAAGTATTTAATGTGTTATATTCAAACATTTCCAATTCCTTATTTATTTTAAATAAATATTCATCGGGTAGTCTATTAAAATAAACATCAATTGCATTACCGTTAGCAAATTTTCTACTTTTAACCCATAAAATACCTCTACCTGCAAATTTTGGGTATTTACTATCAACCCATTGCCTAATCATTTTAGCAGTACCCGTTACGCCAACATCGTATGAAACACCATCATTGTAAGTTAATGCTTCAATACCTTTATATTTAACGCCATCGTTAGTAAAATCAATATTTATTTTAGTAGTTGCCATTTATTTTATTTATTAAATTTTCAACATAATCAACAGAGTTACTAATCGGTTTTTTAATTACATCGTTGTATGAAGTTGTCAATTCCTTTACAATATCAAAATCAGAAATCAAATTCCCCCCAAATTTATATTTTTTTCCCATACATTTACAAGATTTTTCATTTATTTCGCCACCTTCTTTAAAAGAAACCCCTCCACCCATTTCATTTATAGTAGAAAGTATTTCTTTATTAGTCATCATTTTACCTTCAAATTCTCTTTTTGTATTGTCTGCAACTGAACGCTTGTTTATAATAACTTCGTTTCCTTCAACCTCTAACATTTGCCCCGTATCTTTATTAACTGCCTTAATTCCACCTTCTGCATGGCTTCTACCATCAAAAAAACCACCCTTCTTCGCATCGTTGGTATGTTTACCATCGCCTTTAACCGTACCACCTTCTGCAAATTTATTTATACCAATTGTGTTTCTAAGCATTTGTGCTTTTGACATATTTTCTTGTTGCATATCTTCTTGGTTTAATTCTGTTAATGAACCACCCTCTTCATATCTTATATCTTCTTTGAAAGGGTCAAAGTCAATGTTTCTGCCATCAGCAAGTTTAACTTGGTTAGCATCAAAAATTGTCCACGCTTTTGTAAATTCAGCAGGGTTATCTACATCGTACACTCCTTTAAACTCTTCTGCATACCTAACACCGTCAAAACCATGCGACATTAAAAAGTATTTAAACTCTTTTTTAGTATCTCTTGCCATTAATAACCAAAATGGCTTATCGTCATATCCAAAAGTAGCATAAATGTATGTACCTATTTGTTCCAAAACTACTTTTAAAGTTTCTGCCCATTGTTCGTCTGTAATGTTTTCTCCATAATTTTTTTTGGCTATTACTTTTGAAATTTTCATTCCCCAACCAATTTGATTATCAAGTTCATCGTAAAAATCTTCTGTAATAGCCATGAATGGATTTCTAATGTTCAAAAAACACTTATACAACAATTCCAAACCATGTTGCCCTCTTTGTGAATTAGTAGTGAAATTTTGGCTATATTCTATGTTGTCTGCGAAATAACCATACGGTCTTCCAACTCCTTCTTTTTTGGTAACGTCAAACGTATAAAATTCCTCTTTAAAGTTAGTACCATGATACACCACTTGTGGTTCTAATGTAGTTAAATCAATAACAATAGAACAATTTTTATAGTGTTGTAAAAAGTTGCTTTTTTTATCTTGTAAAAACGATTCAGCACATTTTTCCCAATCTCCAAACCAATTTTTAAATTCAGTTGTTCTAACTAATATTTGTTGAATGTAGTTAAGTTTTGTTGGTTGTTTTGTAGGTGTGTTCAATTTGAAAATCATATCAACTTCGCCACCGTTTGCATAAGCCGACATTATTTTTGGCAAATAGGTATCAGCATCCATTTTCATTGTATCTAATTCTTTTTCCATTTCGCTTAATTTTTGGTAATAATAAGGACTTTCGTTCAAATGGTCTAATGCTATTTTACTTGCAATAGATTTATCCTTTGTGTGTTCCATTTCAAATTTAATTCCCAATTTTAATTGCGAATTAATATATTCCAAAGGTAACTTAAATTTAGTAGCTACCTTGTGTACATTTGTGTCAATGTCACTTTGAGTTAAACCTTTTAATTCGCCACCATCAGCCATTATTTTACTATCAATATAAAGTTCAGAATCTAAATAATTAATGAATTGATTATAAGTCATTAATACTTCATCTTTACCTTTATTTTTATATTGATTTCTTGTATAGTTTTGAACGGGATTATTTTCAACATCGTAAACTTTAAAGGCATAATCATTTCCCTTTTTATAGTATTCTAATTTGCTTTTTTTATCTTTTGTATATAAAGTTCCTTGTTGTGGTATTAAAACCCCACCTTTATTGTATTTCATGCTTGTATTTTTTTTAGGGTTATGACCCCATATTAATAATGATGTATGTTTTCTTGTCTTGTTGCCCTTATCATCGTACAATTCGCCTTGCATACCACTCATACGGCTTATAAATGAAATTTGCTTATTTGCCCACTTCCACATTGTATCAGTCCACTTATCTTTTGAGGTTATCTTCATCTTCATAAGCATCCTTGCACTTTCTCTACCACTACTGATGCCTTGTTTATTTGCTTCGCTTGATGAAAGTCCTGCTTGTTTCCCTTCCTTTGAATCGTAAAACTTTTTAATTTCACCATAACTCATATTCACAAGCGACTTCCACTTTGCGTAAGTTTTTTTTTTATCATCTACTTCGCCACCATCTTTATATTTTGGTAACCTTTTTATAAATTCTTTATTCGGAGTTACTTCAAAGCCAAATTTTTTATAATAGTCAATTAATTCTGATTTTGTTTTAACATTACCTATCGGTGTTGGTTCTAAATAAATTGTAATTCCAAATTCATCTGATTTATTGAGCATTTGTTGTAGGTAAGTATATGCTTTTACAGATTCTCTTTCTTTTTTAAATTCATTAATTATAACTACATTATTTTCTTTGTATGGTTGTAATTCGTTTGGTAACGAAATCATTATAGTAATTTCATTTTTATTTCTTTTGTACCAATCTGTGTACCAATCATAAAAAGACTTCACTTCGCCACCATCAGCATACCCTATTGGGTCAACATCGTAAAATGTTCTATTATCAAAGCCACAATTATGACAAACGTATTTATCAAACTCTTCTGACTGTGATGTATTCCATTCCCATCCACATCTTCTACATTTAATGTCTTGACCTACTTCGCCACCATCAACGTATTTTATATCGGTAACATTTATTAATTTATAAAAATCATTGTTTCCATCAATTGTTTTAAAATTCGATTTTTGAAGCATTGATTTTATTACATCAATATTTGGTTCTGCTTTTTGAGTTATATGTCCAAAAATTAAATCGTGTCCATTTTTATCAGCATATTCAACAATGTATTGCATAACCTTAGTACCAATACCTTTCATTCTATGGCTTTTAGAAACTATTAATGTTTGAACGTATAAAGGGTTTTCAGCATCAAAACCATAAATTTTGCTATGCTCATTGGTTGTACTAAACATTTTTAATTCAACTACTCCATCATCAATTAATTTATCTATTTCGCCACCATTAGCGTATTTCATCAAATCATCATCTTGAACGTATGCTTTCTTAACCTTTGTGCCACCTGCTTTTAAAAGAAACTTATTTACCCTTGCCATTGCCCAACCACCCCTTGTAATATTCGGTCTATGTGATGTACTGTATGCTCCCAAACCTCTACGATAAACTGCTTTTAAATCATTTAAGGTAATGTTTTCATTGCTATGTTTTTCTCTAAATTCCTTTAACTTATTATTTAATGCAATAATAGTTTTAGCATCAAATTTAATTTCAGTTGCAGACTTTTCAGACGAAGCACTACCTTTTGGGTTTACCTTAGAACCTTTAATTCTATCTCTTGTAGGTGCAGGTGTTTTAGATAATGATTTAGCCATGAATTACTTTTTTGTAATTAGATAAATTATTCCTATACCCAACACAATTGGAATAGCAAACTTGTGCATATTTTCTAATGCCGTTAATCTTTTTTCAATGTTTTGTACTTTGTATTCCATTAATTTTTATTTTATTATAAGCAAATTTCAATAAAATAATTGAAATTTTACATAAAAACTTATATTTGTGCTATTATTTTATTAATCAAAAACATTTAATCATGTTCAACATTAAAGACCCAAACACTTTTTTAGGTGGTCAAAACGTACACAACCTATTAATCTTAGGTGCGTTAGCGTATATCATCTTAAAAAAGTAAGCGATGGCTTATATGCCAATTAATTATGCCTTCTACAAATTAGAAGGCATTTTTAATTAAAAAAACCCCTCATAGAAATAAGGGGTTGTCAATCAAAACTAAGAACAAATCAAACTATTCTAAAATTATAAAGTTTTTTTGAATAAATCTACCCAAGTCTTTGATATTATTTTCCAATCCAAACCTTGCATCCATTTATAAGCATTATCTATTCTCTTCTTATAGTTTTCTAAAAAATTTACATCTTCATAATCTCCTTGCATTCCTTTTGCAATGTATAAAATCGTATCAGCAACTTCTATGTAATCACATTGTTGTCTAATCGTATTATCTTGAATAGTTGATATGG
>Ga0114979_10003019_pt1 | contig 11297 bp, 5 predicted proteins | sample S_140625_EF_Meta_FD_87315 | JGI IMG/M metagenome (GOLD analysis project Ga0114979, IMG submission 87315) | Freshwater microbial communities from Lake Simoncouche, Canada to study carbon cycling - S_140625_EF_MetaG | ecosystem: Environmental > Aquatic > Freshwater > Lake | place: Lake... | reverse complement strand
GTCTTACCCGTCGCCATCGAGCGGCCGTAACACGCGCCACACACTCCCTGGGTCGATTCACACGTCAGCGGCGAACGAACAAGGAGTGACGTCACGCCGGCGGCGATGAAGTCCTTGATTGTCTGGCGGCCGATGTCGGATCCAGCTTCGGCGACAACCTTGCCCTTACCGTCTAATGCGTCAGCAGCGAGGGTGCGCGCAAAGACAAGGTTCTCGACGTTGTCAGCGGCAACCCCGTCGGTCGCAATCGTGAACGGGAGTCCCTTGGTCGTGGCACAGTCCGCTTCGCGGATGATCACATCCTGGGAAACGTCGACGAGACGACGAGTCAAGTAGCCCGAGTCGGCAGTACGAAGTGCCGTATCCGCGAGTCCCTTACGCGCACCGTGGGTGGCGATGAAGTACTCGGCAACCGACAGTCCCTCGCGGTACGAGTTTTTGATCGGGGTCGAGATGATCTCGCCTTTCGGGTTCGCAACAAGCCCACGCATTCCAGCGATGTTTCCAACTTGAAGCCAGTTACCACGTGCACCCGAGGTGACCATGCGGTTGATGGTGTTGTAGCCCTTGGACATTTCGGCCTTGAGCGCAACTGATACTTCGACGTTGGCGTCAGTCCAGATTTTGATGAGTTCCTTGTGCCGCTCGAGTTCCGAGATGAGTCCCTTTTCGAACTGTCCATCGACCTTGGCAGCCAACTTCTCGTGCTTCTCGATGATTGTCTTTTTCTCTTTCGGCGTCACGACGTCGCTCAGTGCGACCGTGACTCCCGAACGAGTAGCCCAATGGAATCCAGCGTCCTTGAGGGCGTCGAGCGTTGCCGCAACAACAACCTTCGGGTACTTCTCGGCGAGAACTTCGACGATTTCGGTGATGACTCCCTTGTCCGCGACGTCCGTCACGTAAGGGAAGTCGGCGGGCAGAAGGCTGTTGAAGATCGCCTTTCCGAGCGTCGTCTCGAATGCCTTGCCGTCAGCGAAGCCTTCCGGAGCGGTGCCCGCGGCAAAAACAACACCGGGGACGCGGATCTTGATTTTCGCGTTGACGTGCAACTTGTCGAGGTCATAGGCCATGAGACCTTCAGAGATTCCACCGAACGCGCGTCCCTCGCCCACAACGCCTGAGCGCTCCGATGTGAGGTGGTGCAAACCGATGATCATATCCTGGGTCGGAACCGTAACCGGCTTTCCGTCCGAGGGCTTGAGGATGTTATTCGACGCGAGCATGAGAACGCGCGCTTCAGCTTGGGCCTCCACCGAGAGGGGGAGGTGAACAGCCATCTGGTCGCCATCGAAGTCGGCGTTGAACGCGGCACAGACGAGCGGGTGAAGCTGGATTGCTTTACCCTCGACGAGCTGCGGTTCGAACGCCTGAATTCCGAGGCGGTGAAGCGTTGGTGCGCGGTTCAGCAGAACCGGACGGTCGCGGATGATCTCTTCGAGCTCGCCCCAGACCTCGGGGTAGGCGCGCTCAACGGCACGCTTCGCGCTCTTGATGCTCGATGCGAGTCCCTTGTCCTGAAGTTGCTTGATGACGTAGGGCTTGAACAGTTCGAGCGCCATCTGCTTGGGCAGACCACACTGGTGCAACTTGAGCTGGGGTCCGACGACGATGACCGAACGGCCCGAGTAGTCAACGCGCTTTCCGAGAAGGTTCTGGCGGAAGCGTCCTTGCTTTCCCTTGAGCATGTCGGACAGCGACTTGAGCGCGCGGTTACCCGTTCCGGTGACCGGACGTCCACGTCGACCGTTATCGAACAACGCGTCAACCGCTTCTTGCAGCATGCGCTTTTCGTTGTTCTTGATGATCTGCGGGGTCATCTGCTCGTCGAATCGCTTCAGACGGTTGTTGCGGTTGATGACGCGACGGTAAAGGTCGTTGAGGTCACTCGTGGCGAATCGTCCGCCATCGAGCTGAACCATCGGACGAAGGTCGGGCGGGATCACCGGAATAACGCGCAACACCATCGCCTCGGGAAGCGGAACGTCGCGAGGGTCCTGTCCTGCGGGAACAAGGAACGAGTTGACGACGCGGAGGCGCTTGATCGCGCGAACCTTGCGCTGTCCCTTGCCGTTCTTGATTTCGTCGCGAAGAACTTCGCCTTCGGCCTTCAGCTTTTCGCGGTCGTTCTTGCCGAGGTCCTTGAGCATGTGCTCGATTGCTTCCGCACCCATGAGAGCGGTGAAGTAAACCTCGTCAAGAGTTGTCTTATCGGGGTCGGTGTTTCCCTTGAAGTGATCGACGAGGAATCGGAACTCCGTGTCGTCACCCCACAGTCCACCCAGCTTGAGTGAACGGAAGGAGTCCCACGCGCGCTGCCAGCGTGCGATGTCGTCGTCGAATGACTTGCGAATGTTCGCCATTTCGCGCTCGGCCGCTTCTTTCGCCTTGCGTTTGACGTCTGCCTTCGCCTCTTCAGCTTCGAGCTTGGCGAGTTCGTCTTCGAGTTCTTTTTGACGGTCGGTGATTTCTTCGTCGCGGACCTTTTCGTAGTCACGAATTTCGGTCTGAACCATCTTTTCGATGATTGGCATGTCCTGGTGGATGCGCTCTTCGTTGATGTAGGTCACCATGTACGCGGCGAAGTAGATGACCTTTTCGAGGTCCTTCGGCGCCATGTCGAGGAGATACCCGAGGCGGCTCGGGACACCCTTGAAGTACCAGATGTGAGTTACCGGAGCGGCAAGCTCGATGTGGCCCATGCGCTCACGACGAACGGCCTGACGAGTAACCTCAACACCGCATCGCTCACACGTGACGCCCTTGAAGCGAACGCGCTTGTACTTGCCACAGGCGCACTCCCAGTCCTTGGATGGACCAAAGATCTGCTCACCGAAGAGGCCGTCTTTTTCAGGCTTCAGCGTGCGATAGTTGATGGTCTCGGGCTTCTTCACCTCACCGCTCGACCACGAACGAATTTGTTCGTTCGTTGCGAGCTTGATGCGAATCTGTTCAAAAGTAGTTGCGTCGAGCACTTTTTTCTCTTCCGTATTTCTCGATAGTCAGTTCTCTGGGGGTGCCTATTCGGCGAAGTCCACGGCTGCGGACTCTTCACGGGCGATGTTGACACCCAGCGATGCGGTTGCGCGGTCGGCGTCATCAGCCGTGTCACGAAGGTTGACAGGGTTCTCGGCCCCGTCGAGTACCTCGACGTTGAGTCCGAGAGACTGCATTTCCTTCATCAGGACCTTGAACGATTCAGGGATACCAGGTTCCTGAATGTTGAGCCCCTTGACGATGGCTTCGTACACCTTGACTCGACCGGCGATGTCGTCGGACTTGATCGTGAGGAGCTCTTGCAGAGCATAAGAAGCGCCGTAGGCCTCGAGAGCCCAGACCTCCATCTCGCCGAATCGCTGTCCGCCGAACTGCGCTTTTCCACCCAGCGGTTGCTGCGTGATCATCGAGTACGGTCCCGTCGAACGCGCGTGAATCTTGTCGTCGACGAGGTGGTGCAACTTAAGGATGTACATGTAGCCAACCGAAATGGGGTCAGGGAACGGTTCACCGGTGCGACCGTTGAACAACTGCGCCTTACCAGACGAACCGATGAGCTGCTGTCCGTTGGCACGAGGAAGCGTCGAATCGAGAAGACCGGCGATTTCAACTTCGCTTGCTCCGTCGAAGACGGGGGTTGCGACCATGGTGCCGGGTGCGATTTCGCGTGCTTCCTCTGGGAGGAACTTTGCCCAGTCGGGGTTTCCGTTGACCTTCCACCCCTGCTTGGCTGCCCAACCGAGGTGAAGTTCGAGGACCTGACCGAAGTTCATTCGTCCGGGTACGCCGAGCGGGTTGAGGACAACATCGACCGGGGTTCCGTCTTCGAGGAAAGGCATGTCTTCGACGGGAAGGATTTTGGCGATAACACCCTTGTTCCCGTGGCGACCAGCGAGCTTGTCACCCTCCGAGATCTTGCGCTTCTGGGCAATGTAGACGATGACCTTCTTGAGAACGCCGTTACCGAGTTCGTCGTCTTCGTCATTGGAGTCGAAAATCTTGACGTCGATGACCGTTCCGCGCTCGCCGTGCGGAACACGGAGAGACGAGTCACGAACTTCCTTGCCCTTTTCGGCAAAGATCGCCCGAAGTAGTCGCTCTTCGGCCGTCAGTTCGGTCTCACCCTTGGGGGTGATGCGACCAACGAGGATGTCGCCGGCACGTACCTCGGCACCGATCCGCACGATTCCCTCTTCGTCGAGGTGAGCGAGGCTCTCCTGCGATTGATTGGGGATGTCACGTGTGATTTCCTGCGGTCCGAGCTTCGTGTCGCGAGCGTCAACGTCGTACTCTTCGATGTGAATCGACGAGAGCGTGTCGTCCTTGACGAGGTTCTGGCTGAGGATAATCGCGTCTTCGAAGTTGTGGCCTTCCCATGACATGAATGCCACGAGGAGGTTCTTTCCGAGAGCGAGTTCACCGTTTTCGGTTGCGGGACCGTCGGCCAGTACCCCACCCTTCGCCACCTTGTCTCCTTCGGAGACGACGAGGCGGTGGTTGAAGTTGGTGCCCTGGTTCGAGCGTTCAAACTTGCGAAGCACGTACGCCGTGGTCGGTGGGATCTTGGTATTGGTAACGGGGTCAATCTCGCCTGCTTTGTCGTTGAGCATCGTGACGCTGTCACCCGAGACCTCGGTGACAACACCGGCATACAGAGCGATGAGTACGTCACCAGCGTCAACAGCCGCGTACGACTCCATTCCGGTTCCGACAATCGGAGCCTCTGAGCGAAGAAGCGGCACAGCCTGGCGCTGCATGTTGGCACCCATAAGCGCGCGGTTTGCATCGTCGTGCTCGAGGAACGGGATAAGTGACGTCGCGATCGACACCATCTGGCGCGGTGAAACGTCCATATAGTCAACGCGGTTCGCGGGAACGGTGTCGACCTCTCCACCCTTGATTCGAACGAGTACACGCTCTTCGGCGAGGGTTCCGTCCTCATTCACTGGCGAACCAGCCTGCGCGACGATGTGTTCGTCCTCGTCACTGGCGGTCAAGTAGTCAATCTTGTTCGTGACCTTGCCGTTGACGACCTGGCGATAGGGGGTTTCGATGAAACCGAACGAGTTGATTCGAGCGAACGACGCGAGCGAACCAATCAGACCAATGTTCGGGCCTTCCGGGGTTTCGATCGGGCACATGCGGCCGTAGTGCGAGGGGTGAACGTCGCGCACCTCAACACCGGCGCGCTCACGCGAGAGACCGCCGGGTCCAAGCGCCGAAAGGCGACGCTTGTGGGTGAGTCCGGCGAGCGGGTTGTTTAGGTCCATAAACTGCGACAACTGTGAAGTTACAAAGAACTCTTTGATCGCCGCGGTCACGGGACGGATGTTGATCAGCGTCTGCGGCGTAATCGCCTCGACGTCCTGAGTGGTCATGCGTTCGCGAACGACGCGCTCCATCCGCGACAGACCCGTGCGGATCTGGTTCTGGATGAGCTCGCCCACCGCGCGGATTCGACGGTTACCGAAATGGTCGATGTCGTCGGTACCCAGCATGATTTCGACGTTCTTGCCAGCACGCTTGCCAGCGATGGTCGCCTTGCCTTCGTGCAGAGCGATGAGGTACTTGATCGTCGCCTTGATGTCGGACAATGTGAGCACCGACTCAGAGATCGGAAGTTCGAGACCAAGTTTGCGGTTGAGCTTATACCGGCCGACCTTCGCGAGGTCGAATCGCTTCGAGTTGAAGTAAAAGTTGTCGAGAAGTGAACGCGCGGCTTCGAGCGCAACCTGTTCGCCCGGACGAAGCTTCTTGTAGATGTCCTTGAGCGCGTCTTCGGCGGTCAGGATGTTGTCGTGGCTGAGGGTCTCTTCCATCGTGTAGGACCCGGCAAATTCCTTTTCGATCTCTTCGCGTGTCATTCCGAGAGCCTTAAGGAACACGGTCACTGACTGGCGGCGCTTGCGGTCGATGCGAACACCGATCTGGTCGCGCTTGTCGATTTCGAATTCGAGCCAGGCCCCGCGGCTAGGGATAACGCGGCACGAGAAAAGGTCCTTGTCGGTCGTCTTGTCGTCGACCTTCTCGAAATAGACACCGGGGCTGCGGACGAGCTGCGACACGACGACGCGCTCGGTTCCGTTGATGACGAAGGTGCCCTTCGGGGTCATGAGCGGGAAGTCACCCATAAACACGGTCTGGGTCTTGATTTCCCCTGTGTCGTGGTTCATGAACTCGGCTTCGACATAGAGAGGGGCGGCGTAGGTCTTGCCGCGTTCCTTACACTCGTCGAGCTCGTGCTTCTTTTCTTCGAGATACGGGTTCGTGAACGACAACTGCATGCGGTCGTTCTCGATCGGCGAAATCTCTTCGAAGATTTCTTCGAGTCCCGACTTTGCATCGGAACCATCAGTCCCGATCAACCACGCGAAGCTTTCGGTTTGAAGAGCGAGGAGGTCCGGGACGGTGAGCGCGTCGGTCACCTTGGCAAACGACACTCGATTCGCGTCGCGTCCGGTCCCCTGGTTTTTCTTCTTAACAGCCACAGATATTTCCTTTACGGGCGGGGCCCTTGATACAGTGATTGAGCATTGGGAAGCGTCATTAACCCGCCACTATTTACGGGTGAGTCGGGAGTCCGCAATATGATTCCCGAGCAGAATGAAGCGCAACTTGCTAACATACACCCCGTATGGCCAATTGTAAAGTCCCGAATTGGTAACGATTATTCGGGCAGTCCACGTGAGCGAGAATTGCCCCATGGTAGGGGCGTTTACTCATCGACTCGCGAGCAGTGGACTCATCGCACGTCTCGATCCAGACCAGTGGCGTCCGGGCTCGTGGGTGTTGTCGATTGACGACACCCCACAGTCGCACCTCGACATGGCCGACCCGACGTCTCTGCATTTCGAATACATCGCGCGGATGGGTCATGTCATCGACGCGGCATTCCCCGCCGGTGAGTCAATCACGGCGTTGCACCTGGGAGCCGGAGCGCTGACAATACCGCGGTATATCGAAGCTACGCGATCGGGGTCACGACAACAGGTCATCGAGATTGAACGCGACCTCCTTGATTTTGTTCGTCAGCACTGCCCGCTTCCCCGCGGTGCATCCATCCGTTGTCGATACGGAGACGCGCGGGAGGTACTGGAGTCTCTGCCAAAAGGTTTGCTCGGTCAAGTCGATCTCGTTGTCGTTGATGTCTTTCGCGGCGCACGAACACCCGCGCACGTGACGACCGTCGAGTTCTATTCCGCAATCAAGCAACTGCTGGCAACTGGTGGGATTGTCATCGCCAATGTCGCCGATGGTCCACCAATGTCGTTTGCCCGTGGTCAACTCGCAACGCTCCGCTACGTTTTTGGTGATGCTTTCGGTGTCGCCGAGCAGGGCGTCGCCAATAGCAAGCGATTCGGCAATGTTGTCCTCGGAGCCCTTACGAGCGGGGCAATTCCGCCGTGGGTTTCAGCGCTATCGGGGAAAGGGCCGCACCCGACGGGTCTCATTGCCGGGGCTGAGGCGGTGACATGGTCGGCGAGCGCCGCCGTGGTGACCGACAACACCGCTATCGACTCGCCGCCGCCAGCACGCAACCTTTTCCGGTCCTAGCCCGTGCATAGGGTTGATGCGTGATCGATTTGTCGGAGGTTCAAGTACTCGCTGAGCGGTTCATCGCGCAACACCTTTCGGCGCTTGAACATCAGTGGGCCTTCCGCTGGGATCACGCCCGACGCCGGGCGGGCGCATGCCATCACGATAAAAAGCAAATCTCGTTGTCAATTCACCTCACCGCATTGGGCTCTCTCGAGGACGCCGAGCAAACGATACTTCACGAGATTGCCCATGCGTTGTGCGGCAAAGAACACAACCACAGCCAACAGTGGTTAGACACGGCCCGCTCGATTGGGTACACCGGCTGGATTCGGCACACCGGCCCGTCGCCAGATCACCTAGCACGGTGGCGGGGAACCTGTGCCGCTGGTCACGTCGTATTGCGCTATCGCAAGCCACGCAACATGGTCGCATCGTGTGTCATGTGCAATCCCCGCTTTTCGCGTAAGCACCTCATCGCGTGGGAATTGTTGGGCTAAGCGGGCTGCTGCTGCGTAATGCAGTGAATGCCGCCGCCGCGGGCGAAGAGCGCTCGGGCGTCGACCAGCTCTACTGTTCGTCCCGGATACGCCTTTTCGAGGATCTCTTTCGCGACCGCATCCCCCGAATCATCGAATCCGCATAAAATTACGGCGTTATTGCAGACGTAATGGTTGATATACGAATAATCGACGAAGCCCTCGTCGTCGCGCAATGTTTCGGGAGCTGGCACCGGGATGAGGTCGAACCCTTCCGCCTCGAGCAGGTTGCGCACCTCTTCCGACACCGCAAAATCAGGGTGTTCGGGGTTTCGCTGATCGTGATACAAAACCGTCGTCGGGTTGCAGAACGCCGCGACGATGTCGACGTGGCCGCGCGTACCGAAATCGTCATAGTCGCGGGTCAGTCCGCGCGGAAGCCAGACGATCCGAGTCGCACCGAGCGTGTCGAACAATTCGCGTTCTACCTCGTCACGAGTCCAGCCCGGGTTCCGCCCCTGGTCGAGTTGGACCGTCTCGGTCACCAAAACGATCCCCTCGCCGTTCGTATGGATTCCGCCACCTTCGTTGGTCAGTGACGACGAGATGACAGGGACGTCAGCCGAGGTCAGGACTGCGCGACCTATTGCTGCGTCGTGGCCCCACGTCGCCCAGGACTGCGCACCCCAGCCGTTGAAGATCCAATCGACTCCGAACGATGCATCGTCCGGGCCTTTAACGAACGTGGGTCCGATGTCGCGCATCCACGCATCGTCGAGTGTTGCCTCGACTATGTCGACGCGGTTGTCGAGCCACTCGCGGGCAATGTCGACAGCAGACGGGTCAACTACCATCGTCACGCGCTCATACTTCACAATCGCGTTCGCGACCGACGCCCACGCTCCACGTGCCTCCGCAACGTCGACTTCGGTTTCACCGAGGCTGTAACCGGTCGACGGCCACGCCATCCACGTCCGCTCGTGCAGTTCCCATTCCGCTGGCCACCGTGTCATCATGATTCACCCTTGAGACTTTCGACGAGTTCCATGAGGATGTCGATCGTTGTTCGAGGGTTGACAATCGCAAAACGCAGGACCGGTTCGCCCTTGTACTTCGAGGGGAAACAGGCGGCCTTGCCGGCCTCCCAGAGTTCGTCACTCCATGCGGTGTAGTCGTCCTGGGTCCATCCCTTTCTGCGGAACACCACGACAGAAAGCATTGGATCGCGAACGAGTTCGAGGTGGTCACTCTCGCGAATGACCGCCGCGATGTTGCGCGCAACGACGTTGTTCGATTCAATCGCTTCACGATACGCGGCGACACCGTGGGTCGCGAGCGAGAACCACAACGGCAGACCTCGCGCGCGGCGCGAGAGGTGCACAGCGAAATCGGAGGGGTTCCACTCTTCGGTGTCGGTCAGAACATCGAGGTATGACGCGTGTTGCGTGTGTGCGGCACGTCCAATGGACGGGTTCCGATAGATCAGGGCACACGAGTCATACGGCGCGTAAAGCCATTTGTGCGGGTCGACGATGAACGAGTCAACGCCGGCCATGCCCTCAAAGTGCGGCTTGGTGCTCGGCGCGAACATTCCGGCGAGTCCGTAAGCACCATCGACATGGACCCACATATCGTGTTCCTTCGCGGTCGTGACGACCGATGCGATGTCATCAACAATTCCGAAGTTCGTGGTTCCACCGGTGGCGACGATCGCAAAGACGCTTTCCCACGCGCCGGCGACCGCCTTCTCGATAGAGGCCCCGGTCATGCGACCATCGGCTCCGACAGGAACCTTGATGACGTCGACGTCCATCACACGGGCCGAGTGAGCAAGGGATGAGTGAGCCTCTTCTGAGGTAACGAAACACCAGCGCGCGGGTCGTGACTTTCCGGATTCGGTCAAACGATGCTCGGTGTCGAAGCGGGCGGCAACGAGTGCGGACAAGTTGCCGTTCGTACCACCTTGCACGAAGACCCCGCCGGCTCCTTCAGGAAGGCCGGCCTCGGTGGCGAGGAAAGTCAACACTTCGTTTTCGGCGTAGATCGCACCGGCCCCTTCGAGCCACGATCCGCCAAAAATGCATGACGCCGAGACGACGAGGTCGAACAAGATGGACGCCTCGGTCGGTGCTACGGGGATGAACGACACCATCGCGGGGTGGTCAGTGGACATCGACGCAGGGGCGAGTATTTCACCGAATAGATCAAGAGCCCTATCACCGCCAATTCCAGCCTCGGTCACGGTGTCGGGCATGATTGCCCGCAGTGCCGCAAAGGGCATCCCTTTATCGAGGGGAGGCGGGTCCAACTGCATGCGGTCACGCGCGTAGTCAAAGATGCGTTCCCGAAGCGCCGCCGTAGCGTCGTCGTGAATGTGCATGCGCAGTGGATTTGTCATCAGACCTCCGTCAGTGTGAACAGGGAATACTGTACGACCTACAGCACCAAAACGACAGAGTATTGCGCAATAGTCGCGTGAAATCACAGTCATCGTGCGTCAGTGACGCTCACACGCAATCAAATATGACCAGGTGCACTTCTGGCGCGCCGATTCCAGCGTTATCGATAGGAAACGGTGGCCAACGCGGTGCGAAGGACGGCGCCACGGCCACCGACGAACTCGCCGTCGATTGATTCGCGGACGGCATCGCGGGCAGGGATCCATCGAATATCAAGCGCATCTTGGCGCGGTTGCGCTTCGCCCGTAACCGGCACAACGAACACGAGCGAGACCGCGTGCTGTCGTTCGTCGACAAGTCGCCCAGGGAAAGGGAAATACTCCGCGACCGTCGCTGGAACAACGCTATTGGGCAGACGGGGAAAAGCGAGTGCCCCGAGATCTTTCTCCAGGTTGCGACTGAGAGCGTCACGAATGGACTCTCCGAACTTCACACGCCCCGCGACGAGGGCGGAGCGCATTTCGCCGTATTCATCGACCCGGATGAGAAGTCCCACCTCCGTGACGAAGCCGTCATCATCAAGTCGAACGGGCACCGCCTCGACATACAAGAGTGGAAGCCTACGCCGGACCCCCTCGAATTCCTCGTCGGAAAACCAGGCGGGGTCGGGCGTGCGCACGTCGCTCATGACTTCATTATTCCGCGGATGTCTCGCCCCCGCACCGTTTGGGAGAGACAAAGAAAGAACCCCGGCCACATCGCAGTGGTCGGGGTTCTCGAGGCTTCAGCTGTTTACTGGCAGCTATCGCACTGCAGCAGGTCCATCGGGTCGACGGGAACCGCATAGCCGCCAACGCTGTCGTTGTCGAAGTCCATAGTTCCTCCT
>Ga0114979_10003018_pt1 | contig 11301 bp, 9 predicted proteins | sample S_140625_EF_Meta_FD_87315 | JGI IMG/M metagenome (GOLD analysis project Ga0114979, IMG submission 87315) | Freshwater microbial communities from Lake Simoncouche, Canada to study carbon cycling - S_140625_EF_MetaG | ecosystem: Environmental > Aquatic > Freshwater > Lake | place: Lake... | reverse complement strand
TCTGCATGGCTCTTTGCCACAAGCTCTGCGGCCGCACTGGGTGTGGGTGCACGAAGATCTGCAACAAAATCACAAATTGTAAAATCAATTTCGTGGCCCACCGCAGAGATTACGGGAACGCTTGAGGCTGCAATCATTCGAGCGAGTGTTTCATCGTTAAAGCACCACATGTCTTCAATGGAACCGCCACCACGTCCAATAATGATAGCATCGACATGAGGAATTCTAAGAGCTTTTTGGAATCCATCGCGAAGACTTGAGGCTGCGGCCTCACCTTGCACCAAAGCGGGTACCAGGGTGACTTCAACATTTGGTGCCCGACGGGAAAGTACATTTAAAATATCACGAATAGCAGCACCAGTCGGTGAAGTAATAATCGCCAAATGCTGAGGAAAATGAGGAATTTGTTTTTTTCGGGCGGATTCAAACAAACCTTCTGATTTTAATTTCATCTTCAGTTGCTCGAAGCCTTTTTGTAAAGCACCAGCCCCGACGGGCTCCATCATCTCACAAAGAATTTGATAACTGCCCCGCGGTTCATAAACTGAAATTCGACCGCGAGCGATCACTTCCATTCCGTCCTGAGGCTTGAATTTAAGTCGAGAATTGTTCCCGCGAAACATGACTGCACTGATTTGTGATTTAGAATCTTTCAGACTAAAATAATAATGACCCGAGGTGTGAGGTTTGAAATTTGATATTTCCCCCTGAACCCACACTGTGGCGATTTCGCCCTCAAGAAGGCGCTTGATTGTCAAGTTTAATTGCTCAACAGACAAAACCGTGTTTTGTTCATTTTGAGATGGGTTTTCAGATGCAGAAGGTCCAGTCATGAAGATATTTTTCTAGGCCAATTACAGACTCATTTCAAGAGAATACGACTTCGACTCTAAGCTCACAAAAAAAGAAATTTTATTTAACATTTCGCAGTCGAGCCGCATTGCTAATGATAAATAAAATGATAAACTGGAACCAGGTCCGTTGATGTAAATCTCAACGAAAATAACCTTACAAGCACTAAATCGGGGACTGTCCCTGGCAATGGTGTGCAGGCCCACCTCGTAGTGGGAAGCCTAAAGTTGTCATATGGTCACCCACCTGGAGCCCAGAGGTTATCTTTCAGAGTTATCTGCGGGCCTTTTTTTTGTCTAAAATCATCCAAAGTTTAAAATAAATATCGAACTTTTAGTCAGCGTTTCATCATGAGACTTTCATTGATGAATCACCCTGAGATTCTCAACGGAAACGGTCAATCTCTGCTATGAAAAATCCGATAATAAAGAGATGCTGTTGCGTTGGAGTCGCTATTTATTTTACCTAATTTTGAGTCAATTTTTAATTGCCTGTGGTGGACTTTCTCCATCCAGTGATTCAGCCAATTCTTCGCAAGCAGAAGTTTCGTATTGTTCGACGACGTATCCTACGACAACTCCACATATTCTATCAGGAACCGCTAGTTATCAATATCGGGCTATATCCTGTGGAACCACGTCTTGTACGGGCTTAGCTATGGGTACAACTTCGAGAGGAATACCTCACGCCGAACTGATTGTTAAAAATTCTTCAGGCACAATAGTTCAATGCGGACATACAAATGCAGATGGAACTTTTACTGTCACAATTGATAAAATTCCGGACACCTACACAATCTCTGTTAACTCAAGAGCCTCTAATTCTGAGGTTAAGGCGAGTGTTTTGTCTGACGTATCAAGTAATAGTTTTTATACACTGACCTCTAATAGTTTCACAGTCGCTTCGGGCACATCTTCACCACAGGCTGTGGGAACATTTACAGCAAGTCTTGCAACCCCTGAAGTTAAAGGAGCTGCGTTTCATATTCTTTACAATCTTTGGACGGCCAATGAATTTCTAAGAGCAAATACTTCCAATGCCTCTTTTGTGGCCGAGAAAGTGACCGTCTATTGGCAAGCCGGATTTAATCCTGGAAGTTATGTAAGTCAGCCCACCTCATTACTTTCTTTTTACATCAAGGGTTCTAGCCAGCTTTTTATCTTAGGTGGTTATAACGGGAATTCATCAACCGTAGATTTTGATCATTTTGATGATTCAGTCATCCTTCACGAATATGCCCATTTTTTAGAAGATATTTATTCCAGTTCAGATTCGCAAGGTGGATCTCACAATGGTAATTTTATTATCGATCCAAGACTTGCATGGAGCGAAGGTTGGGCCAATTATTTTCAGGCTGCCGTCATCAGGCAACTTGTTGGCGGAGTGAACGATCATGTTCGAGGTCGATATTACATCGATATCACAAACGGAAGTAACGTAGGATTGTTTTTCAATCTTCATGTGAGCGGCCGAGCGACCACAACTGATCAAGTGAACTTTGCTGGTGAGGGAATTTTCAGAGAAATTTCGATTTCAAGAACCTTGTGGAAATCAACAGCGGCCAATGGCACCACAAGTTCTCCAGCTGCTGGAGAAGTTCCATTCACAAGCGTATGGGATACATTTACGAATAGTATTTTTAAAAACACGACTGTGAATTTTAGAAATGCAGGTCTATTTAATTCTGTTCTTGATGCCACAATTGTTGGTTCAGGAAATCGATCCAGATGGCTGGCGATTGTTGATGATGAATATCAGAACATCACAACTCAAGACTATGCAGATCCTGTTACACAGGTTACAATGGGAACATGCACCCCTACTTTTCCAAGGAATTTAGATCCTGTCGCAGATCCAGTGTACGGCGGAGGCACAGCACGCTCGAATCTTGAAGCCTCAAATGATTTCTATGCTTTCACTTATGCTGGTGGTGGCGGATCTATCGATTTAACATACACTCAGCTTAATGGTACAATCATTGATCTTGATCTTTACTTGTACAGGCAAGGTTATGAATACCAAGAAGATTCTTCAGAAAATAACAGCAAGATTACTTTGAAGTCCGATCGAGCCAATCCTTCAATCGAAACTGGCAGCGAGTCCTTGAACCTTTCAAGTCTGACCGCTGGAACTTATTTAATTAATATTAAAGCCAACACATTAAATAAAAATTCAGGTGATCTTGGCGCCGGAGTTGCCCGTTACACACTACGTATCACTCAAGGGAGTACAACATGGGATCTATGCCCCGCAAATTAGTTTTTTTACTAGCTGTCATAATGCTTTTCGGTGCCGGCTGGTTCACAGCTTACGCAGTTCAAATCAGCCAAACTCAAAAACAAAATTCTCGGGTTCTTGCCAGTGTAAAAAATCAAAGCACGATTATGATGGAAAAGCATTTGATGCCAGTTACAATTTCGATTGTGCCAATAGAAGAAATTCCCGAGGGACCGAATGAAATAGTCACTATCAAAGGGCAGCTGAAAACGCCGTTTGATGATTTCGGATCCATCCACTATCAATGGATTTTAGCTGAAGGAGTCGAGTTGGTGAAAGGTCAGTTGACGGGTCAGATTCAAGATCCTGTGGCCGGTCACGTTTATGAATTAGAGCTGGTCCTGAAAAATTTTGATAAACAACATCGCAAAGAACTAAATTTACAAGCCCATGTCCTTGATCCAGAGGGCATCAAGCTAGGTAATTCCAGCATCATCACCAGTCGCCCCGAAGACGCCATGGAACACCTAGCGCCTATCATGATGGTGAAAGCTCAGGAGGCTGCTGTGGAAAGAATGCCAGCCTCTGAAGTGGAAAAATAAATTACTTCTTCATTTCCTTTTGAAATGAAATCAATGCTTCAACGCGACGATTTTTCTTTCGGCCCTCAATTGTTGAGTTGTCAACGATTGGCTTTGTGGGCCCATAACCTGTGGATTTGATGCGAGTTGCATCGATTCCATGCTTTTGAATTAAAGCGTCTGCTACGGATTTTGCTCGCTGACCCGACAGAGTTGTATTCATTTTTTCTGAACCCGTGTTGTCAGTGTGTCCGGCGATTTCCACTTGAGCTTCGGGATTTGATTTCATCAACATTGCAAGCTCTTCAACTTCTGAAAGATACTTCTCTTGCAGGTTAGTTTTCCCAGCTTCGAATTCAACTTTGATTTTATAGACAGCTGTTTCTGTTTTTGCACACCCAATCGAGTTCACAGGAATTCCCATAACTGAACTAGGGCATTTATCTTTTGAATCCAATACACCATCATGATCTTGATCATTTACAGACGTCGGCTTAGCAGCTGCAAAAGTTGAACTTTTTGTAGACGCAGCTGATGTTTGAATCGGTGGCCAAATGATTCCGATCGTAGCAACAAAGGCTTGAGACTCTTTCAGCGAGCTAGAAACCTTATCCAAGTAGCGCCAGTCAGCTAAAGCTGTGAAAGTAAAAATAGGAAAGTGAAATTCCAGACCGCCACCTAATTTTAAACCAAGTCCGCTTTCATCGCTTCCACCATCGACTTTATTTTCATTAAAACCTAAAGCAGCACGCAATACAGGTGTAACAGCTGCTTGAGAATTAAAACGGTAAGCTCCACCGACATTGATAAATTCAGAATCTAAATCTACGTCATCGAAAGAGTTCTTATCGTAGCCAACCTCTGCTGCCCACTTGTCGTTATACTTATGTCCCAGATAAAGTCCCCAGGATTTGTCACCACCGGTTGCATCCTTAAATCGATTGCCAGAAAAAGGTGCAGTTCGACCTAAAGTTCCTCCGAAATAGAGTGAATCAATATCGAGAGCTGCAAATGTGGGAAGTGAAAGGAACAAAGTTGCCAATATAATATGCTTCAAAAGATTCTCCTTCATTTAAAATGAATCGGCACTTAATCAATTTTAAATAGGGTTGTCAAATGATGACTAGGTTAACACAACTTCAATGTCAGGATTGAATTGATCTTTCAAAATACTTTCGATGGCCATCAGTGTGCCGGTTGTTGAACTGGGACAAGTTCCACACGCCCCTTCGTAAAACACATGAACTTTGTTATCTTCATACTTCACGACAGCAATATCACCGCCATCACCTTGAAGACCTGGCCTGACCGTTCGATCCAGGATTTCTTCGATCTGTTGTAATTCGGGCGATAGGCCCTCACGGGCTTTTTTTCTCTCATCGAGGACAGTTTGATCGGGATTATGAACAGCAATTCGAGTTTGAATCACAGAGATCACAGACGAGTGCATGTTTTCTGCATCCACATCAAAATAAAAAGTCACTGTAATCACATTTTGGAAAAAATGAACCTGACGAACACCTGGTAAATCAAACAAAGTATTCGCCATCACATTGTGTTTTGCTTCTTCAGGGCTTGTGTATGTTGCTTTCCCGTCATTTAAAACAGGCTTATTTAAAACATATTTCCAAGCATTGGGGTTTGGAGTGGCTTGCACCTTCACCAGTGTTTCTTGAGATGTGTTTTCTTGATTCATCATAATAACAACTCCTGAGCTTTAAGAATTCCATCTTTCAATTTTTTTATTTCATCCGAAGTGCTGTAAATCGAGAATGAGGCCCTCACACAGCCGGGAATCTGATAACGATCCATCAAGGGTTGCGTGCAATGGTGACCTGCACGAACGGCAATCCCCATCTCATCTAAAATTTGAGCTAAATCAGAATGGTGAATGCCCTTGATATTAAAAGAAAGAATAGGGGATTTTTTTTCTGCGGTTCCGTAAATCATCAAACCAGGAATCTCTTGCAAGGTAGCTGTGGCTTCTTTCAATAGGTTTTGTTTGTGACTTTGGATAAATTTCCAGCCGATGGACTCTACAAATTCTATGGCCGAATGAAGACCAATCACACCTTCGATGTGTGGAGTTCCGGCTTCAAATTTTAGTGGAACATCATTAAAAGTTGTCTGAGTTAAGGTGACTTTTGAAATCATGCTTCCACCGCCCTGGTAAGGCGGAAAAGAGTCCAGCAAACTTTTCTTAGCGTACAAGGCCCCGATTCCCGTGGGACCAAAAATTTTATGAGCAGAGAACATGAAAAAATCAGCATCAATTTCTTGAACGTTAACTGGCATTTCAGTCACAAGCTGTGCTCCATCAACTAAGAACAGAGCTTCAGAGTTTTCACGGATCATTTTTGAGATTTCTTTTAATGGCGTGATTGTTCCTAGGGTATTTGAGCAGGCCGTCAGTGCCACAAGTTTTGTTTTCGCACTGAGCTTGGCTTTTAGATCTTCAAGATCAAGTTCTCCGTTATCATGAATACGCACCGCTTGCACTTTGATGCCGTGGCTTGTCTGAAGCATATGCCAGGGAACGATATTCGCATGATGCTCCATCTCAGATATCAAAATTTCATCACCCGAATTTAAAATTGATTGTCCCAAGCAATGGGCCACTAAGTTGATTGCTTCTGTTGTTCCACGTACAAAAATAATTTCATCTGAACTTTGAGCTCCCAAAAATTCAGCAACTTTTTGTCGAGCCCGCTCAAAGAATCCAGTGGTCTTAGCACTGAATTGGTATCCACCACGATGAACGTTAGACGATTCCTCAGAGTAAAACTTTTGAATGCGATCAATCACCACTTGTGGCTTCAAAGTGGTATTCGTTGAATCCAAATAAACAAAATCTTGATCTGAAAATTTCAGCTTCAAAGCTGGAAATTGGTTTCTGACATAAGCCAATTCCGCCTGAAGACTCATGGCAAAGATCCTGTTTGTAACTTCAAGTTTTTTTGCATCTCAGAAGTTTTTGCCTTCAGAGCCTTCGTTGCCTCAGCTTTTAAAATCGGATTCTGTAGTTTTTCAATAACGTCCATGACGAAAGCCTGAGACAGCATCTCTGTGGCCTGAGCCTTCGGAATTGCCCGACTTTGAAGATAAAAAAGTTCTTCCTTTTGTAACTGACCAATTGTCGATCCATGGGCTGCTTTCACATCATCTGCATAAATTTGAAGCTGTGGTTTGCTATTGATCTCTGCTTGAGAACTTAAAAGAAGATTTTTATTGAGCTGTTCTGAATTGGCCTTTTGAGCATCTTTAGCAATATAAACACCACCATTGAAAACACCTTTAGAGCTTTGATCTAATAGCCCTTTGTAAAGCTGAGTGGTCTGACTGCCGCCGACATGATGTTGAATATTTGTATAGTGATCAGATTGCTGAGATCCGGAAAGTGCATAGACGCCAAGAACTTCCGCCGAAACATCCTGCGAATGAATTTCAAGATTAAGCTCACTTCGCGATTGTAAAGCACCGAGCGATAAAACACAGGTTTTTACACCCGATGGTCCCAAAACCTGAACATTTAATTTAGATAAATGAAATGACATGGGCCCAACGTTTTGGATCTGAACAAATTCCAGTTTCGAGTTAGCTTGCAATTCAATGTTGGTGGTTTGGTAAATAAAGAAAGTGCCCGAGCCGTGCTGCAAATGACTCTCAATCACAGAAACGTTTGATCCCGCCCCAACATGCAAACTGACATGGGCAGAAGCGTAGGCTTCGTTTGCTCTTGAAGCAGAGATAAAAATAATCTCGACAGGCTTTTCAAAGGAAGAATTGGCAGCAATTGAAATCTCAAAAGTATCCACAGGGTTCAAGCGAGAAACAGCATCAAATGAATCTTGCAAATTGAGATCTCGTTTTTTAGGCAAGACTTGAACCTGAGAAGGAATCTGTGACAACTGCTTTTGAAAATGACCGTTCACAAAAACCAAGGGGTAAGTGTTTGTTGATTTGACCTGAATGTCAGCACCTTCGTCAGAGGCCAGTACGTAGTCTTTTTCAATCCAAGACTTCAGTGATGTGTACTTCCAATTTTCATCTTTTTTAGTCGGGAAGCTTTTTAAATTTAAAAAATCATGAGCTGATTGTTTTAAATCCTCTGGGCTTTTCGAATTTTTAAAAAGATTTTGGAAAGGGGTCATTTGACCAACCAATCGTAGCCTTGCTCTTCGAGTTTTTGTGCAAGCTCGGGACCACCTGTTTCGATAATTTGGCCGTTTGCAAGAACGTGCACAAAATCAGGCTTAATATAATCTAAAAGCCTTTGGTAATGGGTGATCATCACGACCGCATTGTCCTTATTTTTTAACTTATTCACACCCTCGGCTACGATTCTTAGGGCATCGATATCTAAACCAGAATCTGTTTCATCTAAGAGCGCTAATCTTGGGGCAAGAACAGCCATTTGTAGGATCTCATTTTTCTTCTTCTCACCGCCAGAAAAACCAACGTTAACTCCACGATCTAAGTAATCGGGCTTCATCGACACAATTTTCATTTTCTCGGTTACATATCTTCGAAATTCTTCAGGCTCTAAAGGCAATGAGCCTTGAGATTCTAAAATCGCGTTGAAAGATGAAAGTAAGAACTGGAAATTGGAAACACCGGGAACTTCGATGGGATACTGAAATGCCAAGAAAACACCTTCTTTGGCTCGCTGGTCAGGCTCAAGCTCTAGAAGATTCATCATCTTTAAATTGATTTCAAATAGAACTTCTCCAGCCGTGACTTCGTAAGCAGGGTGTCCGGCTAGTACTTTTGATAAAGTAGATTTGCCAGAACCGTTGGGACCCATGATCGCATGAACTTCGCCTGCGTGAACGCTTAAGTTAAGTCCCTTCAGAACTTCTTTGCCATCAACCTGTGCTTTTAAGTTTCTAATCTGTAACATTTTATCCCACCGAATTTTCGAGTTTCATTTCAATTAATTTGACGGCTTCAACAGAAAATTCCAGTGGAAGCTCTTTAAACACATCTTTGCAAAAACCGTTCACCAACATGGAAATTGTCTTTTCCATATCCAGACCCCGACTTTGTAGATAGAAAATTTGATCTTCAGAAATTCGGGAAGTCGAAGCCTCGTGTTCGATCTGTGCCGATTTATTTTTAACTTCAATATATGGGTAAGTGTGCGCAGAACTTTTATCACCAACAAGCATCGAATCACACTGTGAATAGTTTCTTGCGCCTTCTGCAGAGGGCATGATTTTAACAAGGCCTCTGTACGCATTAGAGGAAAAGTCTGCAGAAATTCCTTTTGATATAATGGTACTTTTTGTGTTTTTACCGATGTGAATCATTTTTGTGCCTGTATCTGCCTGCATTCGATCGTGTGTCAGTGCTACAGAATAAAACGCACCTTCGGACTCATCACCTTTTAAAATACAAGAGGGATACTTCCAAGTGATCGAAGATCCACTTTCCACTTGAGTCCAAGAAATTTTAGATTTTCTACCAGCACAAATTCCACGCTTAGTTACAAAGTTATAAACGCCACCTTTTCCATTTTTATCGCCCGTGTACCAATTTTGGACCGTGGAGTACTTAATTTCAGCATTTTCCAAAGCAATCAGTTCAACAACTGCCGCATGCAATTGATTTTCATCCCGTTGAGGAGCCGTACAACCCTCTAGGTAATTTACGAAAGATCCCTCGTCTGCTACGATCAAAGTTCTTTCAAACTGGCCCGTTTCTTTTGCGTTGATTCTAAAATAAGTTGAAAGGTCAATAGGGCATCGAACACCTTTTGGGATATAAACAAACGATCCATCGGTAAAAACAGCTGCATTTAAAGCCGAGTAATAGTTATCGCTAATAGGTACGACCGAACCTAAATATTTTTTTACCAATTCCGGATGCTTATGAACAGCTTCACTGATTGAGCAGAAAACAACCCCTACTTTTTCTAGATCAGCTTGATGAGTGGTTGCAATCGAAACAGAGTCAAAAACCACATCCATGGCAACACCTGAAATTCGCTTTTGTTCTTGCAACGGAATTCCTAGCCGCTCAAACGTTTTCAAAAGCTCGGGATCGATCTCGTCTAAAGTTTTAGGGCCTGCCTCGGGGTCTTTGTTCTTCTTTGGGGCTGCGAAATAGCGCATATCTTGAAAATCAATTTTTGGATAATCCACATGGGCCCATGTGGGTTCCGTCATAGTTAACCAATGTTTGTAGGCTTTAAGCCTATATTCAAGCATCCATTCAGGTTCATTTTTTTTTGCTGAAATAAATCGAATCACGTTTTCGTTAAGACCTTTTTCAATCGTTTCTTGCTCTAAAAATGTTTCGAAACCATATTTGTAAGCGTAATCACCTTTGACTTCAGAGGTATCAGACATGGTGAGTCTCCTGGATAAGGTCCAAAACAGAAATCGTTTTATAAAAATTATTTACTTTTTCATTCAGAGCTTTCATGGGGGGAACAATGTTGCAACTGTCTTGGATTTCACAGACTCCGACCTCAGAAATGCATTTCACAACTGATGAGGGACCTTCGATATGTTCAACCAGTTGATGCAAAGAAAGCTGATCTAAATTTTGAACGAGTCGGTATCCACCGCTGGCGCCTTGTTCTGAAATTAAAATCCCTTTTTGGGCCAACACTTGAAGCACGCGTGCCACCACTTCAAAAGAAGTGTGAAGCTGCTCTGCCACTTCCTTGGCCGTGACTTTGTCAAAAGGCTTCGAGTTTAAAAACTTTAAAGCCATAAGTGAGTATTCAACTCGTCGATTTAACTTATTCATTGAGGTGCAAACTAATTGAGAACAGGAGCAAACTCAATATAAAATACGTCAAATTATATCGTATTTAAATAGTTCGTGATTTCAATAGCTTATATTGTTATACAGATCTTATGAAACTGTTAGGTATCAGTGTTTTCATTGTATTTTCTGCCTTCGCATTATGGGTTATGGCCGCATTCTTTGCGGGCCCCCAGTCCTATACACCCTACGATCATCCATTGATGAAATTAAAAAACCCTTCGATTGCTTTGCAATCAGAGTCCTTACAAACTGCCAGCGAATTCCTATCTGAAGATCCAGGTCGTGGCATTTTGCTTCAACTTCATGTCAGTCGTGACGGCCAATTGTTTACCGCCACATCAAACGCTTTTGAGTTTCTCAAAAAGCTGGCCAGTGAAAATTCATTAGAGTTCAAAGGACTGAAAATTCATCAATACGATTACGACTTCATAAAATCTCAAACAGAGCACACAATTCCACTTAAAGCTTGGATGATTTTAGCTCCTGCCTACTGGATTTTTGATATTCAGGATAATGCCATCGATGTGGATCGCTACGTTGTGGAAACAGTGGAAGCAGAAAAGCTAGAATTAAAAGTGATCATTCGAAGCTCAACAGATCTTGTGGTATCAAGTCTGAAAAAACGAAAACCTCTTTGGATTTATGGATCTAGTCAATCGGATAACACTGTTATGCTGACCATGGCTTCTGCCTACCTAGAGGGCCTGACTCGATTCGATCGAGATTTTTATTTCACAGAACTCACTTACAAAAATCGAAATATGATCAATGATCGTGTCCTCAGCGAAGTTCGTAAACGTCAGAAAAAAATTGTCATAGGGCCAGTCGAGAATTTAGAAGACAAAAGCAAAGCTCTCGCGTTGAATCCTGATAT
>Ga0114979_10003017_pt1 | contig 11303 bp, 16 predicted proteins | sample S_140625_EF_Meta_FD_87315 | JGI IMG/M metagenome (GOLD analysis project Ga0114979, IMG submission 87315) | Freshwater microbial communities from Lake Simoncouche, Canada to study carbon cycling - S_140625_EF_MetaG | ecosystem: Environmental > Aquatic > Freshwater > Lake | place: Lake... | reverse complement strand
TGGCTACGCTATCTAGTTTGTAAGAGTCCAGATTCTGTTCTCGCCGGACTGACAGAAGTAGATCAATAGCCAACCGGCCCGGGACTTTTAGGTATCGTACCGCAAACGTACCACTTGCTAGCTCGAACTTCTTGGCCTCAGTGTGTGCATACGTGACACTACCTTTATTTCGCCAATCGTCAATCTCGATTCTGCCAATATTGAAGATGAGGCGATTATAAGCGCACCGATCAGCAATATACGAGTCATCAAAGCCAAACGTATTATATCCAGCAATAATGTCGGGGTTCTCAAAGCGCACGCACTTCATAAACTCTTCGAGAAGATGCTTCTCGTCGCGACAGCTGACGAAGGTTACTGTATCATCTTTGGAAGGCGTACACGTTCCCGAAACAAATACAAAGCGCTTGTACGATGAAAGCAGATCATCGGTATACCGGAAAGATACGCCAATCTGAATAATCTCGTCGGACGGATTGGATGCTACTGGAAAGTTTCCTGACTCAGAGTATGTCTCAATATCGTAGCCTGCGATATACATCGGGACATTTGCCGACGATTCCGGCTTGATTTCATCGTAAGAAACTGTAAAGCATACGTCTACATTTTCATCTTCTTCCGGCTCTTCTTCATCTGCCTCGAACGAAATAGGCGAAGCAGGTGAAATATCTATCTCGTGGAATAGACGAATGTAAGGAGGCAGGTTGGCCTCATAAATATCTTCCATTACGATTTCCCGCTTGCCTAGCTTAGCCGACTTCAGGGCTTTAACCACCATCTTCATCATGATAAGGCCATTGAAGGTCAGTTTCCAAACTTTGATTGGTCTTAGTCCACTAAATCCGCGCATGGCGTCCAGCTTCATTTCCTGGGTGATTTTCATCCCGCTCAAGAACTTACCTTCCTTGGACATCATAGATCCAATACCGGTATACATATCATCCTTCGTTTCACCTTCCTCCGATCGGAGATAGAAGTATGGTTGGAATCCAGTAAGCCGGACTTTAGCGACGCGATCGTCATCCAGTCTACCAAACACATCTACGATATACTTCCTCTCTTTAGAGTCGCATTCCAACCAATCACAGGGCTGGAGCAACATAGTTACTCAATGTAAGTTCTCTGGAGTTAAATTCGTTTTATAATAACAAGATGTCGTCTAACTACGGACTACCGTTTCTGTACGCCAATACTCGTCAGGGCGAGGCTTCTCGCGACGTATCGCGTAACGAGGCGAATACTGTCGGCTTAAAGGCAGCCACTCCTTCCGGGTGCGGAAACGACTGGGCGGTAGCCGCCTCAATTCCTGGACTGATTCCTAAGGGAAATTACGGTAACTCTCCCGAAGGTGGATGTGCGATTGATACCCAATCTGAGCTTATTTTTGGTGCTCCCGGTACGGTGCGCATGAAGGGACCTAAGCAGGTGTTTGCCCGTCCGTTTGCTACCACGCCTAACCTAGGTATGGGAAGCCTCGAGGGTATTGATGACCAGAGCCGGGTTATTTTTGGTCATTCTACGGCGAACCGAAAGAGCATTCAGACGGTAACTGATAAGCAGTTCCCGGTGTTTGAGCCTCTGATTGAAGAACGGATAGCTGACATTCCTGACCATAATTACTTTGTAGAACCATTCCTTCGCGGTGGGTATTCGGCGCGCTTGGTACCACGAACGCGCGTGGATTTAAAGAAGTAAGCCGTTCATCGTCCATCTTCTTCAGCGTATCGCGTAACTTCTTGATTTGTTGTTCTTCTTCTGTATATACCCGCACCGGCTTAATTGCTTCATAGTACTTCCGTGCCGTGTTTTTGGCATGTGGTAGTAGCTTATCTACCGCATCTTCTACATTATTGGTTTCAGCGTAAAGACGCATAGCATCATCCTCGGAACATCCGGTCAATTCTATAATTGTCTGGATGTGCTTGTTCATTTTTGTTGTATAGATGTAAATAACCTGAAGATGCGTTTCATTGACGCACTCTGCCCACCTGCTCTATTGTACCTGCTGTACATCGTAGTCCACGTTGGTCTGGATTTGACCCTCGGCCTCTTTGCCACGGCTGCCGCCAAGGTCGTGATGGGTGTTGCTGGCGTAGTCATCCTTGATGCACTGTGCTCAGTTGATCTAGGTGTAGTATCTTGGGCGATTGTCGCGACTCCCTTCATCATGGTCGCCCTGGCCACGTCTATCTCCCTGGGTCTGGGCATTGATCGTCAGGTAGGGCTTGCCATGCGTGAGGGATTCCGATCTCTGACGGGCGATAACCTAAAGAACCGTGATAAAATGGTATCTACTCTAAAGGACGAAGTTGGTGCTATGCCGCTTTCACAGGATTCTACATACTAAATTAAATGTTCACTGTAGTTTGGATTTATCGCCAAGTATTTTGGTGCTGCCGCCGAATTGATACCATCATGTTTTCTCCAGTACAGAAGGAAACAAACGTCTCTCCATCAGCAGTTCCTTGGCTGTTTATTGGAGCCACGCTCGAGGATGGAACTGTTGTAGATTACACGTGCGACGTTAATGACTCGGTGGACTACGGCCTGAACGTCACTACCGACTGGCTAGAATTTATAACCGGAGCAAAGAATGTTACTTGGAAGTACCTGGATTCGAAGACGTTAGAAGAGAAAGATTTTCCGTCGGAAGGGTTTGTAATAGATGATCCCGTCGAATCAGACCCTGAAGACTCGGCTGACGAGTGAAGTTGTTTCGTATGTTGCTTTACACGACACGTATTTCAAGAAAGCAGACGGTTATTCCCGTCTGAATAAGATATTTAATCCCGAAGACCTTATCGGCCGTATAATGCTATGGGTCGATATGGTTGTGAGTCCATTAATAACAATTGTGACATCTATTTGGAAGATGGAGACGCCAAGTATATTCAGCGTATATTCCTTCTACAAGACCTTCAATATTTGGGCAGAGTGGCTGGAGTATACGGTACTGCAAAGCGAGATTCACGAATGGAAACGATTAGTCAAGTCCATTGGTGGTCCTTTTATTTCAACGAACGAACCGCTGTATCATTCTTATGTCTATGCTGATGGTATGGAACGTTTACGCCTTATCCTTACCGAAAAACTGGCTAAACGTCTGTAAGAGCTCAGCACCCTGCTCGATCGCCGGCTTCATTTCGGATAAAGAACCCATCAGCTCCTTCTGCAGCCCCATCAGCTCTTTCGTGTCGCGACGCATACCCCCAATCTGCTCAGGAGATAAGTTACGATATGCATGTAGGATAGTTGTACCAACATCTACATGTGGATCAGACGTCTTAGGAGGAGCAGGTGCTGGGTCATCCTTCTTTGACTCACCCTTACCCTTCTCGTGCTTCTCTTCCTTCTCGGCCTTATCGTCCTCAAAGCCCTCAAACGTCCTCTTCGTGACCATTGAAATGAGGTAGACCAGAACTAGTCCAACGATGACGGAAAGCGTGTGGCTCAGCTTACCCACATGATAGGCCAGAATGTACCCTAAAATGACCCATCCGATCATTGTCACAAGATGGCGCTGGTATAGAAAAACTGCCACTACGGCAAAAAGCAGACCGGCAATCAGTGTGTCCATTATTTACTTAGTCGTTATAAAACTTCCAGAATTAGCAAGGGAGTCTGCTCCGTAGTTATTGAACTTTCCGAGATTGGCTACACCGACATTATCGCGAGACGTGCGGCCAGCGTAGTTGGCCATTCCCGCTACACCCTCACCCTCAAATGACGCCGATACGCCGCCGTACTTACCGCCTCCGCGCTTAACGCGGCGAGTCTTACGAGACTTCTTGCTTCCCTTACGGGACTTGCGCTTACGGCCAGCACCTAGAATCGCATTATTGCCTCCGCGAGTATTAGAAACATAATCTCCCATCTCTGACTTACGGCTCCAGTCGGCAGCGCCGGTGGCTAGAGCGCCATTGAAGCCGTAGTATCCGCCACGATGAGTACGACGACGAGTCAACCGCTTCTTAGATGAACCCTTATGAGCCATTTAATCTATATGGGGAATGTTTTCCAGAACTGTCCATGATCCATCGTCATTGCGAGAACACTTGAGTTTGAACGACGATCCTTTCGAACGCAGAAATTCTGAAGTTTTCAAATCAGGGACTCGAAGGTATCCTCCTTCTTTAACTTCATAACAATCTGGGATCGGTAGTTTGGTAATATCCTGCCGATCATCTGAGTCGACAAAGTATCCATGCTTCCCGATTTCTTCGGGGTGTTCTTCGTACCCTCTAGTCTTATGATTGGTCAGATCTTTCTTGTGCACGAATTTAGTCATGAACTTTGAAGGGTAGATGAATGTGTCCATAAGTGTTTTTAACCAATGATATCTCTGTTCGAAATTAGAGCAGGCAAATACGCAATTAGAGTTGAAGATAAAGATATCAGAAATCACGAACTCGTACGGAGCCATCTTTTCTGCTCTGAGAAAGGTATCCCCACAAATACGTTCGTCCACAATACACGGAATACGGCGACACTCCTGTGCGGTCATCCAAAGACACACGGGAATAGCGTTTTCGTAAGTAAATATGATCCATCCTGATGTTCCGGTAGTTTGGGGTACTCGGAAAGTTTTAGAGCCCTGGGGGACGGGTTTCTTGAATACCAGCCGGGAGCTCGGCGTCCAGACGTAGAGAGTCTGAAGCTGGCTTGCGCGGTTCATATTCGGGTAGTTTTACTTCCTGAGTTTGCTGGGTTAAAGCGGGTTCGTTTTTAGGTAACTGGGGCGGTCCCTGCTGGAGGTAGGGCGAATGAACCGGTGGAGGTGGAGGAGCAGGCGCTTGCATCTGGACAGGAACATTGCGATAAATGATCTGGGGTTCTGGAGGGTATAGCACCCTGGTAGCTACATATGCAAAAACCTGTAATAGTCCCAGCACGGCTATTGTAGCTAGAGCTACGTACAGGATTTCTAATGCTATCATTTGTTGTTCGGGTAGTTTTTTCAGGCCTCGTGTATAACGTACAGTTCCGAGTATTCGTTTCCTACTTCCATCCACATCTTCTTGTGATTGTACACCGAGTGCATAATTGTTTCATTGTACAGGACTTTAGCCGGAACTATTCCATCCCAAGTTTCCTCGGTATATTCCAGTTCATCTGTATCGGTCGTCACAAAGTTTCGACGAATCTTTATTTGGGGGATGTATGCCCATCCATCATCACACCACAGAACTTGCACCTCCTTGGTTTCTCGAATTGGCGGGAGGTTAAATGGCAGCTTCCGTGCATTAAACCGCTTGATTCGCATTCTTTATAGGTATAGAATCTAGTCCCATTTGAATCCGTATTTCAGACGATTTCTGGATGATTTCGCAGAGATACAGGGTATCAAACAAAGCATTATGAAGCTGATCAGTTTTTGGCGGGTGACCCACGACATGGGTATACAGTTCAGATAGTTTAGGATACTTGTGCCCGTACCGACCGGGAAGCTTGCACATCGGTCGACCAATTTCCATTGTACACATCTTGCGTTTAGGAAACCCCTTGAAGGTAATACCCAAATCCCAAAGAATAGCGTTTACAATTACATTAATATCAAACTTCAGATTGTGTGCTACCATGATATCGTACTGCTCTCCGTTAAATGCCTCCATCACATCTCGAAGTGGAATTCCAAACTCGGTAGCCTGGGCTTGCGTAATTCCGTGAATGTTTGATGCCTCGACAGGAATCGTCCACTTTTCTGGACGAATAATGTACGAATGGCTTTTTACGACGGTATTAGATGTAGAATCTATAACAGCCCAAGAAATGGACACAATATGTGGCCAGTTGTTGGGGGATTGGTAAGCTGTTAAACTCGTATCTTTTGGGAGACCGGTGGTCTCGGTATCAAATACTAAGATCTTCATTTTTTAAATAGGAACAGGCGTGTGTAAACGTTTCCGTTTTAGTTCTGGTGAACCAGGTAGTATGATACTGCGCCAAACACTACAGCGTGAACAGCTAAGCCGTACGTCGTCGGGCAGCCGCCATGAGCTACCTTCAGCATCTCGGCAGAGTGGGGGGATACGGCGTTCACTACCGTGCCAACTAGACGATCGACTAGGCGGTAGGTAATAGGAGAGCTCAGTAAAAAGAATACGAGGGCAAGAGTTGCTGAGTGTACAAACTTGCGGCTGAACATTTATGTGTTACGTAGAAAATGTCTTCTGAGTCTGGATGATAGAATTTATCCACTGTGGAACACTTTCGACAATTTTCTTTACAGTCATAATATCTTGCGGAACTGGGTAATGAATATCTAGAGTATTACTCTCGCAGATAAATAGGCAAGCACATACCAAAAAACACATCCGGGATTTGATCACGGCGGGTGTCCATCTCAAACAATGGAGTTTATACAGAGCATCAATATACGGCGCCAATACTCCAGCCTGAGGAGAAGATCTAGCAGAGCTTTGAATAATATCCCAAAACATCCAAATGACGTGTCGGGCATTCGCGTCCTGGATGTAAGGATTGGGGCGGTAAGCACAATCTAGCTGAACTTTCTTTGTGAGCTTGTACACGCTTGAAAACTTCAGAATCCAAGAAATCCAGTACAATGCTCGTGTAAAATCCCGAGATTCGGGTCTCAGGCAATATGCGAGTTCGTTCAGGGAAACGTACAAGTCCAGAGGATCTTCTTCTTTAACGAGATGGCGGACGTAATTGGAAGACGGAGCTTTTAGATTTTCGGTAATGGTTACCTGCTGGAAATCGTGTTCGGGTTTGATGGCTGGAAGAGACATCAACTTATTCTTGCGAGTTAGGGCTACGGTAGCCGCCGCTTCACATACCATATTTCTTACCGGAATATTGTTACGCATATCGGTCATGGCCATCAGAGAATACTGGTCTTGGTAGGGTGCAAACTTCTCGTACGCCTGAACTAGGTAAAGGAATACATTGGGGGCTGCGCGATTAATATGCTTGGCCGATGATTCAAACAGAGTTTGCCACATGGAATGAACTAGACCCGAACACAGAAGTTCCAAAGTCCAGTATCCTGCGTAATCAGCATGCCCTAATTTTATGTTCTCGTCCAGAACTTTGTAGACGTGTGTCCGCAAATGTCCAGAGAAAGTGAATTTTTGGAAGTCGGCAACTGTACGGCCGTCAGATACGACCGGGTTCATTAATTTGAGTCTAGTCCAATTCTTTGCCTTTAACAACGTACGACTTGAATAACGATGTTCGGAGTTGTGGTAACACGTCCAGAACTTCTTGTAAGCAGGGATACTGAGGAACAAGCTCAGGTAATTTGGTCTTGATAATTTGTTTCAGTTTAGAAACATAATGAGGATTCAGAGTACGATAATATCGAGAAAACATATCTTTCTCCTTTTCAGTCAATAATCCCTTGAATCCTAAATATACCCCAGCACGCGAATAATCTTTGGGAACTAAACATTTTAAATCGTGACGTACAATGTAATCGTAAAAACTGGTATTAGTGAAAATCTCGTCAGTACCGTAAGGAAACTTAGACGGAACTTTATTTTTGATGTTATTCACTTCATTCAGTTTTCCTAGAGTATCATTAAATCCTTCGTCCAATACCTTATTAAGAAATCTGGTAAGCATCTGCTTAGGGAAAGTTATTCTAGATAAAATCGTACCCGCTAGAATCGTATACTTGCGTCCGTAGGGTTTGTTTTGGTAGCACAAAAAGGTTATGAACGAAACTTGAGCTCCAGCATCATCCATATTTTTAGCCCTTTTCGGATCTAAGTAATTTGCAGGAATATCTATATCCGATACCCAGACTATATCTAGCCCTTTTTCAAATAAAGGAAGAAACCGCGCAATCGTTCCAAATGTTCCTACGTGTCCTACATCTTCTCTGAATTCTGGACAGTTGAAATGAATAACTGAAACGTGGGAATACTTTGAAGCTACTTCCAGAGCTACTTCCTGACCCGAATCGTCGGTATAAATACGCGTACAGAACCCGGAAATATCGGAAAGCTTACAGAAATTTTTCAAGTTGGCAGTATATTGTTCAAACTTTCGATAAGCATCTGCCATCGTGAAAAAAGAAGCCGAAATTACGTTTGGTGTTTCCAGCCCTTGTTTAAGGACTCTCAGCTCGATCTGAGACATTATTACTACTTCCTAAAATATGCTAGATACTGGTACTCCTTACCGCAACGTACCAGATCTACAGACTCTACATGCGTGAACCCTGAAGTCTTGATAATATCAATCATACGCTCTTTAGAAGGCATGTTCATGGACTGCTTGTTCTCGCGGTACTTGATACCGCCATTATCGGCAGCATCGTAGTACGAAAGAACTTCATCATACGAAGCATCGTCTTCGTCTGGTTTCTTTACAAATTTGCCAGTGTACTTGAACTTATCGAAGTACACGATAGATTCGGTCTGGCGCTCGATATTGTACTTCTGGAGCGAGAAGGCGGCAAAGGGCGATGAAAGATCGTGTAAGGGATCGAACTTATCTGGATCAACTAAATGAACCACAAAGTATCCGCCGGGCTGCAGCCACTGATAAGCGTTGTCGGATAATACACGAGGATTCTGGAACATGTAGATCGAGAACCCTAGAAGCAAACAATGGCTGTAAGATTTAGGGGAGAACAGCTGGGGTTGAGTTACGTCTCCCTTATTAAACTTAGCCGATGAACACCGTTCACGAGCCTTAGCCATCATTGCATCTGACTTGTCCACTCCAAGGTACGATACTCCCAAGTCACGGAAGAAACAGGCATGGTTTGCAGTTCCGCAGCACATATCCAAAACACGAATATCCGATGTCTGCCGATCAGCTAAAGTCATATCCTGAATTGAAATCTGTTCGTACTTAATACGCTCATTGGAGTTCCACAGAGCGTCATAGATAGCAGCGTACATCTCGTCATAAATTTCCGAGTCGTGCAGCTCTGTAGATTTTCCATCCTCGAATCCTTCAATGGATGAGTACCATACGGTGACTCCATACATTATGAATACGAGAACGGCTAGAAAAATATATGCGGTCTCCATTAGTTTTAATACAGACGATTTACTGGCATAAAATTTGTCAACATTCCGGGTCGGTAACCGTACCTGTACTTACGATACTTTTGAATTACAAGTATGAGAATGTATAGCGAAAGAATTCCAATAACTAAGTACAGTAAAGATCTCACAATATCAAGATCTGCAAAAGCCGGATTTCCATTCAGAATCCATAAGCGATTAAGAACATCGGCCTTAGATTTTTCAGCATGGTAATCTTCTGTCAAATACGCAATTCCGCCGTCTGAAGATACGGCTTTAGCCAATCCAGAAAACTGTCCCTGAGATTTTAGCTGGGCATTCAAGTTTTCGTACTGTGAAGTGTATGACGTAAGTACGGGATCTACTTCTGCTTTAGCAATCTTGTCCTTCTGCTCACGAAGCCAGCCTGGCCCATATAACTTCGTGTAATAATCGCTCTTGGCTTGTTGATTGTTTGGACTAGAATCCATCGCCGCTTTCAGAGCTTTTAGCTCTTTTTCTTTAAGGCAGTCTGGCCCACAAGGAGGAAAGGTTGACGTCATTATTTAATGAGAGGTAAATTCCAACACCAATTACGACTAGAACAATAGCATGAACAAACCATCCTAAGAACGAGAAAACGGCGTATACCAGAGCAGCAGTTGCAAGTGTTACCACAAACTTCTGAATAATAGGTTCAATATTGGTTATAGTTTTCAGCTGCATCTGCTTGCCAACTACATCGGTTTCTACCTTAGAGATTTGAACATTGGTGTCCTCAGTAGATCTGGTGGCATCTCCGAATATCTTACTAAATAAAGTCTCAAATTCTGAAATCTGTTTATTTAGCGTCATAACTTCGGTCTGCTTATTGTACTGAACGTTAACATCTCCGACCACCTTATCACGGTTCTGATCTAGCGGAGTGACCGTATTCATGATAGACGAGTAGTCGGGATTTGCTACCCGGTTAAATATATTGCCTACACTTCCCGAAGTAGACGACGTCATCCATAGCTGTTTTGTCGAAGGATCGGCAGTCATGTAGAGAGGAAGGTAACCCTGAGTATTGACGGAAACAGACTTGTTGGTAGAACAGTCGCCAACACACTTGGATACCCTAGAATTGTTATCAATATAGAAGAGTCCCTCCTGATCAAGATCTCCGATCACCGATTTTACGGCAGTACCCTTAAGTCCAGAAACCAGACTCCAGCCGGTCTGCAGCGTCTCGTCGGACTTCATTGCCTTTCCGGTAGCGTCAATACCGTATAAGGCCGTAGCACTCGACGATGTGATCTTCACCGACGTGTCTGGATGAGGCATAGTATTGGTCATGTTTACGGGCTTGGGAATCTTGATTTTCTGATTCGAAGCAGTTTGCAGCCATATGTACGTATGTGTTGAAAAGATGTTGGCAGGAACAAAACCATTTCCTATGGGAATTACAGACCATTCAGTTTGGTTATTGGCGGTCTTGGTAGCTAATGAAGACCCGCCCCCTGAATTAAAAAGAAGGTAAACATTGGTCTCGTCAGTGGCAATATCAGTAACCGTAGGAGGCGATGGGGGTGGAGGAGGAGGTGGTGGAGGTGTTGATCCTTTTTTAACCTCGAATCCTACTACAGGCATATTTTGATTAAAAATACTTTCAAGTTTTTCGGTTGTAGCTACTGTAATATTAGCCATTGACGAAGAACCTCCGAAAAAGTTAGAGTTAGTGATTTTATAAGTTCTTTTAGTTGAACTAAATTGTAGCTCAAGCTGATAATTATTAAGTGTCCCAGATTTGTCGGCATTTTTAAGTTCGGTAAATACAGGGGATATACGGGTTAGTTCGCCAGTATTGTCATATATAGTAATAAAATCACGGTCGAACACTATACCGCCAAAATTCTGAGCGTTTCCAATACTAGGCTGTGGCTTAAAATTTGCATTCGCAATTGTTAAGAAGTTAGTAGGTTGGGCTGGTGGGGGAGGAGGAGGAGGTGTTACCAGCTTAGATAAACCAACTTCTGTCCAAGAGCCGGTACACGGCTGCTGGCAAACCCAAACCTTATTGATTGAGTTAAAGCCCCAAAGATACCCGGCCTGTGACGATGAAGCCTTGACAAGTGAACCAGGTATGTTCGACCATTGTTGGACAGAAGATAGCTGGGTCTTTAGTGTGGTGTTGATACCACTCGTATTAGTATCAAAAGCAGATTGGAAATCTGTCATTATTATTGTGCTCTATAAAGTTATCAGGAATTTGGATTTATGAAGTTCTTGTACGCTCCGTGGACAAATAGGCGAGGTACAACGATGTTATCAGTAAAT
>Ga0114979_10003016_pt1 | contig 11305 bp, 7 predicted proteins | sample S_140625_EF_Meta_FD_87315 | JGI IMG/M metagenome (GOLD analysis project Ga0114979, IMG submission 87315) | Freshwater microbial communities from Lake Simoncouche, Canada to study carbon cycling - S_140625_EF_MetaG | ecosystem: Environmental > Aquatic > Freshwater > Lake | place: Lake... | reverse complement strand
TGATCGAGTAGTCGATGCCAACGGACTCATCGCCCTTCCCGGTCTCGTCGACCTGCACTCGCATCTTCGCGAACCTGGCGGTGAAGGTTCCGAGACGATTTTGTCGGGCTCACGCGCCGCGGCGGCGGGCGGTTTCACTGCGGTTCACGCAATGGCCAATACGAGTCCGGTTGCGGATACCGCTGAGCTCGTCGAACTTGTTGCGGAACGGGGAAGGCACGCTGGATATGTGCAGGTGCGTCCCATCGGAGCCGTAACCCGCGATCTCGCCGGGGAACAACTCGCCGACATTGGGGGGATGGCCCACAGTGCGGCAGCCGTGACAGTGTTCTCAGACGACGGTAAGTGCGTTGGCGACTCGCTGCTGATGCGACGTGCTCTCGAATACGTCGCTACCTTCGGTGGGGTTATTGCCCAACACGCGCAGGACCCTCGACTCACGATTGATGCGGTCGTCAACGAGGGTGGCGTGTCGAGCGAACTGGGCCTCCGAGGTTGGCCGAGCGTTGCTGAGGAATCGATTATTGCCCGAGATGTCTTGTTGGCCGAATACGTTGGTGCTCGACTTCACGTGTGCCACGTGTCGACCGCTGGCTCTGTTGACGTTATTCGTTGGGCGAAAAAGCGTGGCATTTCCGTCACCGCAGAGGTCACTCCGCACCATTTGCTCCTCACTGATGATCGCGCACTCGCCTACGACCCCATCTACAAGGTCAACCCACCCCTGCGCACGGCCGAAGACGTCGAGGAACTCCGTCGAGCAGTGGCGGACGGCACAATCGACATCGTGGCAACCGACCATGCACCGCACGCGAGCTCGACGAAGGACTGCACGTGGCACGATGCCTCGTTCGGCATGGTTGGGCTTGAATCGGCGTTGAGCGTCGTGCAGCACACCCTCGTCGACTCTGGTCACATCGGGTGGTCCGATGTTGCGCGCATCCTGTCGGTTACCCCTGCCGAGATTGGGCGGGTCGACGGCTACGCATCGCCGCTCACCGTGGGGAGCCCAGCAAACATCACATTGGTTGACCCAGCCACAAGCGAAGGTTGGTCCACGGGTCGTTTGCACGGCGGCTCCACCAACAGCCCATTCGTGGGGATGACGCTCCCTGGACGAGTCATGTCGACCATTTTCCGTGGCACAGAAACAGTCATTGACGGCACGCTTGTCGCCCCCGAACTCGTGAGGAACGCATGACGCGCACTACGACCCTAGTTCTCGAAGACGGACACCGATTCGATGGTGAATCCTTTGGTGCGGTCGGCGAACGAATCGGTGAGATTGTGTTTCAGACGGGCATGAGCGGCTACCAAGAGACTCTGACGGACCCGTCGTACGCGGGTCAAATCGTTGTACAGACCGCACCTCATATCGGGAACACCGGAATGAACACCGACGACGAAGAGTCCGTCACGATTTGGGTCGAGGGCTACGTTGTCCGTGACCCCGCTCGTCGCCCGTCCAACTTCCGTTCGCAGCGCCACCTCGACGACGACCTCGTTGCGTGTGATGTGGTCGGAATTTCAGGAGTCGACACTCGAGCCATCACCCGAATCATCCGAGAAGCAGGCGCTATGCGCGCCGGAATATTCCCGCTCGACGGTCGCACCACGGAACAGTATCTTGCTGCGGTCGTGGCGGCTCCAGAGATGTCTGGTCGCAACCTGTCGGCTGAAGTCTCTGTGAAACAGGCCTACGTCATACCTGCAGTCGGCGCGTCGATCGGCGCGCTCGCCGTTCTCGATTTGGGGGTCAAGAACGCGACGCTCAGTCACCTCGCCTCCCGCGGCTTTGAGGTTCATGTTTTGCCGCAATCGGTGACTCTTGAGGAGATTCTCGCCATCAACCCCGTGGGAGTCTTCTACTCGAACGGCCCTGGTGATCCCAGCGCATCCGATCGGCATGTCGAACTTCTGCGCGGAGTTCTTGAGCGAAGCATTCCGTTCTTCGGTATATGTTTCGGAAATCAACTTCTCGGCCGCGCGCTGGGATTTCAGACCTACAAACTGAAGTATGGTCACCGTGGGATAAATCAGCCCGTGTTCGACAAGAGAACCGGTCGAATTGAAATCACGGCGCACAACCACGGATTCGCTGTGGACGCCCCGACCACCGGCGTCGTCGATTCTCCGGTCGGATTCGGTCGCGTCGAGGTCAGCCACGTCGGCTTGAATGACGACTGCGTCGAGGGGCTTCGGGCTCTCGATCGGCCGGCGTTCAGTGTCCAATACCATCCGGAGGCGGCGGCAGGACCCCACGATTCCACCTACTTGTTCGACGAATTCCGCGAGCTCGTGCTGAGCAACGGGGGAACCAAATAGTGCCGAAGCGCGACGATATCCACTCTGTTCTTGTTATCGGCTCTGGGCCGATCGTGATTGGGCAGGCGGCCGAGTTCGACTATTCGGGCACTCAAGCCTGCCGCGTCCTTCGCGAGGAGGGTATTCGCGTCATTCTCATCAATTCGAATCCTGCGACCATCATGACCGATCCCGATTTCGCGGATGCGACCTACATCGAGCCGATTACGACATCGGCAATCGAAGCGATTATTGCCAAGGAAAAACCCGATGCGATTTTGCCGACACTTGGAGGCCAAACCGCGTTGAACGCCGCGATGGCGCTTCACGAACAGGGAATCTTGGCGAAGTACAACGTCGAACTGATTGGAGCGAAATTCGAGGCGATTCAACGTGGTGAAGACCGCCAAATCTTCAAGGACTTGGTTCTCGAGTGCGGTGCAGACGTGGCACAGAGCGTCGTAGTGAACTCGGTCGACGGCGCGCTCGCATTTGTCGTCGAGACCGGCTATCCCGTGGTGATTCGACCGTCGTTCACGATGGGAGGGCTTGGTTCCGGCTTTGCCCACGACGAGACGGAACTGCGCCGAATGGTCGAGAACGGGCTTCACGAAAGTCCGACAAGCGAGGTTTTGCTTGAAGAGTCGATACTCGGCTGGAAAGAATTCGAACTTGAACTAATGCGCGACGCGGCGGATAACACGGTTGTAGTCTGCTCGATAGAGAACATCGACCCGGTCGGTGTCCACACGGGTGACTCTCTGACGGTCGCTCCAGCGTTGACATTGACCGATCGCGAGTACCAAAACCTGCGTGACATCGGTATTCGAATTATTCGTGCCGTCGGAGTAGACACCGGCGGGTGCAACATCCAGTTCGCTATTGATCCTGCGAACGGTCGAGTCATCGTCATCGAGATGAATCCGCGCGTGAGCCGATCCAGCGCGCTCGCGTCGAAAGCCACGGGTTTCCCCATCGCCAAGATTGCGGCGAAATTGGCAATCGGTTATCGCCTCGACGAAATCCCCAACGACATCACGGGAGTGACGCCAGCATCGTTTGAACCGACTCTCGACTACGTCGTCGTGAAGGTGCCGCGTTTCGCGTTTGAGAAGTTCCCCGGCGCCGACACTGGCCTGACAACAACGATGAAAAGCGTGGGGGAGGCAATGGCTATTGGCCGAAACTTCACTACTGCGCTGCAAAAATCTCTTCGATCCTTGGAAAAGCGCGGAAGTTCCTTCCACTGGAGCGGACCCGTCGGCGACATCACGGCGCTTCTCGAGGAGTCTCGTAAACCAACAGATGGTCGAATCGTCACGGTGCAACAGGCGTTGCGGGCCGGCGCGAGCATCGAGCAGGCGTTCGAGGCAACTGCGATTGATCCGTGGTTCCTCGACCAAATAGTGCTGATCAACGAGGTTGCGTCCGAATTGTTCGCTGGGTCCATGACGGCAGACGCGATTCGCACGGCAAAGAATCACGGCTTCAGTGATGTTCAACTCGCCGACATCTGGGAAACTTCCGAAGACGAGGTGCGGGCGTTCCGACTGGAACACGACATCCGGCCCGTGTTCAAGACGGTAGACACGTGCGCGGGCGAGTTCCCTGCGTTGACGCCCTACCATTACTCGTCGTACGACTCCGAGACAGAGGTCATCCCGTCAGATCGGACGAAAGTAATCATCATCGGGTCTGGCCCAAACCGCATCGGCCAGGGGATCGAGTTCGACTACTCCTGTGTTCATGCGTCGTTTGCACTGTCCGACGCGGGATACGAAACAATCATGATCAACTGCAACCCAGAAACGGTCTCAACCGACTACGACACCAGTGACCGTCTCTACTTCGAACCGCTCACACTCGAAGACGTTCTTGCGGTCATCGACGCCGAGAGTGCGAGTGGAACGATTCTTGGCGTGGTCGTTCAACTGGGCGGCCAGACCGCGCTGGGGCTTGCGCACGGGTTGGAACGCAACGGCGTGACGATTTTGGGCACGACGCCTGATGCAATCGACATCGCCGAAGAACGCGGTCGTTTCGCCGAGGTACTCGATTCCTGCGGCCTTATTGCGCCGCGCAACGGTGTTGCGTTCGATGTGGAGTCGGCCATCACTGTCGCTCACGATGTCGGGTACCCGGTGTTAGTGCGTCCGTCTTATGTTCTCGGCGGTCGCGGAATGGAAATCATCTACGACGCGGAATCGATTCGAACCTATTTCGAGCGGATCGCAGAATCGGCCATCATCGGACCGAACGCGCCACTGCTTGTCGATCGCTTCCTCGACGATGCGATTGAAATCGATGTTGATGCGCTCTATGACGGCGAGCGACTATACATCGGCGGCATCATGGAGCACATCGAAGAAGCGGGAGTCCACTCCGGCGACTCGGCGTGCACACTGCCACCGGTCACCCTGGGGCGTGGGGTGATCGATCAGGTGACTGCGGCGACGAAACTGATTGCCGTTGGAATCGGTGTTCGCGGATTACTCAACGTCCAGTTCGCGGTGTCAGCCGGAGTTCTCTACGTTCTGGAAGCGAACCCGCGGGCAAGCCGCACGGTCCCTTTCGTATCGAAGGCGATGGGCACCCAACTAGCAAAAGCGGCGTCGTTGATTATGGTCGGATGTACTATCGCCGACCTCGTTCGTGAGGGGCACCTCCCCGAGCACGATGGTGCCGTCGTATCCCGTTCCGCACCTGTTGCGGTGAAAGAGGCTGTCCTACCGTTCAAAAGATTCCGCACGGTGGAAGGTCGAGTGGTTGACGCCGTCTTGGGACCAGAGATGCGGTCTACCGGCGAGGTCATGGGAATCGACAGAAACTTCCCCCTCGCTTTTCGAAAGAGCCAAGACGCTGCCTACGGAGGCCTGCCGACGAGCGGCACGGTTTTCGTGTCCGTCGCCGACCGCGACAAGCGGTCCATTGTTCTTCCCATGCAACGGCTCGCTCAACTGGGTTTCACCGTGCTGGCAACAGAAGGTACCGCGGATATCCTCGCCCGCAATGGTGTCCCCGTGACGACCGTTCGCAAACACTACGAGACCGACGCAGGAGAAGAATCGATAATTGACCTGATTCGCTCGGGATCGGTCGATCTCATTATCAACACCCCGTCCGGTCGAAGCGCCCGCGCTGATGGAATGGAAATCCGACGTGAAGCAGTGGCCGCCGATAAGGCGCTCGTGACGACCATCGCCCAGGTGTCCGCCGCGGTCGCAGCAATCGAGTCGTCGAGTGAGCCCATCAACGTTCGTTCGCTACAGGAATATGCCGTGGATCGAGCCTCGTGGTGACGGGCCTCGCCGCGCGGTTCGACTCGATCGTCGAGTCGGTCGGACCGCTCTGCGTCGGTATCGACCCGAGTTCCGATGCACTTAAGGCGCTGGGGCTACCCGATAACGCCGAGGGGGCCCTGGAATTCGGACGATTAGTTGTCGCCGCCGCGATATCCCGAGTCGGAATCGTGAAACCACAAGTCGCCTATTTCGAGCGTTTCGGGTCGCTTGGATTCGGCGCCCTGGAAATCTTGATCCGTGAAGCGCGAGAGGGCGGTCTCGCTGTCATCGCTGATGCGAAGCGCGGTGACATCGGGTCAACGATGCACGGATACGCGGAGGCGTGGCTGGGGAACGGAACGCTTCAGAGCGATGCGCTTACAGTCAACCCCTATTTGGGCTTTGATGCCCTGGAGCCGGTTTTTTCGATGGCAGAGACCACAGGGTCGACTGTTTTCGTGCTCAGCGCAACGTCGAACCCCGATGCTGATCAGGTGCAACGTGCGTCTGTCGCGGGAGCAGCGTTGCCCGCACTCATTGCTCGCCTTGCGCGCGAGCGATCATGTGGAACTAACATCGTGGGCGTCGTGGTTGGTGCGACGCGCGGTCTCGCTGACAGCGGCTTGACCGCGGCCGATCTCGACGGGTTACTCGTGCTCGCACCGGGTTTTGGTGCGCAAGGTGCGTCATTGACCGATATCTCGACCATTTTCGGAGGCGCGACGAAAATGGTGATTCCGTCGGTTAGTCGAAGTGTCGCCCGAGACGGTCTCGCGAACATGCCACGTGCAATCGATCAGCACCTGAGAGAATTGGGGCTCTGATGCGAGATCCCCGCGAAGCCTCCCTTATTGCTGTCGAGCGACGTCGTGCTCGATCAGCAGTGAAACGCGCGATTCAGACCGGTGCGAGAACCCCGCTCTCGGTCGCGCGCGAGGCGTGGCGAGATACAGATTCACCTGCAGCCGGTCTGCGGATTACAGAGTTTCTTGGAAGTATCACTGGAATCGGGCTCATCAAAATCCCGCGAATACTCGACGTTCTGGAGATTTCTCCACGGAAACGGCTGGGGGCGTTGGGAGCGCGCCAGACGGAAGCGCTCATTCTGTGGCTGCACGAACGACAGACACCCGACAGCAATGCCGTTGAACGCGGTCGGCTCGTTGTCGTAGCGGGTCCGACTGCCGTCGGGAAGGGAACTGTCGTCGCGCGGATTCGGGAGCGCCACGCGGGCGTCAAATTCTCGGTCTCGGCGACGACCCGTTCCCCACGCCCCGGCGAAGTTGACGGAGAGCATTACCTTTTCGTCACCGACGAAGAGTTCGACCGACTCGTCGAGACGCAGCAGATGCTGGAATGGGCTGTTGTTCACGGACATAATCGCTATGGAACTCCGCGAGGACCCATCGTGTCGGCGCTTGAGAGCGGATCGAGCATCATCCTCGAAATCGATATTCAGGGGGCACGCCAGGTAAAACAGGCGATGCCGGAAGCGATTTTGGTTTTTCTTCTACCACCGTCGTGGGATGAACTTGTTCGCAGATTGCAGACTCGAGGAACCGAGACTTCAGAAGAACAAGCCCGTCGACTCGAGACCGCGAAGGTTGAATTTGATGCACAATCCGAATTCGACGTCACCATTGTCAACGACGATGTCGATGCGGCGGCGGAAGCCGTCGTAGACTTGATGACAGGCAACTAAGTCGGAAGGCGAAACATGAACACGAGCAAGGGCATTATCGACCCTCCCATTGACGAACTCCTTGAGAAGGTCGATTCGAAGTACCAGCTCGTGATCGTCGCCTCCAAGCGAGCACGCGAGATCAACGATTACTACGTGGAGCGCGCGGAAGGAACCGTCACCACGGCGGGACCACTCGTTGAGTTCTCTGTCGATGAGAAGCCGCTCACCATCGCAATGCGTGAAATCAACGAGGGACTCGTAGAGCTCGATAACGCGAAGTAGATCCGGTGTCCTTATGACCCTCCGTCTCTTCACCAGCGAGTCCGTCACGAGCGGTCATCCCGACAAGTTGTGCGACCAATTGTCAGACGCCATTCTTGACGCCATTCTTGCCCACGACCGGAACTCAAAAGTCGCTGTCGAATGCCTCGCATCCGGCGGGCTCATTCACGTGGCCGGTGAAGTACGTACCGAAGGCTATGTCGATATCGACCGGGTTGTTCGTGACGTAATTCTTGACATCGGTTACGATTCGGCCGATGTCGATTTTGATGGACGAACGTGCGGAATCATGATGTCGATCGGCGACCAGTCTCCCGAGATTAACAGTGCCGTCGACAAGGGCGACGAACTCGGTGCCGGAGACCAGGGTTTGATGTTTGGCTACGCGTGCACTGAAACGTCCGTGTTTATGCCCGCTCCGATTTTCTACTCGCACCGTCTCGCAGAACGACTCGAACACGTCCGCAAAGCTGGAATTCTGAAGTACCTTCGTCCGGATGGGAAAACGCAGGTGACCATCGGGTACGACGGACAGGTTCCCCGGAGCGTCGACACCATCGTGGTCTCTTCACAACATGCGCCGACCATCGATGGACTCCCTATCTCACAGGAACTAATCGCCGCGGACATCCGGGAACACGTAATTGATCCTGTTTTCGAAGGCTCGGGTCTCGACATGACGACTGTGTGCTATTTCATCAACCCCTCGGGCTCGTTTGAGCACGGTGGACCGGGTAGCGACGCTGGCTTGACCGGTCGCAAGATCATTGTCGACACTTACGGTGGCGCGTCTCGTCACGGCGGCGGCGCGTTCTCTGGAAAAGACCCGTCAAAGGTCGACCGTTCAGGAGCGTATGCCACTCGTTGGGTCGCAAAGAATGCCGTCGCGGCTGGTCTCGCCGATCGACTCGAGGTGCAGGTCGCGTACGCGATTGGAGTCGCAGAACCAATCGGTCTATATGTCGAAACGTTTGGCACCGAAACCGTGCCGCTTGAGACGATTCAGCGTGTCCTCGAATCTGTTTTCGATCTGCGTCCAGCCGCCATCATCCGCGACTTGGACTTGCTCAATCGCAACTTCCGCGAGACGTCGACCTACGGTCACTTCGGTCGCGAAGGGGATAACTTTACGTGGGAGCGTCTCGACCGCGTTGACGCAATTCGCGCCGCTCTTGCCGAAATCGGGTAACTGTGTCGCGTCGAGTCGCTCATGTGCTGGTTGAGTCGCCTGTTCCGCGACTCGACCGTTTACTCGACTATCTGATCCCAGAACAACTGTCAGACGAGGTTGTTGTTGGCGGCAGGGTTCGCGTGCCGTTGGGTAAAGGCGGCTCGCGTCGCATTGATGCATACGTCGTCGACATCTCGGAAACGGCTACCTCGGGAATAGTTCTGGCCGAAATCGAGTCAGCAAACGGTAACGTGCCGGTGCTCACGCCCGCCTTGTGGGCTCTCGCCCGAACTGTCGCCGATCGTAACGGAGGCGGCGCGGCGGACGTGTTGCGCGTTGCCATTCCCAAACGTGGCGTTCGAATAGAGAAGGGGCGTTCATTTGCGGCGCGCGCGATGCCGACCCCGCGTGCGTCAAGTCGAACGGTTATGAGTCTTGATGCGGGCGTCACGGAAACGACTCAGGGACCAACCCTCCGCTCGCTCAGCCAAATAGCGGATCTTGTCAGGGTTTCCCACGCCGGAGTGATTGTCGTTGTACCCGATTGGCGCGACCTCGCACTCCTCAGTCGCGCGCTTGAGGACGTGCCCCACGTCACCGTCGATTCGTCGGGAACGCCATCGGAACGTTACGGGCGCTACCTCGACATCCTTTCGGGAGAAGCGCGGGTAGTCATCGGAACACGGGCTGCTGTCTACGCACCCGTCAGTGACCTCGAGCTACTTGTCATCGTCGACGAATCTGATCCGCTTCTTGAGGAACCGCACACTCCCTACGTACACGCGAGAGATGCGGCCGTCGTTCGAAATTCCCTCGAGGGCGGTCGACTCGTGTTCGCATCGATTACACCGTCTGTCGAATCGGCGCGCTTCGTCGAACTCGGATTTGTCGAGCCCGCGACAGCGATTCCGTCGAGGGCAACGGTCATGTTGGCCAACGATGTCACTGACGACGGTTTTGCCGCGCGCGCGCGCATTCCGACCAGCGGATGGCGTGTTTTGCGCGACGCGCTGGAGCGTGGTCCGGTACTGGTGCAGGTGTCGCGCCCCGGGTTCACCCCGCAGGTTGTGTGCGCCGACTGTAGAACTCCCCATCGATGCGGAACGTGTCGCTCGTTGCTGTCGGGAAGTCGCGACGGAACGGTGCTGTGTCGAGTGTGTGGACGTGCACCCATCGGCGTGAAGTGCTCGCACTGTTCCGGGCGCGAAACGGCGTGGTCCGGTGTCGGGTCCCTACGCACTGCCGATGAACTGGGCCGAGCATTCCCCGGCGTACCGGTCGTGGTCGCCGACGGCGAACACCGCGCGCTCGAGGTTCCGCGCCGCCCTTCGCTCGTCATTGCGACCCGTGGTGCCGAGCCAATCGTCGCGGGCGGATACGAGGCGGTCCTCATCGTCGACGGCGACAAAGAATTACAACGACCCGGGCTGCGGACTTCCGAGAATTGCCTGCGCTGGTGGGGTCATGCGGCCAGCCTCGCCGCGAACGACGCTTCCGTGGTGCTGGCGAACGTCGAGGGAGCTTTCGCCAGTCTTTTTGCGACAAATCAGTGGGAGACAATCGTCGAGACGGAACTGCGTGAACGACGCGCTTTGGGATTCCCCCCGTCGACACGCGCGATTGCCGTACGTGGTTCGATCGTTGATCTCCAAGCCGTTCGCGAACTCGACGAGGTAACTACTCAACGCGTGATGGGACCCGCGAAGGATGGCGATTCGTTCCGAATCGTGATTCTGGCTGACTATCGATCAGCACCCGCCGTGATTTCCGCGATTCGCGTTCACACCGTCTCGGCGAACGCGACGGGGATTCGTGTCCATTGCGACGACCTCACGATTTTCGATGATGTAGACAATGACTGAAACAATGAACCCATGAGTACACGCATCGTTTTCGCGGGCAGCCCCGATGTTGCGACTCCGTACCTGCGCGCACTTCATGCTGCACAGTTCGATATTCGTGCGGTGATCACGAGAGAGGACTCCCGCCAGGGACGGAAGGGCGTTGTGACGCCTACCGCGATTGCCACGATCGCTGAAGAATTGGGCCTCCCGGTCATCAAAGCCAACTCTCTGCGCCACGTCGACATCCCCGAGGTAGAAATCGCCGTAGTGGTCGCGTACGGGGGAATGGTGCCACTCCGCCTACTAGATGCGCCGGCCAACGGATGGATCAACGTCCATTTCTCTGTGTTACCGAAGTATCGCGGCGCCGCGCCGGTTCAGCGCGCGATGTGGGACGGAGAACCCGCCGCGGGGATCTCAATTTTTCGTCTCGTGGAGGAACTCGATGCTGGCCCCTTGTACTTCAGCAGAACAATTGCGTTTGAGGACGACGAGACCGCTTCCGATGCCTTAGCTCGACTCGCGACAAGCACGACGGACGAGCTGATCGGAACGCTACGTCTCATCACGAGCGGCGCAATCAGCCCAGTCGAGCAGCGTGGCGAACCTAGTTTTGCGCCGAAGTTTAGCCGCGAAGACGGTCGGATCGATTGGTCTCGCAACGCGGAAACCGTCATCCGACGAATTCGAGCAGTTTCCCGAGAGCCGGGCGCACACACCTCCCTCAATGGCGAATTGA
>Ga0114979_10003015_pt1 | contig 11306 bp, 30 predicted proteins | sample S_140625_EF_Meta_FD_87315 | JGI IMG/M metagenome (GOLD analysis project Ga0114979, IMG submission 87315) | Freshwater microbial communities from Lake Simoncouche, Canada to study carbon cycling - S_140625_EF_MetaG | ecosystem: Environmental > Aquatic > Freshwater > Lake | place: Lake... | reverse complement strand
TTTGCTGTTAGCCCTGACAGATACATCAAATATTCAAACTTTGGTTTCATTTATCAACTTCCAAAAAATTTCATTACGTTTAACCTGCGCCCGAGTGCGAAATACATCACGAGGGTTACCCCCACGACCCAGCAGGGCCTGCATGAGCTGTACATGTAGTAGATCATCTAGATTCATTCTTAGACCATATCATCAATGTTTTGACCCTTGTTCAAATCCTGGGGTTTGACTACCCGGGCCAGCTCATCCTGACGCTGTTCAATGGCCCGTAGCTGTTGCTGTTTGATCTGTGCCTGCTGGGCTAGCTTGATCTGCTCTAGTCTATGGGCTATCCCGGGGTCTATTTTACCTGCTTTCATTGTTGATGCCCAATCGATCTAAAATATACCGTTCAAGACTGGGCTCAGTGCGAGTCTCACCAAAGGCCCAGATACATTCCAGAACAATCAACTCGGCGAACTTTTGTTCGAACAAGTCCGAATTTACAGACAATGTGATATTTGATACAGGGTGCCGTGTGGTAGCATATTCTCTAGCCTGCTCAGCAATTTCTTGAATTCGTGTGTTCATTCTTCAACTCCAAAGTGTTTGACGATCTCACGCCCAGCTTCTACAGCAGCCATGTCCCAGGTATGACCCAGTCTCTGCCTAGTTTCCTCATCTAGATATGGGCAGGGTGTGGCTCTGGCAACCCTAGCACATTCTTGAATCAACAGCTCGGCGAACTTTTTAACATCGAACAAGGTGTAAGGCTCAATCTGAATAGATTTCCAGCACTGTTTTTCAATTTCTTTAATTCGTTCGTTCATACTACTTCCTTAAAGTCAATTACTTTACCATTTTGGGTTTGTTACACGTTCACTTGCTTGTTTCCAAGTCCACTCAGGTCGCAGGTGTCGAGTCCATTCAACTCTTGCATGTAAGGCGTAAAGATGCAAGAATCGAGACTCTTCTTTCCAAGGATCCCAGATTTCTATCATGCCCGCACGAACATCTGCACTGGTGTTGGCATAACAAGCACCTCTCCACCAATTGTCTTCATCTCGCTTCTTCAAACCCGACTTGACATACAACCAATACCGTATTCTAAACTGTATTCTCTTCAAAAGTCTAATTCGTTCGTTCATTTTCGAAACCTCGGTATGCCAGCAGGTGCGCCAGCGTATTCAAAACTTGATAGCATGGGCAACAAGCCAGCCAAATCCTCTGCAGGGTGACGCTGAACCACGGGCAGTCTATCACCATCAACCAGCATGAAGTACAGCCGCTCAGTGCCCTCTGCTATTTGATAGTCAAAGATATAGTGTAGATCTTCTAGGGTCATGAGTCAAAACCCCAGGCTTTTGTATACAGCGTAGAAAAACACAAACATGCAGTAAAAGAACAGCAGGGGCTGAAACACACAGTAGACTAGGAACATTATGATAAAATCTGGATTCAAATACCGTTTCATTAGAGTCTCAAAGTAGTTGACAAGCCCTTATTATACAGCCTTATTCTGCGGCTGTCAACGGATAAAGCTGAGCCAGCCCGTGACTATGAGCTTTTCCTCCCGGGGAGCCACAACACCTCTGTGGGTGAATGTCCAATCTGCGGGCCAAATTATGGTACGCCCCTGTACAGCTGAAACAGTGACGTTTTGGTGAAGGAACTCAGTACCCCCACCCTCTACCACAGTGTTCAAATAGGTCATGAACACCAAATGACGGGCACTATCAAAACCTTTGCTGACCCGCTCAGTGTGCCAGATTTTGAACCCACCCCCAGCGGGATACTGCTGTAGCATTATGGGAAACTCCGGATCAAAAGCCGAATAACTGTTCGACCACGGATACTGCTCAATATACAGATTCACACACTGCTGTAGGTGATCGCGATAACGAGCCAACAGCCCGGGGTTTGAGTTTACCGAACTATCCCAACTGTGCTTGACGTTATAATTAACACCCTTTTGGGTTTCTCCGGGGCCACGATCTGGCGAGATTCTAGCCCAGGCTGCGAGATCATCACATAACAGCCAGTCATCACTGTCCCATCCAGCAATGAAGTTTGATAGGGTGTTGATGGCCAAGGGAGTCATAGACTGCGGGCAATCTGCTCAGCCCACTGACCTAGGGTAGCTGAGTCTGGATGTATGAGATCGCGGGCTGTGAGACCAAAATTCCAAGCCAACAACTCACAGCCCAAAGCCTGCTGAGTGTCCACTTGCCAGGTAAATTGTCTACTGCGATCACCCCACACAGCTTGAACTGTTTGGCTGTGAAACAACAGTTCCACCCGTTGATGCCAGGGATCTTGATTCACTGTGGCATACACATCCGCCCACTGCTGTGCCCGGCTGACTGTGGCATAGCCCGAGGCACGTTGCCCTCTAAGGCGTTGAAAGATAGTGGTGTCCTGCCATGAATTCACGCCCTGTGTCCATGAGCCATAGCAATTGGCACCCAACTCAGTGTACTCTGTGATGCGATCCCAACCAGTCCACACATTGACCACACGCCAAGGCCGGGGGCAGTGCCGCCACAAGACCAGATTGTTTTTTGACATGAGATCCATGCCCGCACCACTGACACCCATGTTGATCACAGGTCGATCAATCAATTGGCTCAACTGCGAGCTCAGGGTATCTGAGTCAGTGACAGCATCCCCAAACACTGTGCTACAACCAAATACCACCACTGACTCAGCCCAGTCAATGGTGTGAAATTCTTCAGTTCTAAAGCCTTGACTGTTTATGGTATAGGTCACAGTCTGATCCAAGAATGGTTGCATACGGCGCGGATGTCGCTGAACATTGTGTTGAAACAACTGCTCAGTGTCCGTGGCAAACCATGCAAACTCTCCGGGCAAGACACCAGACTGAACTAGATCTGCATACTCACTGCGAGTTATAAAGGGAATGGTCATAAACGATATTTAACTGATAACAAGGCGATTCCTGTTAACTCGAAGAGGTCAGCGGTAGATTTTAACTGTGCAAGAGCCAGAACACAACGGGTACGGCCAGCCAAACAAAGGCCAGTAATAAGATCAGGAGCTTTTCACGTGTAGTCATAATAGCGATAAGAGTAATAGTATATACGAGCTGGAGTAGAGTTCACAGTGTATACGTGCAGAACTCTTATAAGTTAACAGCTACGCACAGTGAGCTATACAATACATACAGTATACACAGTTGAGACCCCGCTGTCTAGAACTGTGATCACCAAGGGATGATAAGGTGTGAGGGTTCGATCTTATACAGTGGGAAACTCTGAGATTTGGGTGGATTTGAGTGAGAATATAGTAGAGAATTGTAGAAATTGGGTTGGCACCATTTTAGCAATGCCTCTCACCACCACCGCCACTCAAAATATCTTATGCTGAAAAACTTGGGAAACACCATATTTTATGCTGTAGACCCCGCTGCAGACCTGGCATTTCTGTGGCTTTTTCACTACTTTGCACTGACAGCATCAGGATTTGGCAGTATAATATATGCTATACACTAATTAACACACAGGGGAGTCGCTCATGTTTCGATTGATCACACACTGCGCCAGATGTTTTCTAATAGGATTTGTCACGGTGTTCACAGCCAAGATGCTTTGGTATGCTGTGCGAGACCGTAACAAGTAAAGACCCCGCTGCTATAGAATAACAACAAGGATATACTACTAATGTTAACACCAGGATCGGGCCGGATTGGCATCATACAGAGTCGTGGACTAGGTGATCTACTGATCGCTTTGCCCATTGCACTAGCATATAAGGAGCAGGGTTATACAGAGATCTTGTGGCCCATCTGTGAAGAGTTCATGCCTACTATGACTCGGTGTGCTCCTTGGATCACTTGGATTCCGCTTAAGACTGATCATCACGGCAACTACTTTTACTTTCACGCTATGGGCAACTTGAAGTATAGGGACTGTGAGCAGATCGTATGCTTGTATCAGTATCTAAGTAATCAGCCCGAACTCAGTGATCCGGACCTGTTTCCAATACTGAAGTTCGATCAGTACAAGTATGCGGCTGCGGGTGTGCCATTCAAGCATAAGCAGCGGTTAGCGGAGTGTATCACACGTGACCCCGCTGCTGAAGATAGGGTATATGCAGCAGTGGTCAAGCAAAGTAAGTATATAGTAGTACACTTAGAGGGATCAGATCGACGTTATAGTTTAGATTGGTCAGATGCTGAAGCACAGGGTTATCAGGTTGTGCATATACGGGAAGGTGTTAGTGCTAATGCACTGGATTGGTTAAAGGTGTTGGAAGGTGCGGAATCCTTATACTTAATAGATTCGTGCTATGCGAACCTAGTGGACGGCTTGGACATGCATCGTGACAAGTGGTTTATTCGCAGATCAAAGATGGATCTAACTCCTGTGCTGCTGAGTGATTGGAACTATTTTCCTTTGAGTTCTGTGGAAAAGGCAGTATAATCATTGTATAGGGCCTATAGCTTAATGGTAAAGCAGGGGACTCATAATCCCTTGAGTCGTGGTTCGATCCCACGTGGGCCCACCAGAGTTAACCCTAGGCTGGGGGATATATAGCAATCGCTGGTGTCAGGTGCTTCAAGACTGGGAGACACTGTGAGGTTGCTTGAGGACGCTTGTAGAGCAACCGTAACCCGGGCCGAACGCAGGACCTGTGCTGCTTGAAGAGGTCGAACTAGAGCTGTTTCAGCTCAAGAAAGCACTGTGGGGGGCTCCGGCGCTGATGTTCGCAGAAGCCGGAGTAACTATTTCAGCTTATCTTGTGCTGAGATAACTGCTTGTAATAATTGGCTAGCACGAGCTAGATTAAAGTTATCTTGTCTATAATGCCATACTTTTTTACGCTCTGCTACTTCTAATGCGTCCATTAATGCGTACTTCTCGTTTAAGTTTTTAGTCGTCATTAATAACTTCTGCATATCTCTGATATCTAAACTATACTCAACCCATTTGTGTGTACTGTTAATATTATCTCGTTTGACTACTACATTTTTATTAAGTGTTGTGCGGGCATACTTTAGTTTGTAGTTTGCTACTTGCATCTTTTGCTCCCTTAAAATTGTATTATATAGCCAAAATGTCTCTTTGTCAATAACATATTTTTTCTAGGGCTATTGACAAATGGTAAAACCGGTGCTATAATAGAGACATATTGAGCAACAAGGAGCTGAGATGAAACTGTATACTGTAGCGGGAACCAGCGTTCTCAACGGCAAGCGAGCCTATCGCTTTGCTACGTCAATGAGTCGTGCGGCGGTGTTGACCCGCAATGGGCATGAGTCTGTTCAATTAGAACTGTTACCTCGTCCAATGACCAAAGAAGCGGCTGTAGAGTACTTGAACTTGGGATCTGCTATGAAGCAGGCAGGCTTTGACATAGTGCAGATCCCTACTGTTAAGACTATCAAGGGTCGCAAGGAAACAGTACTGTGGAAGAGCATGTCAAAGAAGATGCGAGCTATCCCGGGCATGGAAACCCTACAGTTCGCTGGGGAATAGGTTGACAAGGGAGCAATCCCTTGTTATAATACACACTACACTACACAGGAGCGAAACTTATGTTCAAACTGCTTTCTACTGCTAACCCTAAGATCCAAAAGGGCACTGCCAAGGGCTATCTTAGCTTCATCCTGCACCTTGCACCTGCTGACTTGAGCGGTAAAGAGGTGTGCCCCAAGCGGACTCGGGGTTGCACGGATGCATGCCTTAACACTGCGGGACGCGGTGGTATGTTCAAACGGGGCGAGACGACCAACGTTATTCAAAAGGCACGTATTCGTAAGACTGAATACTTCTTCAACGATCGCGAGGCCTTTATGGAGGACTTGGTCACTGACATTATGAAGGCAGTGAACTTTGCTCGTCGTAAGGGCTTGAAGCCTGTGTTCCGCCTAAATGGTACTAGTGACTTGTCGTGGGAGAAGTATCCCACTCGCTACGGTGCTGACAACATCTTTGATCAGTTCCCTACCTTGCAGTTCTACGACTACACCAAGGTTCTGGGACGTAAGATCAAAGACATCCCTAACTACCACTTGACGTTCAGTGCCGCTGACGGTAACGATGCTGACGTGCAGAAAGCCCTTGCACAAGGTATGAATGTCACTGTGGTCTACGACAAGATTCCTGAGGGCGTATACTCCGCAGACGAAGACGATCTCCGCTTCTTAGACCCCAGAGTAGGCATCATTGGTTTGAAGGCCAAGGGTCGTGCTAAGAAAGACACCACAGGCTTTGTCAAACGTACAATACCTATTGTGGCAGCGTAACAACACTAGAAACCCTAGTGGTTGACTGGTTTTACCATTTCGTATATAATTAAGGCTTACACACTAAGGAGCAGAGATGAAGACTATACAAGAAGTTAACCAAGCAATCATGTTTGGCAATTGGTCCAACGTCGAACTGGCCAGCATGATCGATGCAGTCAAATGGAATCGGGCCAGCCTCAGCAAGCGAGTCAAAGCAGGTCTGCGAGTAGGCGATCGTGTATCGTTTACATCCAGCAAGACTGGCATGCGGGTTGTGGGTGACATCACTAAGATCGCTATCAAGTATGTCACAGTCAAGACCAGCACAGGCTTGTGGAGATGCCCTGCCAATATGCTCACAGTTGAAGACCGGGAACTGGCATGATCACCGCAGAGAAACTCCGAGAGCTGATCACACTGCCCCATAGTGTTCTACAGGACACTGTGGGCGTCAAGGACGTGGTATTCACAGCCGCCCGGTTCCTGGGTATCACCAACGGCGGAGAGTTCTGCTACTCAGTAGTCTACAGGGCTCCCAGCTTCGAGGGCACAGACAGTACCAAAGTGTTCCTCAAGTATGACCCTACAGTGGACAGGGTTTCTGGTACCACTGAGTTGACAAACTGGTAAAACCTTGTTATAATTATGACTTAGCAACAAAGGAGCTGGTTATGGGATATCGCGTAATGGACACTGTGGATCAGATGCGTGACCGGTATGGAGCCCGCAAGGGTTTGGAAGGCCCGTTCAACTTCTCCGGCAGGGTCCTGTACTACGATCCCAAAGAGGGACAGTATTACGACCCCCGCACTGACTTCTATGTGGAGCAGGCGGAGATGGATCAGATCAACAATCAATTCATGGAGATTTTGAAAAATGCTTGAAATCAAATTGCAGGGCTTGAACGCTCGCCAAAAGGTCCTAGCTGACATCATGTGGGAGCTGGAAGAATACGAAGAAGTAGAACGCTTTATGGCTAGCCTGCCCAAGCGTGAACGGATCGAGTGCGAAGGTATCATCGAAATGATGAAGCTGGAGTTGGTAGAAGAGTACCGCTCAGGCATGGACATCAATGATAACCCTGAAGCTGATAGGGTCATTGACAAGATTAAGAAAAGACGTTAAAATACAGTTTTAACACACTAAGGAGCACAGATGAATATCTCAACACTAGAATCGTTTGTAGAGCGTGAGAACAAGTTCTCAAGCATCTTTGGCAGCAAGCCCTTGAGCCTGCTGAATGCTGGCGATCGTCAGCGTATTGCAGAGAAGATTGATGCGGCACTGAGTCCAGAGAACTTGAGCTGTGATGGTGAACTGCCCCCGGCAGAGGTTAACCGTCGCTTTCGTGAGCTGACTCGCTGTGCAGATCAGTTGAGAAGCATTGACCCCAGCGTTGTAATCTACGAATACTAAGGAGTGGCTATGATCGACGAAGACATGATCTACGAACACGAGGTTGTCACAACTGTGCGAATCACAGTGCGTAGCCTGGAGCCCTACTTGGACAAGGCCAAGTTCCTCGAGGACTATGCTTATCTAACAGATTTTAGCAATTACTTAGACAGTGATGACTACCCCCGGGTGGTTGCTACTTCTGTGGTATCAGATGATGTTGAATACATGAACAAGGAGATGGAAGATGAATAAACTGAACAGACATGAGATAACTGAGATTGTTCTAGAGCAGATTGCTCGGGACATGGAGAATTGGGACTTCACGGCCATTGAAGAGCTGTTGCAGTTCGTTCCATTGGAAAATTTAATTGGCTTCTTGCCTGAGGAGATTGTAAATGCCGAATTGGTGTAATAACACGGTAGAGATCTACCACGATGATCCTGTAATGATCGAGAGGGCCCGCAAGGCCTTCAACGATGCCAAATTCCTCAATGAGTTTGTGCCTATCCCAGTGAGTCTGCAGATTGTTTCAGGTCGTTGCGGTGCTGATGACAACCCTGAGCAGATTGCTCTTGAGGCTGCACAGAAGAGCAATATCGAACAGCATGGTTATAAGGATTGGTATGACTACTGTGTCAACGAATGGGGTACCAAGTGGGATGTGGGTGGTGATGGCTACGAAGCACAAGACATCCCCGGTGGTCTAATGCTGACTTTTGAATCAGCCTGGGCTCCACCTGTTGCAGCCTACGACAAGTTAGAGGCACAGGGCTTTCGTATCCGTGCCATGTATTACGAGCCTGGCATGGGCTTTGCTGGCGTCTATGAAGACGGCCACGATGACTACTACGAGTATGGTGGTATGAACAGCGAGACCATTGCTGAGACCTTGCCCGCAGAGCTTGATGAGGCATTTGGTATCAGCGACGATGTGGCACAGTGGGAAGAAGAAAACACAGAGGAGGCTGACAATGAGTGATGTTATTACATGGATGGTTGGGCAACTGACCAAGTAAAACTTTTTTACTACAGAGACCCGCCGGTTGTGCGGGTCTCTCATTTGTGCTATAATACAATTTTAAAGGGAAACAAATGTCAAAGCATCATTTAGTAGTATTTGCAAACTATTGTAGGGACACAGGCATGTCGCTTGTAGAGGCCGTTAAGTACGTGGGAGACAATTTAGAGACAGATCTAATTAACGACGAGATCGCGTATGCGTATGAGAGCACCTACGAGGAACTTATGCAGTTTGTAGAGACCCAGACAGCATAAGGGTCTTTAGCACAGCACTTGACAAATGGTAAAAACTGTGCTATACTACACACTTAACACACTAAGGAGCAGAGATGTACAAAGTAAATGCAACACTAAACACGATCGGTGACGGCTACTGGAGTACAGTAGCTAAAGCAGTGCAGATCACAGGTCTGCAACTAGCATACACAAACGACGAGCTGGACTTTGGGGAGCTGTGTGTGTACTTTAACACAGCAACATGGGATGTAAACAAAGACGGCCTCATTTACACAGACAGTTTATTTGAAGCGGAACTGTGCGAGTTGCTTACTAGCTTGGGCTTTGACGCTAGCGATGTTAGCTACAGCGAGCAGGGTATGCAGGGGGACAACTATGTTAGCTTCGATGTAGAAGAGTGCTTTATTAACACGTTTATGCAAAATGCTTAACACAATATTAAAATGGTCGGGCTGTGCGACAGTGTGTGCAGGGGCACTGTGCACCTCCTTGCGTATAGATCCCATTAACATTTACTTCCTTAATGCAGGGGCCCTGCTGTATTTGCTGTGGGCCCTACGCATAGGCGAGCGGAACTTGATTGTAGTTAACGCAGTACTATTAGCCCTGTATCTTGTAGGGTTATTTTACTAGGGGTTGACAACTGGTAAAACCGGTGCTATACTACATACTTAAACACTTAGGAGCTGATATGAATGTCTACAAGGTCTACAGCGGTAAACGCGGTTGTATGTGCGGCTGCAAGGGCAAGTACAGCTACACGGCCACAGGCGCAGTTGAACACAGGCCGGGCTACGATGTAACAAATAGTATTAACGAAAGATCTGTTAAGATCATTACAACTAAAGTGTTTAATCACCCTGATAAGGTTGTAGAGGACGACATGGCTTATGTTGAGCAAAACGGTCGGATAATGGTTGCGTTTTTTGACTAATGGCGTTATAATACAGACATAGACACTAAGGAGCGAACATGAAAGTATCTGATTTGATTGAAGCATTGCAGGGCATGGACCCTGAGGCAGAAGTCCACTTTGCCTACAACTACGGCGATCACTGGCGCACAGAGGTTGCCCCCAAGGTCAGTCGTGTTGACGAGGGTGCAGTGGTCTACAGTGAGTACCACCGCATGGACAAGATGGTTGAGCATGACGACAGCGAATTTGATGAGGAAACAGGTGAAGAACTTGTCGATGTAACCCTACGCCGCGTGGTGGTGTTAGCATGAGCGAGAAGTTAGAACAGGCTGAGGCCAAATACGACGAACTGGTTGACGCTGTACAAGTGTTGACTAAAAAGATTACTGAGTTTCGCAGACTGTTTGAGCCCGAGTGTGTGGACTTTGATGAGATCAGTGGCTTGTTGCACGACATGTTGAGTGAAATTGATGACCAATTAATGGAGGAGAATTTTGAATGAGCGCCTTAACTGAATACACATTAGAGCTCTACAAGGCTGATCGGCGTACCAAAGAGGGTTGCAGGTTGGTCTGTGTAGAGGACTTTGCTCCTAGCACACGTGCCTACATCCAGGCAGTGATTGCATCCAAGACCAAGTTAGGCTTTATTGTTGAAGCCCGCGAGACTTGGGTTACCAAACGAAACATGATGTCGGGTAAGACATATCAGGAACGCTATGATACACCTCACTCATGTAGTCCCAGCAACGAAACATTTTGGAGCATGTAATGAAAATCACAATCACAATCCCTAAAGAAGCAGTAGAAGCGGTAAAGAGCATGGCCAAAGAGGTCTCGGGCAAGAAGCCCTCTAAGGAACAGCTGGTTGAGTTCTTTACACAGGATATCGAGGGCCTGTACGGCGACACCTTTGAAGACGGTATTGATGATGCAGTTGAATGTCACTTCGGTTGACAGGGTTACCAAAAGACGTTATAATTAAGGCTTACACACTAAGGAGCACAGCAAATGGCTACACGATCAACGATTGCTTTGGAGTTTGCAGACGGTACAGTACAGCAGGTCTACTGCCACTGGGACGGTTATTTGGAACACAACGGCCGTATCCTGCAAGAACACTACAGCGACCCTTTTAAATTACGCGAGCTGATTGACTTGGGTGACCTGTCTAGCCTGCGTCCTAACATTGGCGAGAAGCACGCCTTTAGCCAGTTTGAACTGCGGGCCGAAGAAGTCGCAGGCTACAAGCTGTTGACTGAGAATATGTGTACCTTTTACGGACGCGATCGTGGCGAAAGCGGCGGCGGTGCTAAGAAGTTCAAAGACTTTGCGGACTACAAGGCCAACCACCAGTACGAGGAATACGAGTACATCCTGCGAGCCTGCGGCGACAAAGCTGTTTGGTTTGTAGCAGATCACAACAGCACCTATGTGCCGTTGACAGTGGCCCTTGAAGCAGAGACAATGTTCCCTGAAGCAGAAGCGTGACAGGGTTTCAATCAA
>Ga0114979_10003010_pt1 | contig 11310 bp, 9 predicted proteins | sample S_140625_EF_Meta_FD_87315 | JGI IMG/M metagenome (GOLD analysis project Ga0114979, IMG submission 87315) | Freshwater microbial communities from Lake Simoncouche, Canada to study carbon cycling - S_140625_EF_MetaG | ecosystem: Environmental > Aquatic > Freshwater > Lake | place: Lake... | reverse complement strand
CTGCAAAGCTGCCCAGGTCTTGTTGAGCAGGTTGAACGAGCTGATTTGCACAGTCCTGAAACCGAGGCCTTGCTGCGCCAATTCATCACGCCTTTATTGGAGCAAGGTGCTGATACCTTGGTGTTGGGTTGCACGCACTATCCATTTTTACGAGACACCATTCAGCGCGTGGCGGGCGACAACATCATGCTGCTCGACCCTGCCGAAGCCGTGGCGCGAGAGTTGTCCCGCCGTTTATCCGACACCGGAGGGCAGTCGCGTCACGCAGCGCCAGGCCAAGTGCAGTTTTTCAGCTCAGGCGATGTGGCGCAGGCGCAAACTGTGATGTCTCATCTTTGGGGGGCGTCGCTCACGGTGCATGCCTTGCCTTGATGCGCTGCCGATAGCCCCGCGAACCTGAAGGAATGGGGCTAACCCTTACACTCTTAGCCTCATGAATGCTTACGCCGACGTCTCCCTTTTCCCCCGCAACGCCAAGCCGCTAAACAGTTACCGCAAATACTGGGCAGCCCGCTTTGGCACGGCTGGGTTTTTGCCGATGTCGCGCGAGGAAATGACCCAGCTCGGTTGGGACAGCTGCGACATCATCATCGTCACTGGCGACGCCTATGTGGACCACCCGAGTTTTGGCATGGCCGTGATTGGTCGCATGCTCGAGAACCAAGGGTTTCGAGTGGGCATCATTGCCCAGCCCGATTGGCAAAGCGCCGATCCGTTCAAAGTGCTGGGCAAACCGAACCTGTTTTTTGGCGTGACTGCTGGCAACATGGATTCCATGATCAACCGTTACACAGCTGATCGCAAAATTCGCACTGACGACGCCTACACGGCTGGCGACATCGGTGGCAAGCGTCCCGACCGCGCTGCGCTGGTTTACAGCCAACGCTGTAAAGAGGCTTACAACGATGTGCCTATCGTGTTGGGCGGTATCGAAGGCTCTCTGCGTCGCATTGCACACTACGACTATTGGTCAGACAAAGTGCGCCGCTCCATCGTGGTGGACAGCAAATGCGATTTACTGCTGTACGGTAATGCCGAGCGCGCCATTGTGGAAATTGCCCACCGATTGGCCGCTAAAGAGCCCGTGCAAGACATCACCGATGTGCGCGGCACAGCTTTTGTGCGCCGCGAAACGCCTGAAGGTTGGTTTGAAATTGACTCCTCAAGCATTGATGCGCCGGGCAGGGTCGAGGCCCATGTCAACCCGTATTTGATGGTGAGCGATCAAGCCAAAGCGCAAGGCGAAACCTGCGCACGTGAAGATGAGGCCAATGCCGTGGCCGATGCGGTGAATGCACAAGTCGGGGCGAAGGCCAGTGATTCGGGCTTCACCATTTCTACGTTGAACTTTGTCCCCAATCCCAACTTGCCGGCTTTACAAGGCAAAGGCAAGCTCAAAGTGCCGCCGCGTGACCGCAGTGTGATTCGTCTGCCCGCTTTTGAGCAAGTTAAATCCGACCCGGTGCTCTACGCTCACGCCAATCGCGTGCTGCATTTAGAAACCAATCCTGGCAATGCCCGTGCTTTGGTGCAAGCCCACGGCGAGGGCCACACGGCCCGTGATGTGTGGGTGAATCCTCCGCCCATTCCTTTGACCACGGCTGAGATGGATTTGGTGTTCGACTTGCCCTATGCCCGCAGTCCGCATCCGATTTATGCCGACGAGCATGGCGGCCATGATGGCGTCACCAAAATCCCCGCGTGGGAAATGATTCGCTTCAGTGTCAACATCATGCGCGGTTGTTTTGGCGGCTGCACATTTTGCTCTATTACCGAACACGAAGGCCGCATCATCCAGAGCCGTAGCGAAGACTCGGTGATTCGCGAGATTGAAGACATCCGTGACAAAGTGCCTGGCTTCACCGGCGTTATTTCCGACCTCGGTGGCCCCACGGCCAATATGTACCGCATTGGTTGCAAGACCCCTGAGATTGAGGCTGCTTGCCGCAAACCCAGCTGTGTGTACCCAGGCATTTGCCAAAACCTCAACACCGATCACAGCTCACTCATTCACATGTACCGCCGCGCGCGTGAGTTGAAGGGTGTAAAGAAAATTTTGATTGGTTCGGGTTTGCGTTACGACTTGGCGGTCAAGTCACCCGAGTATGTGAAGGAACTGGTGCAACACCATGTGGGCGGTTATCTCAAAATCGCGCCTGAACACACCGAGGGCGGGCCACTGTCGAAGATGATGAAGCCTGGCATTGGCAGCTACGACAAGTTCAAACAGATGTTTGACAAGTACAGCGCTGAAGTGGGTAAGAAGCAGTTTCTGATCCCTTACTTCATCGCTGCTCACCCCGGCACCAGTGACGAAGACATGATGAACTTGGCCTTGTGGCTCAAGCGCAATGGCTTTCGTGCAGATCAGGTCCAAACCTTCTACCCCAGCCCCATGGCCACGGCCACGGCCATGTACCACTCGGGTCGCAACCCCTTAGGGCGAATCACGCGGACCAGCGAAGGTGTAGACATTGTTCGCGGTGAACGCCGTCGTCGTCTACACAAGGCCTTTTTGCGCTACCACGATGCCAACAACTGGCCTTTGTTGCGCGAGGCCTTGAAGGCTATGGGCCGTGCGGACTTGATTGGTAATGGCAAGCAGCATTTGATTCCCACCTTCCAGCCACAAACGGATGGTGGTTACACCAGTTCGCGGCGCAAGAACAGCACGGGTGTCGCCAAAGGCCGTTTGTTGACGCAACATACAGGTTTGCCGCCGCGCACGAAAAAGTAACGTTGTCGATTAACGACTGCGCGACTTCATGGCCCGCTCCACCTCACGCTTGCCTTCGCGGTCTTTGATGGTGTCGCGCTTGTCGTGCTCGGCCTTGCCTTTGGCCAATGCGATGTCGCATTTGATCTTGCCGTTTTTCCAGTGCAGATTGATGGGCACCAATGTGTGACCTTTTTGTTCAACCTTGCCAATCAGGCGTTTAATTTCGTCTTTTTTGAGAAGCAGTTTCTTGGTGCGAACATTGTCGGGGTTGACGTGGCTAGACGCCGTGTGCAGGGGGTTGATTTGGCAACCGATCAAAAACAGCTCGCCGTTGCGCACCACCACGTAGCCATCGGTGAGTTGCACCTTGCCTTCTCGGGCAGATTTGACCTCCCAGCCTTCAAGCACCATGCCAGCCTCAAACTTTTCTTCGAAAAAATAGTTGTAGGCAGCTTTTTTGTTGTCAGCGATGCGTGAGGACGTTGCAGGTTTTTTGGTAGCCATTGAGTTGATGTGGGGACGGTAGAGCTTCTTACAATATGGTCCATTCTATGAAAACCGTACACAAGTCTGTTTTGATCTGGTTCAGCGCTGAGGAAATGTTTGCGCTGGTCACCGATGTTGCCCGATATCCCGAGTTCTTGCCTTGGTGTGATCGAGCGGGTGTGCGTGAAGGCCATGCCCACGGCATGACGGCTGAAGTAGGCATGACCTTTGGCGGATTTCACAAAAGCTTCACCACGCGCAATACCCACATTGAAGGTCGTCAAGTCAAGCTTGAGCTGGTGGATGGCCCGTTCAAGCACTTGGATGGCACTTGGGACTTTCACCCTCTGCTCGATCCCAACACCCAAGAGCCCCAACGCGCTTGTCGCATTGAGTTAACGTTGAATTATTCCTTTGACAGCATGTTTGGCGCTTTGGTCGGCCCCGTGTTCGACAAGATTGCAGCCACCTTGGTAGATGCCTTTGTCAAGCGGGCAGAGCAGGTTTACCACGCATGAACGTGAAGACAGGCGCTGCAGACCTCCACATCACTGTGATGTACTCGCCCGCACCCCGCGTGGTACACGAGCGTGTACTCGCCCTGAGCATGGGGACCACGGTGAGTCAAGCGCTGGAGCTTTGTGGCTTGTTGTCCGAATGCCCCGAGATTGATCTAAATCAGTCTGACGCTTTCATGGTGTGTATATGGGGCAAAAAAATCAGCCCCGACCATGTGCTGCGCGATCTAGACCGTATCGAGATTTGCCGTGCGCTTACCGTCGACCCCAAGGTGGCGCGGCGTGAGCGCTTTCAAAAACAAGGCACAAGCCGCGCTGGTTTGTTTTCTAAGCGCCGCGAAGGCGCGAAACCTGGCTACTGAACATGACGCAAATCCTATGGCCCACTTGCGGCTACACGCTGCTGACGCAAAATTCTGCGGGCCATTTGTTGGTGACCGATGATTTTTTGCGCTTCTTGTTGGAGCGCCCTGAACTGGCCCCCATCGAGACTTCTTGCGACGCTGAAATAGCTTTGCACCACAGCTTGGTCGAACAGCCACGTCGCGAGGTAACTGCCCAAGAATTAGAAAAGCTGGCCGATAAGGATGCTGTTGACAACTACGCCGTGTGGCTGCGCTTTCGCCAGCGCATTACGCTGCTGCCCACGCTTGAGGCCAGCTACCTTGCTTTATTCAAAGGTGAGGGCGTGGATGTGCCGCCGCTGTTGGTGCAGCACATCACGCACATCTTGCTGCGTCACGTGTTGGGTCAAGCGCCTACAGCCATGCAAGCCCGCGCAGCCGAGTTGCTGATGCGCACCCAAAAAGTCACCGTCCTTGAAGATGGCGCGGTGATGGCCGCTGACGACGAAACGGTCGAGCGTCACGCCACACAAAGCAGCTTTGGCTCTATTGGCGAATTACTCAAACAAGGTGGCATCAAGCTGCGCAGTGTGGACTTGGACGTGCTAACGGAGGACAACCTAGACGCCTATTGGCCCCGCAGCGAGAGTTTTGACTGGGTGGTCAGCCTCAACCGTGGTCAGCCTGCTTTGAGCGCGCTGTGCGAGGTCATGGCCAAGTGGGTCCAACACTTCTTGGGGGTGCAGGTGCGCATTCAAACCGAGCGGGAAATCAACGACGATCACTGGGTCTGGCATGTGGGCCTCGACGCACAAGCCAGCGGTGTGTTGAACGACCTCTACCAAGGGAAAGAGGTTGATGCAGACCGAATGGAACGCTTGCTTTGCTTGTTTAAGCTCGAGTTCGTAGAGCCCAACGACATGTTGGCCGAGGTGCGCGGCAAGCCCGTTTACCTTGCGATGGCGGTGGATGCCCACCAGCGCTTAAAGCTCAAGCCGCAAAACTTGCTGCTCAATTTGCCGCTGGCCAAGCGCTCTTAAGCCTCAAGGGCGCTCAATGGGCCCTGCCACCGATTTGTACAAAAACACTGCCCGTGTGATATCGGTCACCCACACCAGACCGTCACCAATTTGTCCAATTTGAGCTGTTTGAACGATCAAGTCCACGATGCTGTCGCACAGCTCGTCGGGCGAGACAATTTCAATCCGTACCTTGGGGGTGTAGTCTGTCAACTCTTCTTTTAAGTTGGCAGGGCTGTGCAGTCGAGTTGCGGAACATCCCTCTGCCTTGCTCACGGTCATGCCAGGAAAGCCTGGCAAGGTGCGAAGTTTTTCACGCAAGGTGGGCAACTTGGAAGGGCGAATGATGGCTTTGATTTCTTTCATGGACTTCTTTCGCTCAAGCTTCGGGTTCGGTCTCGTCAAACCAGTGGTAAATCGTAGGCACCACCACCAAGGTCAGCAAGGTGCAGGTTATCAGGCCGCCAATCACCACAATGGCCAAGGGGCGCTGCACTTCAGAGCCGGGGCCATCTGAAATGAGGAATGGAATCAAGCCCAGCATGGCCACGGTGGCTGTCATCATGACAGGTCGAAAGCGCTGTCGTGCGCCTTCCAACACCGCGTCTTTGACCGCCATGCCGCCTTCGCGCAAGCTGCGGATGTAAGACACCAGAACCACACCGTTAAGTACCGCGATGCCCCACAGCGCAATGAAGCCCACGGACGCCGGCACCGACAAATACTCGCCAGAGATGAATAAACCAATCACACCGCCCACCGATGCAAACGGCAGCACTGTGATGATGAGCGTGGCGAACTTGACAGAGTTGAACAACAAAAACAGCAAAAAGAAAATAGCCGCCACGGTGATGGGCACAATGATTTTCAAGTGACCCAGCGCACGCTCCATATTTTGGAACTGACCACCCCATTCGAGGTAGTAGCCCTCAGGAAGTTTAATTTTGTCGGCCACCTTGGTTTGCAGCTCAGCTACAAAGCTGCCTAAGTCGCGGTCTTTCACGTTGATGCCCACCACAATGCGACGCTTGGCCATCTCGCGGGATATTTGCGCAGGGCCATCCAGCACTTGAATTTTGGCCACATCGTCCAGGCGAGCTTGAGCTCCGTTGGCAGAGCTGAGGATGATGTTGGAGATGGCTTCAATATTGTTGCGAAAGCGCTCGGGCAAACGTACCACCGCCGAGAAACGTCGCTCGCCCTCAAACACCTCGGAGGCCACTTTGCCACCAATGGCGGTCTCAATCATGTCGTTCACGTTCGACACGTTCAAGCCCATGCGAGCAATGGCCTGGCGGTCGATGTCAATTTGCAAATATTGCTGCCCTGAAATGCGTTCCACGCGCAAGTCTTGAGCGCCTGGAATGGTTTGCGCCACTTTGGCAATTTGATTGGCCACATTTTTGAGTTCGTCCAAATTGTCACCAAATACCTTCACGGCAATGTCTGAACGCACGCCAGTCACCATCTCGTCGACGCGGTCAGAAATCGGCTGCGCCATCACAATTTGCACGCCGGGCAAGGCCTTGAGTTTTTCACTCATGGCGTGGGTGATGTCGTTTTGATCCCAGCCCGAGGGCCATTCGCTGCGTGGCTTCAAGCTGACAATAGGCGTTGACTCATTCACACTTTGTGGGTCAGCGGGCGATTCACCTCGGCCCAAGCCCGAGATGGCAGACTTGACGCCAGGCACCGTCATGATGAGCTTCATCGCTTGCATTTCCATTTTGATGGATTCGTTCAGCGAGATATTGGGCACGCGGTTGATACCCGGCACCACCGAGCCTTCTTTCATTTCAGGAATAAACGCAGTACCCAAAAATGGCAGGAGCGATACGGCCAACACCAAGGTGCCGACTGACGCGAGCACGGTGCGCTTTTGGTTGGCCATGGCCAGATCCAATAACTTGAGATAGCGAGACTTGAGCGCTTTGATGAGTCGTGTGTCGTGGTCGCCATCCCCCACAGGGGGTTTGAGTAAATACGAGGACAGCACTGGCGACAAAGTCATGGACAACACCAGAGAGACCGCCAAAGCAATCGCAATCGTGTAGGCCAGCGGCGCAAACATCTTGCCTTCCATGCCCTGCAAAGTCATCAAGGGCAAAAACACCAAAATGATGATGCCCACGCCAAAAATCACAGGTGTCGCCACCTCGTTGACCGCATTCAAAATGCCACGCACTTTGCTTTCGCCCAACTCTGCGGCTCTACCCAAACGAGCATAGGCGTTTTCGACCACCACCACCGAGCCATCCACCATCAATCCAATCGCAATCGCCAAACCGCCGAGCGACATGAGGTTGGCTGAGATACCTAACTTGTTCATGGCCATGAAGGTCAGCAGGGGCGTGAGCACCAAGGTGGCTACCACGATGAGCGAAGAACGCACATCCCCCAAAAACAAGAACAACACAATCACCACCAACACCACGCCCTCTATCAACACTTTGGTAACCGTCCACAGGGCGGCATCGACCAACTCTGAGCGGTCGTAGTACGGTACGACTTTCAAATCATTAGGCAGCATGCCACGGTCGTTAATTTCTTTCACGCGTTTCTTGATGCGGCTGACCACCTCTTTGGCGTTACCGCCGGTCATCATCATCACAATCCCGCCCACCGCCTCGGTGTCCCCGTTTTTGATGACCGCGCCTTGACGCACATCGTGACCTAGTTTGACTTCCGCCACGTCGCGCATGTAAACGGGCGTGCCGTTGATTTCTTTCAACACAATTTGACCCAGGTCGCCCACACCTTGAATCAGGCCCACGCCGCGAATCAGGTATTGCTCAGAAGCCTGAGGCAAAACACCGCCTCCCGAATTGGCGTTGTTGCGCGACACAGCGTCGTAGACCTCAGACAGGCTGATGCGGTAGTGGCGCAAACGCTCGGGGTTGACCAGCACGTGGTATTGCTTGACAAAGCCGCCTTGCGAGTTGATTTCGGCCACACCCGGTATCGAGCGCAGCAGGGGGCGCAACACCCAGTCTTGCACCACGCGGCGTTGGGTGAGCTCTTCTTCGCTGAGCTCGCGGTTGCCATCATTGGCGTGCTCAAGGGTGTATTGGTAAACCTCGCCCAAGCCCGATGACACGGGGCCCAGCACTGGCGTGATGCCTGGGGGCAGGCGTTGGCCTGCTTCCATCAAGCGTTCCATCACCAACTGACGGGCAAAGTACACGCTGGTGTTGTCGGTAAACACAAGGGTAATGAGCGACAGCCCGGGCTTGTTGAGCGAGCGCAATTCGGTCAAGCCGGGCAGACCCGTCATGGCCACTTCGATGGGTACCGTGGCAAATCGCTCGACTTCTTCGGGTGATCGACCAGGCGCTTCGGTGGCAATTTGCACCTGCACGTTGGTCACATCGGGAAAAGCGTCGACCGACAGCTTGGTGGCCGCATGCAAGCCGAAAAACAAAAGCACCACCGCGATGACGCAGACCACCAAGCGCTGCTTAAGCGCGCCACGAACCAGAGATTGCAGCATGGCTTAACTTCCGTTGGTCATTTCCGCTAAGTTGCGGTGATTGTTGAGGTGAAACGCACCATCTGAGACGATGCGCGCACCAGGCTTGAGGCCTTCCAACACCACCCGCTGACCATTTTGTTCGGCGGCCAACTTAACGGGCGTGAGCCTGAAAAAATTGCCGGGCTCTTGCACAAACACATAGTCGTGATCGTCTTGTCGCACCACTGCGGTCAGAGGAACCACCAAGCGCTGGATGGGGGCTGATTCAATCAGCATAGAGGCCAGCATGGAGGGCTTGAGGCGACCGCCTTTGTTGTCGAGTTCGGTGCGGACCAACACCGTGCGTGTTTCAGGGTTGACGGTTTGGCACACGTAAATCAGTTTTCCTTGGAGTTTTTCATGGCTCAGGGCAGGCACTTCAATGCTGACCGACTGCCCAACTTTGACCTGACTCACTTGTTGTTCTGGCACTTGCGCCACGGCCCACACGCGGCTGAGATCGGCCACAGCAAACAGCACATCTGAAGGCTGAACCACTTGTCCCGCCGCAACTTTGCGCTCCACCACCACACCTTTGATGGTGGCGACCACACTGGCCACAGAATCAATCGCGCCCGTATTGGCTAGGCGCTCAATGGATTGAGCGCTGACGCCCAGAACGCGAAGCTGATCTTGTGCTGCGCGTGTTTCTGCCGAGGCAATTTCGTATTCATTCTCTCGTCGCTGCAGCTCTGCCGCGCTGATCACATCCGCATCAAACAAGGTTTTTGCGCGGCCCAAATTACGGCGGTGTAACTCTTTTTCAGAGCGGGCTTTGAGGTAGGCCAACTGCGAACCAGATAACTCGCTGCTGTTGATCAGGGCCAAGGTGTCACCTTTGTTGACCACTTGGCCCAGCGAGGCTTGGATTTGCGTCACACGGCCCGTCACACTGGCTCCAATGCGTGTGAGCGCCTGTTCGTCAAAATCAATTTGCCCTGCGACGCGCAGGGTGTCAGACATTTCTTGGCTCAGTACTTCCGAGACTTTGATTTGGGCTTGCAGGCTTTCGGGAGCCAACACTCGCATGGCATCGGTTTGCTTGTTGTTGGCCTCTTGCACGGTCGCTTTTTTACAAGCAGAAAGTGCCATGACACTGCCAAGCAAAACTGCGGCCAAGGTTTGAATTTTGAAGGAGGGTGTGTACATCGATGTTGGACTTAAGGTGCATTAGCACGCAAGCGTTCAATTTCGGCCCAAGCGCTGGCCAATTCAAACTGCGCGGTGATCAGTTCGTTGCGGGCGGCACGATAAACGCGCTGGGCGTCCATGACTTCTAAAAAGTTTTTCTCACCAGCTTTGTAGGCCAGTTCGGCAATACGCAGTGCATTGGCGGCATTGCGAACAATGCCACCTTCGAGTGCCACCATTTGCGCATTGGCGATGTCGTATTGTTGATAGGCCGCTTCGAGAGATTGCAACAACGCGAACTCTTGGTAAGCCAACTGGTTGTCTGATTGAGAAAGCTTGGCTGCGGCTTCACCGACAGGGCCGCCTCGCCAATCCCACAAAGGCACGTTCATGGCAAGACCGACACGCTTGCTTCGCCAATCGGGGTCTGAGTCTTGGTCCGCACGCAGTGCAAATTTGGGCAAGCGCAGGGCTTTTTCTTCACTGAGCTTGCGATCAAGTTGTTGGCGTTCGGCACGGGTGCGCTGCAATTCAGGGTTAGTTCTGCGTACTTCGTCCCGCACCACCGACAAAGGGGCTGGGGGTGCAAAGGTGTGGGCTTGTTCTTGAATTTCAAATGTGTCTGGCAGTTGAACCCCCACCAGTGCTCGAAGCGCTCCGCGGGATTGGCGAACACGCAGATTGGCAGACTCTTGCATTTTTTGTGCATTCAGCAATTCGGCATTGGCCTTGACCAGCTCGAAGCGGGCTTTTTCGCCGGTCTCTACCTGCAACTCAATGCGTTTGTGAATGCCGTTCATCAGCTTCACATCTTCTGCGGCCACTTGGTTCTCAACGGTGCGGCGGACTAAGTCGTAGTAACGCAAGCGCAGCTGAGCGCGCATGTCCGCTTTGAACGATTGCTCATTGGCTTGAGCCGCATTGAGGCCAGCCAAAGCGGCATCGACCCGCGGAAAGCGCTGCCAAGGCATATCCAGGTCTTGGGTGATGCTGATGGTTTTGAGGTTTCCGCTTGTATTGAGGTTGAGGAGGCGAGGATTTCGGTTGCCATTCATCACCTCGATTTCTGGATTGGGGATGGCGCGAGCTGTTCCCACTGCCGCACGAGCGGCATCCACCGCGTTGGCTGCGCCGCGCAAAGCAGGGCTGTGGTTAAACATCATGGCCTCTAAATCAGGCAAGCTCAGTTTGGCGGTGTCGGCGAAGGCGAAATTGCCAGATGTGGCCAAAATACAAAGTAGCAGGGCAGTCAGTTTTTTAGGGTGCAATGTCAAACGAATCACCTTTGAGAAGATTTTTTAATTAGTCCACCACATTGTCGTGTAAGCGCCAATGCCATCCATGCTTTAAGGAAAACGGTGATCTAGACGCTGTATACAAGCCAGGCAGGTCCGATACGTACAATGCTTTTTTTGGAGCCATCACCATGCGCCTGCTCGGCAAAGCCCTCACCTTCGACGACGTGTTGTTGGTGCCTGCCTTCTCCCAAGCCCTGCCCAAGGACACGTCGCTTTCGACCCAATTCACCCGCCACATCCGCCTGAATTTGCCCTTGGTGTCTGCTGCCATGGACACGGTCACT
>Ga0114979_10003009_pt1 | contig 11311 bp, 15 predicted proteins | sample S_140625_EF_Meta_FD_87315 | JGI IMG/M metagenome (GOLD analysis project Ga0114979, IMG submission 87315) | Freshwater microbial communities from Lake Simoncouche, Canada to study carbon cycling - S_140625_EF_MetaG | ecosystem: Environmental > Aquatic > Freshwater > Lake | place: Lake... | reverse complement strand
GTTACTTTTTTTTTTAATTTTTATTATATTTTTTTTTTTTTTTTTTTTTTTTTTTTTTTTTTTTTTTTTTTTTTTTTTTTTTTTTTTTTTTTTTTTATTTTTTTTTTATTTTATTTATTTATAATTGATATAAATTTATAATTGATATAAATTTATAATATTTATATATTAATAATATTAATATAATGGACGATACTAATGAGCAAGAACCCGAAGAGGTTGAAGAATTAGGGCAAACGGATGATGAGGTTGAAGATGATGTATCTACGGAAAATGAAGATAAGCAAAGTATTCGTGATATTGAAACAGACGATGAAGCTATTGAAACAGACGATGAAGAAATCGATGAAGAAAAGTTATATGATTCGGATGAGGCAACAGAAAAGATTAATGTTTTTGATAATGCAAAAACAACTTATGCAAAATATGATTATGAATTAGAAGATGTTGATACTAATGATAATTATAAATTGAATGAAAATTTTAAAAAAAATCATATATTAAATTATCATAATGAGTGCTTACATAAAAATTTTAATGAAATAAAAGAATTGTGCAAAGTTACACGTGATAAAGAGGGAACTATTATAGATGAACAACATAAAACAATACCAATATTAACAAAATATGAAAAAACAAAGATTTTAGGAATGCGTGTAAAACAATTGAATAATGGAGCGCAACCCTATATAGTTAATAGTGAGAAAACTATTGATAATTATGTAATTGCTTTAATTGAATTAGAGCAAAAAAAAATCCCTTTTATTATTCAACGACCATTACCAAATAATAATTTTGAATATTGGAAATTACACGATTTAGACATATTATAAGTGTAACTGCAACTTTGTAATTTTATCGCTTAAATCTATTTCCACAATCTAAGCATGTAACAAAAGTTGTCATAGGCTCATCAGCGCTTCGTGTTTGTAATTGATAATATGTGCATTTTTTTGATTTACATTTTCCACAAATAAAATCATCAGTAGAGGCTTCTATTTTTGGCGTAAACTTATTTTCATCTTTAATACGTTTTTCTTCTATTAATACTTCCCACAAGTCAGGACGCATTTCTTGATGATTCATAAAAGCAAGCTCGTGAGCTTTAAATGACTTCAATAGTAGTTTGTCAACAACTTCTTTATTTTTAAGATTTAATAATATAGAACGCAATTTTTGAATATATAAAATAACAAATGAGTCATTAGACCACTTTTTAATAAGTTTTTTTTCATCGCTCATAGTTAGTGTATAATTATAAATTCCCTTTTCTAAGTTTGTGCTTATTTTTTCATTATTAATACTATGATTAATCTTAGCGATCACGCATTGTCTAAATTTTTCAGGGTCACTAATAGTTCTTGAATACTTACTCATTATGAACACTAAAATAATTATATAATTATATAAATAAAACTTTATATAATTATCAATTTTATATTTTTACTTTTTAACATCTTCTTCTTCGTCGTCTGAATAACTATACAATTCATAACTTAATTCAGAATTTACTTCATAATCTTCATTTTTATTCAAATTAGTATCCATGCTTCTTAACGCATCGCTAATATCATTAGTACTAATATTAGCATTAGTATTAGTATTAGCATTAGTATTAGCATTAGTACTATCATCAGTACTATTATTAGTACTATCATTAGCACTTTGTCCTTTAATATTTTTCGTTTTACTACTATCAGTTTCATCATCATTATTAGAACCGGTTTCAATAACTTCTTTCAAATTGAAAAATTCATTGAATAATTTGCTATCTAAATTAATGTATTCTTTATTATTCTTAAGTAAAAAAATACACTTATTATTAATATTTACATTTATAGAATATTTTAAAAAAAGATTATGCTGACTGTACATTTTACATACACTATCAACTTTACACCATAATTCAAGCTCTTTGCTATCATCCACTTTCCAAACATATAATTTATTAACATTGTTTGATGTCTTGTATCCGCATTTTTTATAAATATTCTCTTCATCTACATTTTTAATCTTGAACTGCTTAAAAGCGCTATTTTTAAATGTAATACAAGATATCATTATTTAGGTTATAATAATTTAGCAATATATGTTTAAGTTATTACAAAATATATAATAAGTTGTATTTAAGTATAATTTTTTAATATAATATACAAAATACAAAACAAATGATTTTATATATTATTACTTGGACTTGTATATATACAATATTACTCTTTTTATTGCACAATTTATATTTATTTTTTCAAAATAACTTAACAACCACAAAAAATAGGGATTATTATAATAGTATTCCAGTTTCAATACCAAGTCCAATACCAATCTCAATTCCTACAGAAATTATTGAAACAAATGTTGAAAACAAAATCATTAATTCCAATGATGTAAATAGTGATTTTACTTCTCAAATGAAATATGAATTAAATGATTTTATAAGTAAAATTAAAAATTAAATAACAATTAAATAACAATTAAATAACAATTAAATATAATTCTTTTTAAAACTGAGAACAATTGATTTAAATATATATTACATATTTAAATTATTAACACGTTAATAAATGTTAAAACACAGTAAGCAAAAACATACACTAAATATATTTAATGATTTCAAATATATTAGTAACAGATTTCCATTACATAATTTTACAAATACAAATTTAAATACGAATTTTAATGTAACAAATTTGGCTATTGATTTAGATTATTATATATTAAAACCTAAAGGCAGAAGAGGATACTTATGGTTTACTTATTATAAAAAAGAAATGCTTTGTATATTAATATTTATAAATAATAGAAATTTAGACGATGTAAGTAATGAATTTTATAAATATGAAATAAATTATGATAATACATTATGCTATAATAATGTATTATTATCAGGCACGTATTTTTATAAATATGTAAATAATAATAAAGCATTATGCTTACAACATTATTTCATTATTGACAATGTATTGAACTATAATTTTTATAACAATATAATAAATAATAATGAATTATTTAGAGTAAAATTAAATTTATGTAAAACGGTAATGCAAAATATTAGTAATACGAATTTTAATATAAATTTAGGAGTAATTTTAGACAATTATGATAGCATATTCAAAATTATATATAAATTGAATTATGATATATATTGCATATCTTGTTATTCAAGTAACAAGTATTTAGGAAATTTTATAATGAACATACCATTATCAAATGCACATAATTATGGTTATAATTTTAAAGTAACAGCGTGCATAAGCCCAGATATATATAATTTATATATATTAGATAACAATAAGGAAATATTTTATGAATATGCGTTAATTGATAGCTATAAAACAAGCGTTTTTATGAATGATTTATTTAGGAAAATAAAGGAAAATAAAAATCTGGATCTTTTAGAAGAAAGCGATAGTGAAGAAGAATTTGAAAATATTGATTTAGAAAAATTTGTAAATCTCAAAAAATCTTATATTATTGAATGTTTTTATAATAAAAAATTTAAAAAATGGATTCCGAAAAATTTAGCAAAAAACAATTATATAATTGATAAAAATAAAATTAATTTAATTAAAAATAAAAATAAAATCTTTTTATAATATATAAAAAAATGTTGTTTGCGTTAAACGATCTAATTGTTCAGGAAGGTGGTCAGTATGGTCAAGTAGCACACACAAAGCCGGGTGGAAGAAGAAGAAAGTCGCGCAAATCAAAAGGCTCAAGAAGAAGAAGAAGACGTACCAGACGTCATTAATAATTTTTTTATATTAATATAATATCTTTTATTATATAATTTAATTTTATTTTATAAAAATAAATTATATAATTAATATACAATATAATATAATATGCTTGGTGGGTATATATATAATAAACAACAAAAATCTGCGAGACGTAATGCTAGGCGTTCATCGCTGCGCTTATTGCGGCGTTCTTCAAGACGTTCTTCTATGCGTTTTACCAAACGTTCTGTTAAGCGTAATTTAAGATAATAATTTCTTTGCAAAATAAACAATTACAATTATTATTTAAAGACATTTAATTAATATAATTATTAGACTATTTAGTAAATAATCTAATGATTTTTTAAAGCATTGGTGCCCGAGTGGTCTAAGGGGTGCGACTCAAGTTCGTATGGCGAAAGCCTCGTGGGTTCGAACCCCACCCAATGCAAAATAAAAAAATTTATAACTAAGTTAATTAACTTATTTATAAATATGCTTTTGCTTTTATCCTTTTACTCTTTAATGTTTAGCACGTTGGCTGAGTAAACATACTTTTTTGACGCATAAGGCGAGGAGGCTCAAGTAAATCGCTCTTTACTGGAGGAGTAACAGGAACATATGACTGACTACGCTCTGTTTGTGTAAATGCGGTATTCAATTTACTTTTTTGCCTATTTACAACATTTCCAACAGACCTATATGCTGAACAACATTCATCACCTGTTTCGCTATAATTAATTGCGTGACCCGGTAAAATACCAATCTTACCTGCTTCTAAGATAGCGTCTTGATTAGCACCTAAATAAATCAGATCAATAGCATACGATTCTTGAGCACTTGTAATAAGCTTTTTGAGAGATTTTGCGTTAAAATTTGCACTACAATTTTCACAACCATCCGTAGCAACATAGATTAAACATTTATCAAAGCAGCTTGGATTATGCAGTTTTTTCTCCATAAAATATTTAAGGGTTGAACCAATAGCATCATATAATGCTGTTTGTCCTCGTGGAACAAATTGTCTTAATTCAAGCGGACGAACATCCTTAATATTTAGCGACCTAATTAATAATCTCTCTTCATGGTCAAACAACTTAATTGAAACATTTACAGTTTCACCTTCCTTCAAGCCTTGCTTAATAATTTCAAGTGAAGAATTTACACCGCCAATAGTATCTTGCTCCTTACCAGACATAGAGCCTGAGCGATCAATAATAGCAACAACCTCTTGAGTAAACGATGTCATAGTATAGTACTAATATTAATTATTAACATTATTTTTAAATCAATTTTTTTTTATATAGAACTTGATTAATTGATCAAATAAATTCATAACATAATTTACTGCAAAAATAGAATTTGTTTTGCTTCTTATAAAATAAAATATTGAAGTTATATTTTTTTTGACATACGTGACATATAATGTTACTATTAGCTAATATTATATGTAGTATATCATTAGGAAGCTCCTGAAGAGTTAACATATACAAATATATTTATATTTATATCTCTAAATATAAATCTCTCTAATTATTAAATTTAATTTTAATAATTTCCAAAAATTTATTTAAACTCTCTATAAGTGGAGCAGATTTATAACATAAAAGTTGTAATGTATTACGAGTAGCGCTTTTTTTATCATAAACTAAATAGAATTTATTACTATCTGTTACGTGATTCTTAATTGATATATACTTAGGTAATTTTACAACGTTAGTTTCATTAGTTTCGTTAGTTTCATTAGTTTCGTTAGTTTCGTTAGTTTCGTTAGTTTCGTTAGTTTCATTAGCCTGATTATTATTTAAATTGTCCAAAATTTTTATTATTTGGTCTAATTTTTCTATTATACTTATTTTATTAGACTTAGAAGAAATATATGTTTTATTTTTTACCTGATATGGATGTTTTTCTATTTTAAAGTATTCTCTATATAATTTTTTCTCATTATTATAACACTCATTATAATAATTAATATATTTAGGTATATTCAAATCTGCTAATGTGGTTGGTAATTTAACTGCATTGTGCTTTCTTAATCTCTTATATTCGTCTTTTTCTATTATAATATTTGTTAGCTCATTCATTTATATTAAATTAATAAATTAATAAATTAATAAATTAAAATATAATCGATTTTGTTAAATAAAGCCAAAAGCAAATACCAACTATTGCTTTAGCTATCAAATCCAAAATATTATATCCGAACATTTTAGTATATTCATCTGTATTATAAAATACTCCATAAAGCGACCAAGTTCCAAAGAATACCCAAAATATAAATTTTGATTGGGGCGTGATTTTTGAACCTGTCATAAAAATCTTCCAAATTGTTCCATATGTTAGGAAAAAGAATACAAAACCTATAAAACTTGCTAAATTTTTATTTAAGTCTCTAGTTTCTCCTATATAACCAAATCCCAACATAGCAAAGTTTAAAACTAATATTAATAAAAATGGATAGATTTTCAGTTGTACCTTATTTTCGTAACCTAACACCATAGAGAGAGCTAATAACATAAATGGTGTTGTGAGTACCCAATCAGAATAGCGCATATTATTAATTTTTTCTATAGGAAGAGTTTTTATTGGATTGTCATTATTTTCTTGGGATTTATCATTGCTGTTTGTTGAATTCTCTTTCTCTTTTTCTGACTGTTGATAATTATTTATTTCTGTTATAAATAATCCATAAAAATAAGACGCAATAATTGAAATACTTGTTTCAACATTCATAATATGACGCACAGCAGGAATAGGTGTTCGTAATGCTTCAATAAGTGTTATTGCTGTGGTAGTAAGTAAAAATACATATGTTAAATAGAAACTGCTCAAAACTAATTTTATATTCATATTATATTAATAATGAAGTATATTATAATTATAAATATTTTTATTTTAATTTTATTTTATTTATAATGGTCTAAAATAAAATAAAATAAAATGAAATGCTAAAAATTTAAATGCATAAAAATTTAATTGCTGTACGCTAAACCACCCATACCCGACATAATGCGGAGAACGTTGTAGTTAACCGCATATACGCGGACTTTGGCAGTGGAAACACCCTGAACAGTCGCGTTCGAAAGGACAAGCTGTAATGTCGCATTGTCAATGCGCGAGAAATTGCAGGTGCCCGAAGGCTGGTGCTCTTCAGGTCTTAGAGCGAACGAGTACACATTAATACCTGTGTCGGGAGCACGGGTGTGGTGCTGGAATGGCTGAACAAGGTCGAAGTATGTGCCTTCACGCTCCGAGAAGCGATCTTGACCGTTAAGCTGTAATTTGGCAACTACAACTGGATTTTCACCCCAGCAATGCATGTCAATCGCGGTTTCAGCAAGAACAAATGTGCCGGCATCCGAGACACCCGATTCAGTTGCGCCACCATCAGAGTAGCCAGCTGTTGTCTTAACAAATCCAGTTCCAGGTGCTAATTGATTGGAAAATGGATCCTCAAAGATAGAGGAAGAATTAATAAACGCACCACTACCAACAAGGCCTTTGTTTCCAAAGGCATGAATGGCATTAGGTAACGCATCAAGAGCATCAGTGTAGTTGAACGGCTGAGCACCGAGCAAGTGATTTAGCGAATGGCGCTCTGTGAGCGACGCGCAATAATCAACATTGATGTCGGGCTGAACAACCCAGATTAATTCTTTGCACGGGTGATTTAAATTCAATTTGATTTTGTTGGACGATGAACCAACCGATTCATCACCAGTGAACTGAAGCTGTTCAATCAAGTATTCGTGAGGATTTTGCGCCATACGTCTGCGCTCATCAGTGTCTAAGAAAATGTAATCAACAAAGAGCGAGGCAGCCGCTAACGACTGCTTGTAGGCATCATTAACTTTAACACCTAAACCATCAAGTTTGCTTACAGCCCATAAGCATTCTTCAATATTGCGAATGTCTAAGTTAATTTTTACTTCGTGGTACTGTAAAGCAATTAAGGGAAGAGCAAGACCGGGATTACGGCAAAACCAGAACTGAAGTGGAACATATAGAGTAGTTTCTGGTAACGCATTGCGAGGAGCGCACACCTGGCGAACACCGTCAGCGGAGCAAGGGCCATCAACTGCGGCAAAGTCGGGGTCGCAAATGTATGTTAATTGAGTGGTGTTGCCGATCATTTTATAGTAGCCACGTTCTTGTTCTTTCGATAATGTTAGCTGATTCCAAATGTGCATCCAATCACCATATTGACGGTCAATACGCTGGCCACCAATTTCAACTTCAACTTGCGAAATTAATTGCTCACCAGGGAAGTCTAACCATCTGGCGTATACATTAGAGCCGGTGTTTTTTAAGGTTTGTCCGATTTCAGGAAGTGTAATCTGTAAATAGGTGCGGAAAGCTAAGTCACCATTGCGCGAAATGGTGCATGTAACACGGCGACCGAAGTCAGCTTGGCCGTTGAATGTTTGCTCAATCGATTCCATCGCAAAATTGGTGTGACGACGATAGGTGACCTTCCAGAAAGTAATTTGGGGATTACCAGTTAAATATACATCTTGAGCGCCATAGGCGACTAATTGCATTAAACCACCAGCCATTTTTTTATAATATTCCTAAAGAAAATAATTTTTTAAAAATAAATTAATTAATTTAATTAAATTCATTAAATTCATTAAATTTTATTTTAAAATATAAATGAATTAAAAAATAAATGAATTAAAAAATAAATGAATTAAAAATTTATTTATTTACAAAAATTAATATATAAATTTTTAATACACTAAAAATATAATTACGATCAATATGAAGAGAACAGGTGTTATAAAAACAACGCTTGATAATAAACACAATGAAATAACCAAATCATTTAAACATAATGAAGAGGTAATCATCCCTAAATGTTTAAAGCAAAATGAGAAATTTGAAAATATGTTAATAAAAGCAAAAAATAAAACAGAAATAATGGAACTTATTAATAAAAATAAAAATACTATAAATGCTCTTAGGAATAAAGAAAAAAATTATTATTTAAGTAACTCTAAATACATTTTTGATTACTTTGAAAATAAGAAAAATATATCAGCAAACGAAACTATAGAAAATTCTGATAAAAATGATATTGTCAAACAATTTTTTTCATTAAATATAAATGATGACATCTCTAATAACTTAATGGAACAATCAAATAAAAATGTATTAGTAAAAAATGATAGCAATAAAAATATAGATAAATATTTTAATAATATTGACCCTAATTATTTAAATTATGACAAGTTTATTTATCCGTCCGATATATGTAATATATGTAATAATGGCGAGTTAATATTTGTTGAAAGTGAAGGTATGACAATATGCTCTAATTGCTCTAATAGTATTAAATATTTAATAGATATAGATAAACCATCATATAAAGAACCACCAAAAGAAGTGTGCTCTTATGCATATAAACGGATAAACCATTTAAAGGAGATTTTGGCGCAATTTCAGGCTAAAGAAAGCACAAATATTCCAGACGAAGTTTTTGAAAACATTAAAAACCAAATAAAGAAAGAGCGCATTAGTTTGAGTGACTTATCAAATAAAAAAACCAAGGAAATATTGAAAAACTTGGGCTATAATAAATATTACGAACATATACCATTTATTAAAGATAAGTTAGGAATTAGACCACCCATTATGAGCGCAGAGCTTGAAGAAACATTATGTAATTTATTTATGGAATTACAAAAGCCATATTCGAAATATTGTCCTAAAGAACGAGTAAATTTTTTAAACTATTATTATACATTATATAAATTATGTGAATTATTAAATGAGCGCAGTTTTTTACCATATTTTCCAATGTTAAAAGACCGTGAAAAGCGCATAGAGCAAGACCAAATATGGAAGAAGATTTGTGACGATTTAGGATGGAAGTTTATTCCTATACCTTAATCTCCTTATCTTACTCGCCTTCACTCAATAATGCGCTAAAAATATTTATTAGATCTAAATAATAGTTTAATGATGCACTTATAAAGTCACCGTCATAATTGCGTTGTAATATAATGTTTGTATCAAACACAATATATACTGAAAATATTAGTAATGAAGCTATGACTATTGCTTTTTTAAGATATGAAGATTGAATAATAAAATATTGCACAATGCTAATAATAATTAGTGCTAATAAGGCAAAAAATAATATTAGAGCAGTGATAAACCCTAATTGAATACCACTCATTATTAGTGCAACTCCAAATACAAACATAGTAACAAAAATACTGGCTGTTCCGACAAGCGCAGACTTAACTATACTTGAATCTAATCCATATTTTCTATATGCTAAAAGTATTCCAAAAGCACCAGAAAAGAGAGAAAACAATATGAATTTTAACCATGGAGGCATAGTAAAAAATGCCAAAATTAAAATAATAATAATTGTTACTATAACCGCACCAATATATTTAACGTCAAATTTTTTAGCATCTTTCTCTTCATCAACTTTGACATTTTCACTTACATAATAAGTAATGAAAAGTTGGACTAATAAATTTGCTAAAATTAACGCAAAGAAAACTCTTTTTTCGCTAATTAACTGAAATACTTGTGCTATATCATTCCTAAAAATAGATTTTTTGCTTTTATTTGCTAAATTTGATTTCTTAGAATTCATATTATTATAATAATATAATAATATAAAAATAATATAAAAATAGTATAAAAATAGTATATAATTATGCATCGTCAACTTTTAATGCATTAAAAATATTTGACATATCTATATAGTAATCAAATGAAGCAGTTATAAAATCTCCTTCATAATTGCGTTGTAATATATTGTTGGTTGTATTTACAATATATAATACAAATAAAGAAGCAAGAGCAATTAGGATTAATTTTGTAATAACTAAATAATTATAAATAAAATGTTGTACAACACTTACTATTATTAACAACATTAGAGAATAAAATAAACCAAAAGCCACTTTATTACTCAATCGAATACCGCTCATAGCAACTCCAAAAAATATCATAAAAACGAAAATAATAGCACTTCCCACAGCACCCCCATGTATAATATTCCGATCAAAATTATGACGTATGGATAAAAATATTATTCCATATAGTGCAGAAAAGAGAGAAAATATTAGAAATTTGAACATCATAGACATAGGAACAAATATTAAAAGTAGAACGAAAATAGTAGCTAATATATAGGCACCAATAATAATAGTGTTATATTTATTAGCATCTTTTCCCTCTTCTTTTTCTGCGTTAATATCAATATTAGCACTTACATAATAAGTAATATAATGTTGAAATACTAAATTTAGAAAAATCAACATTAAAAAGAACTTTTTCTCACTAATCAACTTAAATAACTTTGAAATATTTTTAGTTTCGTTTTTATTATAATTCATAATCTATACTATACTATATTATAGCATTATAAAAAAATAGTATACTAATATATATATGGACTTTATTAGAAATAAAACAGCAAAATTAAGAAGTTTAGGAAAAAGATTATTAACGCGAAGATCTATAAATAGAATAGCTCCGGCACCAGTAGAAGAATTGGCAGCTTTAGATCCAACAGCACCGTCTTTAAGTCCAAGACGCGTGTCTTTAAGTCCAAGAACAAAAGTAGT
>Ga0114979_10003007_pt1 | contig 11322 bp, 10 predicted proteins | sample S_140625_EF_Meta_FD_87315 | JGI IMG/M metagenome (GOLD analysis project Ga0114979, IMG submission 87315) | Freshwater microbial communities from Lake Simoncouche, Canada to study carbon cycling - S_140625_EF_MetaG | ecosystem: Environmental > Aquatic > Freshwater > Lake | place: Lake... | reverse complement strand
GCGGTGCGTTTGACCCGCAGCGCCTTCTCCAGGGTGTAGTTGGTCTCGATGTCCCCGCAATGGATGGTCTGGCTGTTGCTGGTGGCCTTGGAATTGACCTGGGCCAGCTGGGCGTAACGCTCCACCAGGGTGATGTGGGCCAGGTCGGTGTAGCGGGCCAGGGTGAACAACAGGGCGGTGCCGCAGACACCGCCGCCCACGATCAACACATCGGTGGCAGCTTCCCTGTCGGGCGATTCGGAACGGGGGCAGGCGTCGCGTTTCAACAATGGATGGGCCTATTCCCCCCAGCATCGGCCCTGGGGGGGTCGCCGACCCTGGCCCCAAGCCGTGACCTATGCTTGAGGGGTCAGGATCCCATAAGGTCAGGACAGTCGGGCGATTAGCACAGCGGTAGCGCACTTCCTTCACACGGAAGGGGTCACTGGTTCGAATCCAGTATCGCCCATCTTCTTTTGGTCCCAGACTTAAGCCCTACGGGTTTACGTCATACTGATCTCAACTACCAGATCACGGTTATGGAGTGGCTCCCTTGAGCAACATTCCGGATCCCCTGCAGCCGACCCCGACGAGCGAAGGTGACCTGCCCCTGACAGAGCCGATTCCGGAACTGCAAAAACTTGGAAGCACACTTGCCGCCGCGAGGCGCCAGCGTGACATCGATCTCGAACTGTTGGCAGAGCGCCTGCGCGTCGGTGTATCCCAGCTGAGAGCCCTGGAAACCGGCGACCATGCCCATCTGCCCGAAGGCGTCTTTGTCATTGCCCTGGCGCGAAGAGTGGCCAGTGCCCTGGACGTGAACATCGACGAAGCCGTCCAGGGTCTGCGTGGCAGCCGCTTGATGGTGCGGCCCATGCCCCGTCCATCCCTGCCACCGGCACCACCACGCCGCAGCAAGCCCTCCCCCGCCTATCCCCCGTCTGCCCGGCGCGAGGGGTCGGCTGCTGGCCCGATCAACAGCAGCAGCCAGGGCCCAGCTCCCTGGGTGTGGGGCCTGCCCCTGCTGCTCGGCGCCTTGGGCCTGGCCGCAGCCTTGGGGTACAACGCCTGGCAGCATCACTCCCAATCGGCCCTCCCGTCCCTTGACGCCGTCCTTGGCAACAAGCCAACCACTTCGCCCCCCCCAGCCTTTCCCACCAAGCAGCCAGGGGCCCCAACCACCGCCAGCAGCGCTGCAGACCCACCAGCAGCACCGGCCAAGTTGCGACTCAAGTCCACCGAACAGAGTTGGATCCAGGTGCGCCAGAGCGATGGCAAGGTGATTTTTGAGGGCACCTTGACGGGTGAGCAAAGCTTTCCCCTGGGCCAGGGGCTTGAGGTGATGGCCGGGCGCCCCTATGCCGTGCTCGCCGCCCTGGGCGATGGGCCCGCCCGACCGCTCGGGACGGTCGATGACCTGAATTGGCACCGTTTCACCCCCAAAACCCCGGCTGCGCCCAGTGCTACGCCGATGGCAGCACCAAGGGGCCCAACAACGGCCCCCTTAACGGGCTCCCCAAGCGGATCCCCTACGCCCCAGTCTCCGGCACCTGCAGCTGCAGTCCCGTGACCTCCTGCACCACAGGGCCGCACGAAAGCAGGCTCCAACGTTCCAGGCTCAAGTCGGGACGGCTGCCGTCGGCCCCAAGCCGGGGCTCCAGGGTGACCACCAGGACGCCGGTGCCCTCCTGACGCACGGCCAACCGCCCAATCACGGCCTCGGGACGACGATCAAGGGCCGCCGCCAATCGCAATAACAAAGCCAGGGAAGTCACCGTTCGGCGCTCCTCGCGGCCTTCAATCATTTGCCAAGATTCATGGCGCTTCTTGGGCAGACCGCGTCGGTGGTAGCGGGCGATGGCCGCCACCATCAGGTGCTCCAGCTCCGAATAACCCAGCAGTTCACCGTGCCGAATCAGATACCAGGTGTGCTTGTGGTAAGCCCCCACATTCACGTATTTGCCGCAGTCGTGGAGCTGGGCCGCCGCCCAGAGCAACAGGCGTCCCTTGCCCTCGTCATGGTGCAACCAACCCCGGGTCTGGTCGTAGAGAGCCAGGGCCTGGGCCGCCACCCGATCAGCCCGCTCAGGGTCAACGCCATAGTTGCGGGCCAGATGCCGCACCGTGCGCTCGCGAATCGTGCTCTGAAACGCAAAGCGATCGCCGAGCAGGTCGTTACGCAGCATCCAATCCACGATCAGGCCCTCCCGCAGGGCCCGGTCACACACCACCAGTTCCCGGGCCTGGAGCATCTGCATCGCGGTCTGGAGAATCAGGGCCCCAGGCACGATGATCTCGGCCCGTCGCTCGTTGATCGCCGTGAGCCCGCGCCGTTGTTCCGGCGTCATGGCTTGAAGCTTGTTAATCAACTGGTCGATGCGCTCGAGGCTGAGGCGATAGCCCTGTAACTTGCGCGACGGTTTGGCATCCTCCGACGCCGCCAGGGAGGCCAGGGCCATGGCCGTACCGCTGGTGGCCACCATCAAGGGCGTCTCGCCGGGTCGCAGGGCCTGGCTCACCTGGGCCACGGCAGGATCCAGGGAGCCCTGGATGTAGGCCTGCAGAAAACTGCGGCGGCCGGACGGCAGGGGGTCTTGCTGGCAGAACTCCCTCTGGAGCCTTACGGCCCCAATGCGGGTGCTGGTCAAGACCCGCGCATCGGAACCATCGGCCAGGATCAACTCGGTGGAGCCCCCGCCGATATCCAGAATCAGGTGGGGCTTGTCCCCAAGGGTCATGCCGGAAAGCACCCCCAGGTAGATCAGGCGGGCCTCCTCAGGACCGCTGATCAGGTCCACCGTCAGCCCCAGCTGATCCTGCAGCGCCTGAACGAACTCGCGCCCATTGGGGGCTTCGCGCACGGCGCTGGTGGCGGCCGTCACGATCTGCTCGACCCCATGGCTCGCGGCCAGATCGCGGCAATGGCGCAAAGTCAGAAAGGCCCGCTCGATGGCGGCGGCACTGAGATCACCACTGGTGGGATCCCGCTCTCCCAGCCGGGTCGTCGACTTCTCTGCCAACACCACACTGAAGCTGTGCAGCTCGGGGTTGATGGCGGCGATCAACAGGTGGATCGAGTTGGTGCCAATGTCGATCGCCGCCACACGGCGCTCGCCGCTGGCAGGGAGGGGCGCCTCGGACAATGGAGCCTGCGAGGAGACCATCGGAATCGGCACCGTTTGGCGGCGTCACTTTGCCATTGAAGCGGTCAAGATGCTGCGAACTAGGGTGCCGCCACCATCGCTAGGGAACCAGCTGCCATGGCCAGGACGGCTCCAGGGCCCTTCCAGCGGGTCCGCGACGGGCTCGAACTGTTGCGCTGGAACCATCCCAGCGGCAGGCTGATTCTGCTGATTCCGGCTGGCTGGGCCCTCTGGCTCAATCCGGCATCACCGCCCTCGCTGCCCCTTTTAGCTTTGATTGTGGTTGGAGGCTTGGCGGTAAGCGGTGCCGGCTGCGTTGCCAACGACCTCTGGGATCGCCGCATCGATCCCCTGGTGGAACGCACCCGCAACCGGCCCCTGGCCGACGGACGGATCGGGGTGCCGGCCGCCGTCGCCCTGCTGATCGCCTGCCTGGTGGTCGCCCTGCTGGTGGTCCTGGCCCTGCCCCCCCAGGGCCGGCTTCTGGCCCTGCCCCTGGCCCTGGCGGCCCTGACACCCGTGCTGCTTTACCCCTCCGCCAAGCGCTGGTTTGCCCTGCCCCAGCTGGTGTTGGCGTTCTGCTGGGGCTTTGCGGTGTTGATTCCCTGGGCCACCGCCAGCGGCGAACTGAATGGACCGGCCCTGGCCCTCACCTGGTTCGCCACCGTTTGCTGGACCTTCGGCTTCGACACGGTCTATGCCATGAGTGACCGGGAGGATGACCAACAGGTCGGTGTCCGGAGCAGTGCCCTAACCCTCGGCCGCCAGGCGCCGCTGGTGGTCGCCTGCTGCTATGGCCTGACGGCAGGGGCCCTGGCCACGGCCGCCTGGTTGCGGGGCATCGCCATGCCCGAATTCTGGATCCTCTGGATCGCAGCCGCCGGGGGGATGCAACGGGAGGTGGCGATCCTGGGGCGCCCCGATCTGCCCAGGGCCGCCTTTAGCGTGCATTTCACCCATCAGGTCATGCTGGGGGCCCTGTTGCTGCTGGCGCTGATCGTGCCGCAGTGATCCCCGCCGCCTCCTGCTGACCCATGGCTGCTCCCCTGAGCCACCCCAGACCGCTCCGGGCCGGTGACCGGGTCCGCCTGGTGGCGGCCAGTTCGGCCCTTGAAGGCGGCGAACGGCTACAGCGGGGCATGGAGGTGCTGCGGAGTTGGGGCCTGGACGTGGAAGAACGGCCCGAACTGGTGGGACGCCGCTGGGGATTCCTGGCCGGCAAAGACCACCATCGGGCCGCCGACCTCCATCCCGGTGACCCCAGCAGCCTGGAAGGGACGGCCTTGTTGGCCTGTGTGCGGGGCGGCTGGGGTTCGGCGCGGCTGCTCGAACAGGATCTCCCCGACCACGACGCCTGGTTGCTTGGCTTTTCGGATGTCACCTCCCTGCTCTGGGAACGGCTGTCCCGGCGGCGAGGGGGCGCCATCCACGGCCCCCTGGTCACCACTTTGGCCGCCGAACCCGCCTGGAGCCAGGAGCGCTTAAGGGCCCTGCTGTTCGGCGAACCCATCCCGGACCTGGAGGGGGAAGGCTGGCAAAACGGCGTGGCCACAGGTCCCCTGCTGGCCGCCAACCTGACCGTGGCCACCCACCTGCTGGGAACCCCCCACCTGCCCGATCTGGGGGGAGCCATCCTGGTGCTCGAGGACGTGGGAGAGGCGCCCTACCGACTGGAGCGGATGTTGACCCACTGGCGGCTCTGCGGTGCCTTACAGCAATTGGCCGGAATCGGCTTCGGCAGCTTCCGTGACTGCGTTGACCATGACCGCAGCGACCAACCGAGCCACCACTATTTCACCACCGAACAGGTGTTACGGGAGCGCACCGCCGATCTGGGCATTCCTGTCGTGGCCGATCTACCAGTAGGGCATGGGCCAGGCAATGGGGCCCTACCCCTGGGAAGCCTGGCCCGGCTGGACGGACGCACGGGCCGTCTCAGTCTTGTCGATTCCTGAGGAGATCCAGGCTGGGCAGGGGCGGCACGGTGCGGGCACTGCCATCACGGTTGCACTCATAGGTGGGAGACAGAATTTCCACATCGGCTTCGGCAAAGGCATCCTGAATCGCCGCCAGCAAATCGGAGAGGGTTTCCCGGTAGGTCATGACATCCTTGACACTGGCATTGAGCTCATAACTGATATTGAAATCGTTGAGAGAAAGCTGCAGCACAAACGGCTGGGGATCGGACGCGATGCCCGGCACCGCCAGGGCCGCCTTCAACAGCAACCCATGCACCTGGCGCCAAGGAACGTCGTAGCCGATGGTGATCGTGGTCGCCAGCGCCACGGGTTTAGCAATTTCACGGCGCGAAAAACTGAAATTGACAATCGAAGCGCTGATCACCGTGGCATTTGGAATACTGACCAATTCGTTACGCGGTGTCTGGATGCGAGTCACCAGCAAATCGCGATCCTGAACGACGCCAATCACATCATTGATTTCGACCCGATCGCCTTCACGGAAGGCCCGGGTATAGATCAGCATCAGCCCACTGATCACATTGGTGGCCACCGCACTGGACCCCAGGGCCGCCATCACACCAACAAACAGGCCCGCCCCCTGGAAGGCCTTGCTATCGGATCCGGGAATGTAGGGATAGGCGGTCACCAGTCCGGCCACCAGAATCGCCGCCGCCACCAAGCGGCCCGTGGGCTGGGCCCATTCCCGATAAAAGCCTGGAAACTGCAACCGGCCACGCTCGATGGCGTTAAACCAGGCACGGCAAGCCCGCATTGCCATGCGAGTGAATAATAATATCAAGCCGATCGCCAGGAGATTGGGTATGGCTTCGACCACCCCCTCCATCACCCCATCCAAAACCAATCGGATATGGCCCCGCAGCCCCTCGGCAATCCCCTGGGTCGGCGGAAAAAAGCCGAGCAACAACGGAATCATCAGGTAGCTGGCCAGCAGCAGAACGCCCCAATGCAGGACCCTCAGCACCAGGAGCAAGGCACCTCGCTCCTGCTCACTGTCCAGCACCTGGCTGCCTGCCAGGCTCACCCCCCTCAACCAGGGGTTGGTCCCCCGGGCGATCCCCTGGCGCAGGCGTTGGTTGAGGACCCCCTGCAGGCGCAGCCAGAGCAAATAGGCCGCCAGCACCAGCAAGGCCAGGGCCGTGCCCCTTAACCAGGAGGCGAGGCTGTGGGTACTGCGGTACTGGCGAACGGCGCCCCGCAGCTGATCTCGATATACCTCGGCCAGCTCCTGGCGGCTGATGTCAAAGGCCCGGCCGGCCCGATCATCCACGGCCATGTAGGGCTTGAAATGGCCCGTCGCGTCGATCACCCCGACCATCGAATAAGGGGGGTCCTCCTGCACCACCAACTGCTCCGGGGCGACCGTGCCCTTCTGGGCCAGGTCCTGCAGCAACGCTGAGCCGCGGTTGGCCACCGATTCCAGGCTCTGGGCCCCCGCCACCGAACGCAGTTCGAGGATGCGCCGGCCGTCCAGGGTGACCCACTGGGGAGAGGCGGAGCGAGCCCCTGAGGAGACCCCGGGCGGCACTGCCAGGGGGGCCGGCCCTGGGGGCGGGGGTGGCGCCAGGGCGACTGCGGGGGCGGCCGAAAAGCCCACCCAGAGCGCCAGCAGCAGGGCGCCCAGAGCCCGGCCCCAGGCCCTGCACAGGCCGCGAAGATCCCGGCGCCAAAGCGGGTCCAAGGGGCGGAAGGGGGCGCTCAAAGCAAAAAAGGCGTCAACGGCCTCAGCTTGCCCGGCCCAGGCCGATCTGGCGCTCAGGGCCAGGCCAACAACACCGCCCCCCCACCCATCAACGCCACGCCCAACCACTGCCAGGGGTTGAGGCTTTCCCCCAGCAAAACCACCCCAAAAGCCGCCACGATCACGACACTCAACTTGTCGATCGGGGCCACCCGGGCGAGGGGCCCCAGCTGGATCGCCCGAAACCAACACAACCAGGACACCCCCGTGGCCAGTCCGGAAAACAACAGAAACAACAAGCTGCGACGAGGTAAATCGAGGGGGGATTGCCATTCCCCCCGGCCAAACACCACAGCCACGAGTAGCAACAAAACCACCACCGTGCGCAGCAGGGTTGCCAAATTGCTAGGTACCCCCTGCACCCCAATCTTGGCCAACAGGGAGGTCAAAGCAGCCGTCACAGCCGCCAGAACGGCCCAGATCTGCCATTGGCTCCAAAGAGATCCCATCACGGTCGAACGCCTTTGGTCTGCTCCTGCCTAACAGACCCCTCACCGGGGTTCGGCGGGTGCTCCCCTGGGCGGGGCCAGGTCGGAGGGGACGCCTCGGCCACGCGTCCTGAGTACGGCCTCGGCCACGGTGAGATCAAAAGGGGTGGTCACTTTGATGTTGGAAGGAGGTGCCTCCAACACATGCACCGGCCAACCAAGCCGCTCGAACAGGGCCCCATCGTCGGTCACCGTCCAACCCTCCGCCTCGGCCTTGGCATGGGCCTGGCGCAAGGGGGCCACCCCAAAGCCCTGGGGTGTCTGGGCCGCCCATAACAGCGAGCGATCCGGGGTCGCCTTGATACGACCGCCCTCCCCCACTTCCTTGATGGTGTCGGTGACCGGGGTGGCGGCAATGATGCCAGCCCCGGCAAGGATTGCCTCGCCGAGGGCCTCGCAACAGCGATGCAGCAGGTCCGGTTCGACCAGACAGCGGGCGCCATCGTGAATCAACACCTGCTCGGCGTCCTCCGGCAAGGCCGCCAGGCCCCGACGCACCGAATCCTGGCGGGTGTCGCCCCCCACGATCCAGACCACGGGTGCCAAAGGCGATGGGGCTGTTGAACCCTGACATACCTCTGCCACCAGGGCCGCGATGGCTTCCGCATCGACCGGCTGACCCACCACACCGATCCAACGGACAGCCCCACAGGCGAGGGCCGCCTCCAGGGTCCAGGCCAGCAAGGGGCGGCCCGCCAGGGGAAGTAGCAATTTGTTGCCCGCCGCCCCCATACGCCGGCCACTGCCGGCGGCCGCAATCAGCAAATGCACAGGATTTCCTTCCTCGGTAGCAAACCGCAGGGATTCTTGTCCATACAATCAGGCCGCGGTCCCATCCACCGCCCAGCCGAGGCCCGATGCGCACGTTATTTCTGATTCCAGGCGATGCCGTTAGGCAGCTCCAGACCCTGCCGGCGGTGGCGGCAACGGCCCAGCAGCTGAAATTCCAGATCCAGGTGGCCTGTCCACCCTCCGTCGGCGGTATCTGGGAACTGGTCCCCGGGGTTGAGAAGGTGATTCCCTTCAACGACGCCGACGCCACCCTGGCGGACTGGACCAACTTGATGGGATCCGTTCGGGATCCCGATTTCCAGGCCTGTATCAACCTGGCCCAGGGACGCCAGGTGGACTTGATGCTGTCCATGAGCCACATCCCCAAGCGGCTCGCCGCCGCGGGCTTCTCCGCCACCGAAAAGATCACACCCCTTGACCAGGGCTGGCCACCCCAGAGGCTGGCGCCCTATCTGGCTCCCTTAGGAGTTCAACTGGACGCCCAGGCCTTTCGACTTGTGCTGCCTCGATCCAGCCTGCAAAAAGCCTCCGAGGCCCTGCCCCCGGGCCAGGGCCCCGTGCTGTTGGTGGCGCCGAAGGCTGGCACTTTGGACTGGCCCCGGGAAAACTGGGCGGCCGTGACCCAAAGCATCCGGCTGAAACTCAACGATCTCAGGGTCCAGCAACCGCTCCCCCCTGGATCCCCATGGTCCCAACGGGCCGCCCAGGTGGCCGCCAGCGACGTGGTGCTGGCCAGTGATCCGACCACCATCGAACTGGCGCTGCTCTGTGGCGTGCCCTTGGTGGCCTTGGGCCGGCTCGCGGACGACTTACCGCTAAGGGAGGGCGTGACAGGGCTGGGCGGAGCCACACCGCTAGATCAGGTGAGTGTGGACAACGTGCTCGGAGCCCTGGGCCTTGACTAACTTCAAGGCCCGCTGGCCCCCAGACCGATGAGATGGCCGCGGGGCTGGCTGGCGCGCTGGAGACGCCCGCCTTCCAGCCGCTCGAGACTGCCATGGCTACTGCCGATCCTGGCCCTGGGGGGATTGGTGAACCTGGCCGCCAGTCTCTACAAGTTCACGGAAGGCTGGGATTGGGGCGACTGCTACTGGATGGTGCTGATCACCCTGAGCACCCTCGGCTTCAGCGACTCCCATACCAATGTCTTGACGGCAGCGGGCCGGGTGGTGACGGCCTTCCTGATCGCCGGGGGATTGGTGGTCGTGCAACTCACCATCCGTAGCCTGCTGGGGTTGGCTGAGTCAGGCTATTTCCGGCGCCTGCGGGATCGCCGCCTTCGCCGTTGGATCAAGCGCATGGACAATCACGTCATTCTTTGCGGCTATGGCCGCATCGGTCGCGAAATCGCCGAACAGCTCAACCGCGAGGGGGTGCGGCTGCTGGTGATTGAAACCGATCAGGCCTGCAAGGAGGCCGCCGAAGAGCGGGGACTACCGGTATTGCTGGCGGATGCGACGCTGGATGAAACCCTGATGGAAGCCGGCATCCAACACTGCCGCAGCCTGGTGGCGGCCCTCAGCAGCAATGCGGCCAATCTCTATGTGGTCCTTAGTGCCAGGGGGCTGGCACCGGGATGCCGGTTGATCGCCCGGGCTGATAGCGAAGAGGCCGCCCGCAAACTGAGACTGGCCGGCGCTGACCAGGTGGTGAGCCCCTACGTCGCTGGGGGTCGCACGATGGCCGCCACAGCCCTCAGGCCCCTGGCCGTCAGTTTCATGGAGCTGCTGGCGGGCTCCGAATGCGAAGTCGAGGAGTTCCAACTCAGTAGCGATCCCCAGCGTCTCGGGGAACTGCAGGGAGCCAGCCTGGAAGATCTGCACCTGCGCCGTCGCAGTGGTGCCCTGGTGCTGGCGGTACGCAACCCGAAAGGGGAGGTCATGGAAGGGCAGTCCCTGATTGCCAACCCAGGTGGTCATGTGCGCCTTGAACCAGGACAGCTCCTTGTCGTGATGGGTAGCCAGGAGCAACTGAGCCGATTGAGGGATCTGCTTGGAGATGCCTTGGTGGATGTGGGAGGCATGCCCGCTTGATGCTCCATAAAGCCAGCGTCAGCAATGCCGACTTACGATCAATGGCTACAAACCGGCGGCTCGATGACCCTTCCCCAACCCCTGGCTGGCCAAACAGCCCTGATCACAGGTGCAAGCCGGGGCATCGGTGCAGCCATCGCCGCAGAATTGGCGGCCACAGGGGCCACCGTTGTCGTGAATTATGCCCACTCTGCAACCGCGGCAGCGGCGCTGGTGGACTCCATCGCAGCAGCCGGTGGTAAGGCCTGGAGCCTGAAGGCCAACGTTGCCAACGAAGAAGAAGTGGAAGCGATGGTCAAACAAATCATGGAACGGGAAAATCGAATCGATATTCTTGTCAACAATGCCGGGATCACCAAAGATGGCCTTCTGATGCGAATGAAGACCGCAGATTGGCAAAGCGTCATTGACCTCAATCTCACCGGAGTCTTTCTTTGCAGTCGTGCCGTCAGCCGGCCCATGCTGAAAGCCAGGAGCGGACGCATTATCAACATCACCTCGGTCGTGGCATTAATGGGCAATCCCGGGCAAGCCAATTACAGTGCTGCCAAAGCAGGAGTGATTGGATTAACCCGCAGTAATGCCGCTGAATTCGCCAGCAGAGGCGTGACTGTTAATGCTGTTGCACCCGGATTTATCGCCACAGAGATGACCCAAGAACTACAAAGCGAGGCGATCCTTCGCTCCATTCCCCTAGGCCGAATGGGAAGCACAAAAGAAGTCGCCGGTGTCGTCCGCTTCCTAGCCGCTGATTCCGCAGCAAGCTACATGACAGGCCAGGTTCTGCAGGTGGATGGCGGCATGGTCATGCGCTGAAGACGTCCCCATGGGCGCCGCCGAAGTCGATCCTCAACTTGCGACCAATGGCCTTGACATTTTTCCAATACAGCCATTGACAAGTAAACAGATTTACACTATTGTTGGGTTCAGCATTGAGCCTACCTAAAGCCTGAACCCTTTCATGGATCCGTCCCGGCCTGAATCAGCCACTTGGCAAGGGCAAAAAGTATTGATTACCGGAGGAGCCGGCTTCATCGGATCCAACCTGGCGATCCGGGCAACAGAACTGGGAGCCAATGTCACCATTATTGACAGCCTTATCCCTGAATACGGTGGATGCCTCTACAATTTAGAGCCCATCAAAGACAAAATAAGAATAAATCTTTC
>Ga0114979_10003005_pt1 | contig 11328 bp, 13 predicted proteins | sample S_140625_EF_Meta_FD_87315 | JGI IMG/M metagenome (GOLD analysis project Ga0114979, IMG submission 87315) | Freshwater microbial communities from Lake Simoncouche, Canada to study carbon cycling - S_140625_EF_MetaG | ecosystem: Environmental > Aquatic > Freshwater > Lake | place: Lake... | reverse complement strand
CGCAACGTTTGGCCTCGATCGGCGTGGCCCAAACGCCCGTGCAACTTCGCATCACCGACGAACACGGCCATGACCTGCCCTTGGGCGAGGTGGGCGAAGTGCTGATCAAAGGCGACAGCGTCATGGCAGGTTACTGGCGCAACCCAGAAGCCACACGGCTCGCCGTTCGAGAGGGCTGGCTGTTCACGGGCGACATGGGGTGCTTAGACGCCCATGGTTTTCTCATCCTCAAAGATCGCAGCAAAGACCTCATCATCAGTGGCGGCTCGAACGTCTACCCGCGTGAGGTAGAAGAGGTGTTGTTGCAAGCCCCTGGTGTAAGCGAAGTGGCCGTGGTGGGAGCGCCCGACCCTGAATGGGGCGAAATCATTGTGGCCTTTGTGGTTGCTCAGACAGGTGCCACACTCACCACCGAGGCACTCGACGCGTTTTGCTTGAAAGAAATAGCCCGCTTCAAACGCCCCAAACGTTACGAACTCGTGGATAGGCTGCCCAAAAACAACTACGGCAAAGTACTCAAAACCGAATTACGCCAAAGACTCACCTCACCCTAGTGGTATGGTGCTGCCCCATGCATACACAAATCGACCACCTTGTCATCGTTGCCAAAACCTTAGAGCAAGGCTTGCAGTGGTGCGAAGACACACTCGGCATCTCGCCAGGCGCGGGCGGCGAGCACACGCTGTACGGCACCCACAACCGCTTGTTCAAAATTGCCTCACCTGCCAACCCGATGGCCTATTGTGAAATCATCGCCATCAACCCCGCCGCTGTTCGCCCCAAGCGCGCCTGCCCTACCCGCTGGTTTGACATGGACAACCCCGCATTGCAAAAAGCTGTCGCCCAAGCACCACGTTTGGTTCACTTTGTGGTCAACACCCCTGACATTCGCGCCGCGCGCATGGCCATTCGCATGCAAGGCATTGACCGTGGCCCCGCTGTGGCAGCGAGTCGCTCCACCAACCGCGGCACGCTCAACTGGCAAATTTCGGTGCGGGCCGATGGGCAGCGCTTGTTTGACGGTTGCATGCCCACTCTCATTCAGTGGGGCAAGCCAGAGGCGGCTGACCCGCTCAAGCTCCACCCCCGCAACACCCTCACCCGCTCTGGCGTGACGCTGCAAAGCCTTGAGGTGACGCACCCCAGCGCTGACAAGCTGCAAGCAGCTTATGACGCCATTGAACTCGCCCGTGTCACGGTGACGGAGGGCCCAGCCAACCTCAAAGCCACGCTGCAAACGCCCAAGGGCTTGGTGGTGCTAGAGAGCTTAGGCATTTAAGGCCTTGAGCTTTTGCACCCGGGCATAGGCCGCCCACAGCCTGTGCTGCATCTCACAGCCCGCCATCATCAGCCCTGGCGCTGAGATCCCCATAAATCGGTCGGTCTGCATGATCAGCGCATGCGCTTGTTCAAACACACCCGCACCAAACAGCTGCCGAATCGAGCCGACATAGGGCGCGGTGTCTCCTCGGTCTGTCAACAACACCAGCGTTTCAATACAGGCATACACCGCACGACGCTGCTGTGGGATTTGGTCAAAGTGGCGAATCCACTCACAGCCCTCCACCGTGGCCGACTCATCACCACAGGCCAAGGCCAGCAGGGTTTTGAGTTCGCCCACACGCAAGTCAGACCAAAAACTGCCTGGATCTGTGGCCATGCCAATCAAGTTCGCCACAGGGCGGTGATCAGGCAAGTTGGAGGCGTTCAACGAGGACAACAAATCCGTGCACTCTTCGTTGTCGAGGTCGGTCAAGTTGAGGATGGCCTCACGCATCTCGTTGACGATGCTGTCGTTCTCAAAGTCGAGGTCATCCACAGGGTAGATCTCCGACATGCCTGGCACCAACACACGGCAGGCGTAAACGCCTAAAAGATCGAAGTCGGCGATGTAAATCTCAAAGCCCTCTTCATGCATGCGTTGAATGCAAAACGCATAGTCTTGTGCGGTGGTGCTGGCGAAACTCCAATCAACAAACACATAGTCAGGAATTTCACCTAGGAACTCCCAATGGATGACGCCACTCGCATCCACAAAGTGGCTCTCAATATTGGGCGCACTGGCCGCCTCTTCCAAATCAAACGTCGGCGCGGGAAAACCGCCCAAACTGTCCAGCGCACGACCTTGTAGCAGTTCGGTCAAGGCGCGCTCCAAGGCCACCTCAAAACGCGGATGAGCCCCGAAACTGGCAAAGCAGCCCTGATCCTCGGGATGCAGCAGGGTCACATTCATCACTGGAAATTTACCGCCCAGCGATGCGTCTTTCACCAAAATGCCAAAGCCCGCAGCGCGCAATGCGGCAAGGCTGGCGGCAACACGCGGATAACGGTTGATGACGGCTTCGGGCACATCGGGCAAACAAAGACCTTCGCTGATGATCTTGGCTTTGACATGGCGCTCAAAAATCTCTGACAAAGCATGGGTGCGGGCCTCAGTCGCCGTATTGCCAGCGGCCATGCCATTGCTTGCGTACAAGTTGCTGAGGATGTTGACGGGAATGTAGGTCGTCTGGCCATCGCTTTGGCGCACAAAGGGCATGGCGCAAATGCCACGCGCGATGTTGCCCGAATTGAAGTCCACCAAATTGGCGCAGTCGATGTTGCCCTCGGGGTTGTAAAAATTGTGCAAGGCGTCATTGAGCAAGCCCGTGGGCCAGGCGCCGTCATCGCTCAAATCAAACCAACGCTCTCGGGGGTCATGCACAAAAGGTGCGTCCGCCGTCACAGGGCCCAGGTAGAGATGTGTCCAAAAATAATTGGTGGCTAAGCGCTCAACAAACGCGCCCAAGGCGCTGGCCAAACAAGCCATGCGTGTGGTCCCTTTGCCGTTGGCAAACAACGCGGGGCAATCACGCTCACAGAGGCGCACTGACCAAACACCGTCCACGGGATTGCGCCAACTCTGCTCTTGAATGTGAAACCCCATGCCTTGCAGCTTGGCTTGAAGCGTGTTGATGGTGGATTCCAAGGGCACGTCTTTGCCGAGAATGAAACTTTGAGTGGGCACGGCGAATCGTTCTTAAAAATACCAAACTTAGCGCTGCACCGCTTGTTTTTCTTCGCGATCCACATGCAGAGAAAACACATCTGGCCGCGCGTAGTGACCGACGGAATCGAAATCGAGTTTGCTCTTGACCAAGGTGTCTCGATCAAGATCGGCGATCAACATGGTTTTTTCGTCATACACAGGCCCTGCGATGATTTCTCCCAAGGGGCCGACGATGACACTGGCGCCGCGCATGACGGGGTCTGTCGGCTGGTCGCCAATGATGCCGCGCCAATTGGCACCATAGTCAGCGCGGGTGGTGTATTGCCCCGCGCTCAAGACAAAACAACGGCCTTCCATGGCAATGTGCTGCATGGTTGCCAACCAAGTTAATCGGTCATCTGCCGTGGGGGCGCAATAAATCTCAATGCCTTGCGCATACTGGCTCATGCGCAAGGCGGGCATGTAGTTTTCCCAGCAAATGACCGCACCAATTTTGCCTAAATCTGTGTCCATCACATCAAGCGTTGAGCCATCGCCAAAGCCCCACACCAAGCGCTCAGCGCCTGTTGGCATGAGCTTGCGGCGTTTACCCATCAAACCCTTCTTGGGGTCAATGAAAACAACCGTGCAGTAAAGGGTAGAACCGCCGCGCTCAATGATGCCCAGCACCACATACACATTGAGCTCGCTCGCAGCGGCACAAACAGACTTGATTTCTGGCCCTTCGATATCCACCGCCCCATTGAAATAACGCAGGTATTCGTCACGCCCCTCGGGCAGGCGGCGGCCAATCGGGGCATCGAACGTGAGCCCCTTGGGATACGTGCCTAAAAACGCCTCTGGAAACACCACCAGCTCAGCACGCTGGCTCGCAGCGTCCGCCATCAAGCGACAGATTTTTTCTGTGGTGGCAGCGGGGTCGAATGCCACGCTGCTGTCTTGCACCACAGCCACTCTGACTTGTGATTTCATCGGGTCTCCTCTGTCTGTTTGTTGAGGGTCAATCTAACACCAAACCCTCTAACGGCTTGGCGTGTCAAACCCCGCATCCACCCAAGCCTGCGCTGTCTGGCGGTTGAGCTTGAACCCCGCGTTCACGCGGATATCGGCCAGCGTGTCGCCCCCCTCGTTTTGGGCGCTGAGCGTGGCGAAGGGATTGTCGTCATCGGGTTCGATGTCTAGCCGCACAGTCACGCGGCTTGCGAGCCCATTGACCGTGACCGACTGATGCAGCGTGGCGTGCCACTGCTGCTCGCTGCGACGCACAAACTCAGAAGCGGTTTTCACCAAGGTGATAAAGGCGTTGCTATCCAGCGGCTTGGGGTTCTTTTTGTCGCGGCCCATGGTCCAGGGGCCAATCAGCGCGGCTTCAGATTCGCCATCCTTAAACATCGCCACGGCCCAGCCGTCGTCATCGTCATTTTTAATCACCCTGGCCGTCCACATGTCGTTTTGCCACAGGCGTGGTTCTTGGATGAAGGGGGTGTGATCGCTGTGGTGGTCTGTCATGCGGGGCTGATTTGGGGCATGGCGTCAAACCAAGCGTGGATGTCTTTGGGGTGGGTCAAGGTGCGCACATGCAGGTAGGCCGCCTCGGCCTCGGGGTAGTGCTTTCGCAAAAAATTTAGCCATTGTTTCAAGCGCCCTGCTTGGTGACGCTCGCTCACATGGCCCGTCACAATTTTCCAAAATGTGTACAGGTGCGGCGGCAGGTTTTGCCAACTGACCTCCGTGGCCGGCACTGGCAAACCTTGCGCAGCCGCATCGTGGGCTTGAATGGCCAAGCCCAGACCTGGATTAGTCACAATGCCTCGGCCCAGCATCAAATCAAAACAACCCGACTCGGCGCGTGCCTTGAGCGCGTCTTGCACATGCCAAATTTCGCCATTGGCCACCAGCGGTGTTTTGACCAGGGCTTTGATGTCGGCAATGCGGTGCCAATAGGCGGGCGGACGATAGGCATCCGCTTTGGTCCGGGCGTGCACCACAATTTCACTGGCTCCGCCAGCCTCTAGCGCCAAAGCACAAGCTTCGGCAGTGCTGTCGTCGTTGAAACCCAAACGCATCTTGGCCGACACCACTTGGTGGGCAGGCACCGCGGCCCGGACGGCGCGCACAATTTGGTACAGCACCTCGGGGTCTTGCAACAGCACCGAGCCACCGCCGTGGCGATTGACCTGCTTGGCGGGGCAACCGAAGTTCAAGTCCACCCCATCGCAGCCCATGCCCGCCACACGAGCAGCGTTGTCGGCCAAACACTGGGGGTCAGACCCCAATAACTGAGGCCGCACTGGCACCCCTGCCAAGGTGCGCCCGCCGTTACTCAACTCGGGCACGATGCGCAAAAAGGTGCGCTCGGGCAGCAAGGTGTTGGTGACGCGGATGAACTCAGAGACGCAACGGTCGACACCGCCGATGCGGGTCAGCACGTCGCGCAGCACAAAGTCGAGCAAACCCTCCATCGGGGCAAGAATAAGCATGGGGTGGGGGGTCAATAACAAAAAGGCTGCAAGCAGCAAAGGCGCTACTCTACCTAACTCAGTGCAAGGGTTGGTTTTGCTGGGACAATAGTGGTCTTCTCTGTTTACCCAACTCCCCCTGTCCATGTCCGACCTGACAACCGTTGAAGTCCGTCCCGCCACCCTGCGCGACGCTGCCAAAATCGCCGAGCTCTACGCGGCCACCGCCAAAGAGGCGTTCAAAACCATGCAAACAGGCGCCAAAGTGCTGCCAGTGCCCGAAGAAAAAAACACCGCTTACTGGCGCGAAGCCATTGAGTACGCAGAACCGCAAGTGCAAGTGGCGGTCGACGGCAACCACATCGTGGGCTTTGTGGGCTATGACCGCTCCCGCGACGCTGGCACGCCCAACACGATGGGCGAAATTTGGGACATCTATGTGGATACCAGCCACTGGGGCCAAGGCGTGGGCCTGGCGTTGTGGGACGCCGCCCGCGAAGGCCTCCAGGAAGAAGGCTGCACCCATGTGTCCATCTGGGTGCCGCTGGCCAACGATCGCGCCCTGCGCTTTCATGAGTTGGCGGGGTTCAAACGCGAGATGTCCAGTGCCAAAACGGTGCCCATGGGCCCCGTCAAGGTGGAAGAAATTCGCCTCAAGCAACCGCTCTGAGTCAAGCCGAGTTCCTCGTGTCTGAACATTACGCTGACCTGGGCCTCAAGAGCGATGCCACGCTGGCAGACATCAAGCGTGCGTTTCGCCAAAAAGCCTCGCAGTTTCACCCCGACCGCAACAGCGACCCCGATGCGCCTGCGCGTTTTCGTCAAGTGCAAGAAGCCTACGACGTGCTGTCAGACACCGACAAACGCCAAGCTTACGACGACAACCGCCGCCGCAATTTGCTGGACGACCCCGCACAAACAGCACACGACATTTGGCAAAACTATTTTCAACAAGTGCTGAACCGTTCGTAAACCTCAAGCCCTAAACAACCCATGCGTATTTCTCCATTTTTTCAAGAGCTGCGATCGGCCTACCAAGCCGAGCTAGACGACCTCAACTCCGACTCCGAAGGGCAATACATCCTGGACAAACGCTTGGCCGAGAAACGCCAAGAGCTGGCGTTTTTGTTGCAGATGATGGACCTCAACCCCGAGATGGTCGCCGTGGTGCTGCACCAAGCCTTTGAGTTTCATGAACCCGAGTTGATGGCCCACTTCATCACGCGCGATGCGGATGATTTGCTGAGCTGGGAGGCTTTGTCTGAAGGTCTGCGCATTGCCCCTTGGGCGCAACCCATCGTGGACGACATCTTGGCGGAACCCGTGGGCGCTTGGTTCATGAGTGTGGCGGCTGCGCTGGAATTCATGCACGGCACGCCGATGCGTGCGAGCGCAGCGTCGGGCAACGCCGATGCAGATGAAGATGTGGAGAATGTGGAGCGCGGCGACCCACACGCGCAAGACGAAGAGCGCGAAGCCCGCGAGCGCGAAGAAGCAGGCAACGCGTGGATGGTGGAACAAGGCTTTGACAGCAAAGAATAAGGAACCGTCATGACAGACAAAACCAACGCCATCGCGCTGATTGCCAAAACGCAAAGCCTCATCGCCGCAGGCGACATCACGGGCGCAGAATCTGCGCTGGTGGCCTTGGCCGATGCTGAGGGCGACCAAGCCCTGATGGTGGTGCTGGCGCAACTGCCGCCCAAAGATATCTTGGCTGTCATCCGTGAGTACGACACATCGAAGGAATCGGTCATCAACCTGCTCATCACGCCCGAGCAATTCGCCCGTGCCGTGGTGATTGAAAAACAATACAAAGACCTCACCCGTACGCACCTGCGCGGCATGATGAATTCCATTTTGTTTCGCGACGATGCAGACACGGTGGAATTCCTCACCGCCATTGGCGACTTGGAGGGTGGGGCCGAAGCACTGGCTGACTACTTCAGTGACAAGTGGAGCCGCATCGAAGCCTTTGCACGAACGGGCACCTTTGACACCCTAGAAGACGACGGCGACATGCTGTCTGAAAGCGCCCTGCTCAGCTCAGCCTATGTCAAGCCTCGCGTCGAAGAAGACGAAGTGGCCGACCAAGATTGGATGCAACTTGCTTGGATCTTGCGTCACAAAATTCCAGACCTCTTCATCGAAATGCTGCTGGTGCTGCGCGCCAAAGCCCGCGCCCACGATGCAGGCCTGTCCCAAGACGATGAAGAAGAAGACGATGGCAAGGTCGAAACCAGCGCCACCGACCGCGGCCAGGCCACGCCTGCGGCCCGCGACTCTGACGAAGAATCTGCCATCTAAGTCTGCAGACCCCCATGACGCAATCCGTTGCTCTTTTTGACGATCGCCCTTTCTTTGAAAAGGCGCTGGTCTACGGCGTGCAACACGGCATGTTGGGCTCAGCCCAGCTCGACGCCATCCAAACCGATGCGCCCAAAGGCATGGTGCAAATTGCGCGTTACTTTGGCAGCGAGTTTTTGCGCCCCGAACTCGAAAAAGCCAAGGACCGTATCGTCAACCTGGTCAGCCTCACGCTGCAAATTCAAAGCGGGGGTGATTTGCGTCAAGCGGCTGAACACTTGCGCGAGCATTCCTTCATGTCACGCTCTAAAGCGGCATCAGACATGCTCAAAGCCCTGATCGTCATGCCGCAAAACACCCACTTTGGTATGAATGAGCATGGCACTTTCAGTGACAAGCACATCCCCCAATTGGCCAAGTGGTCGCTGTGCAATTTGGCCGAGTACCAAGCCGAATTGGCCAAGCGCCAACAAGTCGCCCATGTCATTGAGGCTGCCATTTGGATGGCCGATCGACTCGGACTTCACGCCGACGATTTGGAAGAAGCGGGCTGCGACGCTGAAGCAGTGATCCGCACTGCACTCCTAGCCGCAGTCACCCAGCAACCCGACATGCCTGACTGGGTGGGGTTTCAAAAAATCATCGCCCGATTACGCAAGCCCAGCGCCAAAAAAGTCATCAACTTGGCCGTTCCCAAAGACTTGCCTGCCGAATTCAAAACAGCGGTTGAACTGGTGCGTCAAAGCGTGGAAGCTGATTTACCCAAGATCTTGGACAGCCAGCTCACCGCGCAAAAACTGTTCAACCAAACACCGGCTTTTGTCGGGCGCTATTTTTGGATAGAAGACGGCTTGTCTGAGGTGGATCACTATGACCGCCAAACCTCTGCAGCTTGGACCCAAGCCACGGGCGACCACAGCGACGACAGTTCGTTGCTCACGTTGTTCTTGTGCATTGCAACAGGCAGTAAAGGTAAAACGCTGCTGACTGAAAAAACCGCGGCCACCCTGATTCGCAAAATTCGCAAATCAGGCGTTCAGCCCGAACTGGCCACTGCGTTCATTCAAGCCAATGCACCCGCTGAACATCAAGCCGATTACATCCATATGTGGGAGGCATTCATCGACGAGTCCATGGACACCCTCAAGAGCGACCACGACCCCAAGCTGCACGATGCGCTGTCTTTGCTCAGACGAGAGTGCAACGTGGCCGACTAAGCCTTGCCAGTCTATTTGCCCCATGCTGTGGCGCGGCTGCGCACGATCCGCCTGGCCCGCAGCGTCAAACCTTTTCTCGCCCGTGGTGGCCCCAAAGGCGAGCGCTGCCCAGGCTGCCGACTGGTACCCAGCCATTGCATCTGTGGCCTACGCCCTGAGATGCCCACAAACGCTGGCATGTGCTTGCTCATGGCCGACATCGAACCGCTCAAGCCCAGCAACACGGGCTGGTTGATTGCCGATGTGGTGGCCGACACCTTTGCGTATGGCTGGGCTCGCACCGAGGTGGCCCCCGAGCTGCTGACCCTGTTGAGCGATCCCCAGTGGCAGCCCTATGTGGTGTTTCCGCGTGAATTTGCAGATGACGCACGCGTGGTGCATGACATTGCGCATGACACACAGAAGCGCCCGTTGTTCATCCTGCTCGATGGCACCTGGGACGAAGCGCGCAAGATGTTTCGCAAAAGCCCCTACCTGCAAAACTTCCCCGTGCTCAGCCTGCAGCCCGAACAACTGTCGCGCTACCAACTGCGACGCGCCCAAAGTGCAGCGCACTTGTGCACCGCTGAAGTGGGGGCACTCTGTCTGCACCTGGCCAACGAGCCGCAAGCCGCTGAGGCACTCCAAGCTTACTTTGAGGTGTTCACCGAGCACTACCTCCAAGCCAAGCAGCAATTGCCTGTCAATTTGAACAACGCAGTGCATTTGCAATTGCAAACCGCCACCCGCGGCGCGTGAACGACAATTCAGGCTATGGCGATTCAATGGTTCCCCGGACACATGCACCTCACGCGCAAGGCGATTGGGGAGCGCATCAAAGAAATTGATGTGGTCATCGAAATGCTCGACGCCCGTTTACCTGGCTCGAGCGCCAACCCGATGTTGGCCGAGTTGATCAAGGGCAAGCCTGCTCTGAAGATCCTGAGTAAACAAGACTTGGCCGACCCCGCACGCACCGCGATGTGGCTGACCCACTACAACGCCTTGCCCGGCGTGCGTGCCCTTGGCTTAGACACCAGCATGACCTCGCCCGCCAAAGCACTGATCGACGCTTGCCAGCAACTCGCCCCCCTGCGTGGCGGCATGGCCAAGCCCATGCGCGTGCTCATTTGTGGCATCCCCAACGTGGGCAAATCTACCCTCATCAACACCCTCAAAGGCAAGCGATCAGCCAAAACGGGCGACGAGGCGGGTGTCACCAAAACCGAACAGCGCATTGCGCTGGCCGATGATTTTTATTTGTACGACACACCTGGCGTGCTGTGGCCGCGCATCATCGTCGAGCAAAGCGGCTTTAACCTTGCCGCCAGCGGCGCGATTGGCGTGAACGCGTTTGACGAGGAAACCGTGGCGCTGGCGTTACTCCATTACCTCATCCCCACCTACCCCCAGGTGCTGCATGCGCGCTACAAAATTGATGACGTCCCGAGCCACACGGACGAGGACATGCTCGAAGCCATTGGTCGCCAACGCGGCGCGGTGCAAAGCGGTGGGCGCATCAACCTCACCAAAGCGGCCCACATCGTGATTCACGACTTTCGCACCGCTGCGCTAGGCCGCGTGACACTTGAAACACCCGATGAATTTGCAGCGTGGCTCGCCGAAGGAAAACTTGCAGACGCTGAGCGTGCCGTGCGCAAAGAGGCGATTGAGAAAAACAAGAAAACCGCCTACAAATCCAACAAGCGTTGACCGCCTAAGCGCCACCCATGACACAACGCCTCGAGACCCCCGACAAAGAAGCCATCGCCCTGCTGCCGCCATTTGCGCGTTTAGGCCTAGACCGCATCACCCTCGTCAACACGGGCCCACAAGCCCAACTCGCCCGCGAGGCCCTGATGGCCTCTCGCGCTTGGGGCTTTGACACCGAATCGAAACCCACGTTCAAAGTGGGCGAAGCGTCTGACGGACCGCATGTGTTGCAGCTCGCCACGGGCGAACGGGCATGGGTATTTCAGTGGCACCACCCCGATTGCCGCGCGGTGGCCGCCGACTTGTTGGCTCACGCGGGGATCACCAAAGCAGGCTTTGGTTTAGGCGATGACCGCAAGCGCATCCTGCATAAGTTTGGGGTGGAGCCTGCGGACATTTTGGAGCTCAACACCATTTTCAAAGCGCAGGGCTACCGCAAAGAAATGGGCGTCAAAGGCGCAGTGGCGGTGCTGTTTAACCAGCGTTTCCTCAAGTCTAAAAAGGCCGCCACCAGCAACTGGGCCAACCTGCAACTCACCGAATCACAGCTCATCTATGCCGCCAACGATGCCTACGCCGCCTATCGGGTCTGGGAGGCGTTGCACCTCTCCACCCCAGATGCTTTCTAATTCCTCACCCTTTGTCTCTTGGGTGTCTCTCCTGT
>Ga0114979_10003004_pt1 | contig 11329 bp, 9 predicted proteins | sample S_140625_EF_Meta_FD_87315 | JGI IMG/M metagenome (GOLD analysis project Ga0114979, IMG submission 87315) | Freshwater microbial communities from Lake Simoncouche, Canada to study carbon cycling - S_140625_EF_MetaG | ecosystem: Environmental > Aquatic > Freshwater > Lake | place: Lake... | reverse complement strand
TGGCCCTGCAGCTGGCCGGACTGCTGGGGCGCCGCCGGCCGTGGGCTACGGGGGTGTCCGCCGCCGGTGTTGCCGTGCTGGGGCTGGCGGCGATGCCGTTGGTCAGTCGGGAGCTGGTGTGGGGGTTGGAGGAGCGGGCCATGGCCCTCAGCCCCGCCGTGGTGCCTACGGCGGATGCGGTGTTGGTGTTGGGGGGCGGTCTGCGGCCGGCCCTCCCCCCACGGCGCGGGGTGGAGGTGGGCGAAGCGGGAGATCGGCTGCTCACCGGCGTGGAGTTGATGCGACGGGGGCGGGCTCCCTGGTTGCTGCTCTCCGGGGGGCGGGTCACGTTTGCGGCGGACGACCCCTCTCCGCCGGAGGCCCGCTCCGCCGCCCAACTCGCCGGCTGGTTGGGGGTGCCCCAGCGTCAGCTGCTGTTGAGTGAGCAGGCGCGGACCACCGCTGAGGAGGCCGTCGCCTTGAACACGCTCGCCCGCCAGCGGCGCTGGCGGCGGGTGCTGCTGGTGACCAGCGCCACCCACATGCCCCGGGCCCTGGCCACCTTCCATCACCTCACGGCCCTCGAGGTGGTGCCGGTGGCCTGTGACTACCAGTTGCCCCTGCGCAGGGCCTTCGGTCGCCCCACGGCGGCAGCCCTGGCCTTGGCGTTGCTCCCCAGTGCCGATGCCCTCCAATCCACCACGGTGGCCCTGAAGGAGCACCTGGGTCTGATGGTGTATCGCTGGCGGGGCTGGAGCTGAAGCGCTCCTGGGGACCCGGTCCTATTTCTTGGCGACCGGAGGCACCAGGCTCACTCCCTCCGGCGGCGGGGTGGGGTCGGGATCGGCGATCAGCATGTGCTGAAGCACGATCTCGGGGCGCTCGCTATCTCGCCAGCGGATCCGATAGGCCGGCATCTTGGTGCCACGGCTGGTGGTTTGTTCCACCGGCTCCATCACCCATCCACGGCGCGAACGCCCCTGGGGGTTGCGCTTCACCACCGCATCAGCGTGTTGGAAGCGAAAACCGACGCGCTCACCGCTCATGTGTTGGGAGACCCCCGATTGGGGTGATTACCTAATCGACTCCATTATCCCACTGCGTCGGCGCCACGCTGCGGTAGAGGGGACTCGGGCCGGAGCAGGGGGAAGGCGATCACATCCCGGATCGATGGGCTGTCGGTGAGCAGCATCGCCAGGCGATCGATGCCGATGCCCAGGCCGCCGGTGGGTGGCATGCCCACTTCCAGGGCATGGAGGAAGTCTTCGTCCACGGTTTGGGCCTCCAGATCCCCCGCCAGCTTGCGGGCCTGCTGGGCCTCCAGCCGCTGACGCTGATCGAGGGGATCGATCAGTTCGCTGAAGGCGTTGGCCATCTCACGGCCGTAGATGAACAGTTCAAACCGCTCCACCAGACCGGGTTTGCTGCGGTGCGCCCGGGCCAGGGGGGAATTCTCCACCGGGTAATCGAGCACGAAGGTGGGCTGGATCAGCGTCTCCTCCACCCGCTGCTCAAAGGCCTCCACCAGCAGCCGACCCACCGAATCGGCGGCCTCCGGCACCACCAGTCCAGCCGCCTCCATTGCGCTGGCCGCCTCGGCGCGCTCGCGGAAGGCGGCGAACTGGAGGCCCGTGGCGGCCTCCACCAGCTCGTGCATCGTGGCTCGCCGCCAGCCGGGGCTGAGATCGATGGCTGTGTCCTGATAGGTGATCTGCGTTGTGCCGCACACCTCAAGGGTCACCGCCGCCATCAGCTGCTCGGTGAGTTCCATCATGTCGTGGTAATCGGCGTAGGCCTGATAGATCTCCACGGAGGTGAATTCGGGGTTGTGGCGGGTGCTCACCCCCTCATTGCGAAAGATTCTCCCCAGCTCGTAAACCCGTTCAAAGCCCCCGACCACCAGGCGCTTGAGGTGCAGTTCGGTGGCAATTCGCAGGGTGAGGGGCAGATCCAGGGTGTTGTGGTGCGTTTCAAAGGGACGGGCGTCGGCTCCCCCGGCTTCGGCCTGGAGCACCGGCGTTTCGATCTCCAGGAAGCCCCGGTCGTCGAGCCAGCGGCGCAGGCCACTCACCAGCCGGGCCCGGCGGCGGAAGGTGTCCCGGGTGTGGGGGGACACGATCAGATCGAGATAGCGCTGCCGATAGCGTTTTTCCACGTCGGCCAGGCCATGCCACTTGTCGGGCAGGGGTTGGAGCGCCTTGCAGAGCATCTGCCAGTGGCTCACCTTCACTGAGAGTTCGCCCCGATCGGTGCGTTTGAGGGTGCCGCGCACGCCGATCCAGTCGCCGATGTCCACCAGCGTTTTCAGGTGCTCAAAGGCGTCCGGCTGGGGCGGCTCGGACGCCTCCAGGGTGGCCCGTTCGAGATAGAGCTGGATCGCACCGCTCTCGTCGGCCAGGGTGAAAAAGGCAAGCTTGCCCATCACGCGCCGAGTCATCACCCGCCCGGCGACGGCCACCAGCTCCTCCCGCTCGGCGCCCTGGGCCAGGTCGGCGTGGGCCTCCTGCAATGCCGCGGTGCGATGGCTGGGGGCGAAGCTCAGGGCATAGGGGGGGTGTCCGGCGGCCTCCAGGGCCCGGGCTTTTTCCAGACGGGTCGCGCGCAGATCCGACAAGGCTCGGTGCGAAGGGAGGGAGGGAGGTCCCCATCCTGCAGGAGCGTCGGGTGCGGCGCCTTAGCCCGCAGCGACGGCCACCGGGGCCAGGGCCCCATCCCCCATCCGCTGGGAGGCATAGCCCGTGCCCCGCACCGTGAGGATCAGTTCCGGGTTGCGGGGATCGGGCTCCAGCTTGCCCCGCAGGCGGGCCACATAGACGTCCACCACCCGCAGGTCGGCGGCACGGCGGGGGGGGTAGCCCCAGAGTTGTTCAAGGATTTCAGCCCGCGGCACCACCCGCCCAGGCTCGCGGAACAGCAGTTCCAACAGGCTGAATTCGGTGTAGGTGAGAGCAATGCGCTGGCTGTCGCGGGTCACCTGGCGCCGATTGGTGTCCACCACCAGATCCCCCAGCCGCATCACCCCCGTGCCGTTGGAGGGCTCGCGGGGCTCGTTGGTGGCCGAGCCCCGACCCACCCGCCGCAGGATCGTGGTGATGCGGGCTTCCAGTTCCTTGGGGCTGAAGGGTTTGGGAAGATAGTCGTCCGCCCCTAGATCCAGGCCGGCCACGCGTTCAGCGATGGCATCCAGGGCGGAGAGGAAGATGATCGGGACGCAGGATTCGGCCCGCAGGCGCCGACAGACCGCGAAGCCATCGAGTTTGGGCAGCATCACGTCGAGCACCACCAGATCGGGCTGCTCGCGGTGGAAGAGGGTGAGGGCTTCCTCGCCGTCTTCGGCGCAGATCACGCGAAAGCCGGCTAGCTGGAGGCGCATCACCAACACCCGACGCACCGCCGGTTCATCGTCCACCACCAAAATGGTGGCTCGATAGTCGAGGCCCTGGCCATCCCGGGAGAGGTCGCTCGGCGGATCAGACGGCGAAAGATCCTCCAGGGGCATGGGCAGAAAGCCGATGAAGAATCGCAACCATACCCTTCAACCCGGCGGCCAGTCATCCCCTGAATCAGCACTGGCGCCCCGGATCTGGCCAGATTTAAGGTTTTCTACGGATCCAGGAAAGGGCGGCGCGCCAGGCTCCTCACGGCCAGCGGGCGGCGGCGTAGCGGTTCCACTCCAGTTCCGCCTCGGCCAGGGCCGCATCGCTGCTGAGTTGGCCCAGCATGGCCTTCTGCAGCTGGGTGTAGAGGATGGCTTGCAGGCGCTTCACCCCTGGGCTGGGGGGCACCAACACTTTGGCCTCCTGCAACGTGTCCGCTGAGAGCCGACGGGCCTCTCGCACCAGGCGTTCCCCGGAGTCGGCGGGGGCCGAACCGTCCAGGCGGCTCCGCAGCTGGCGCAGCGCCTGGGTGGAGGACGGCAGCACCCGGGCCTCCTCGGAGAAGCGCAGTTGGTTGGCGGCATCGGTGAGGAACAGGGCGAAGCTGGCCGCGTCCTGTTGATGGGCGCTCTGGCGGGGGATCACCAGATTCATCACCGCCACATTGGCCACCCCGTCGCGGCCCGTCAGGGGCGGCCAGGGGGCGGTGACGGCGGCGATGCCGGGGGCGTTGGTCTGCAGGTTGCGCAGGAATTCCGGGCCAACGGCCACCTGGGCCAGGTCCCCCGCCTGGTAGAGCTCGATGGCCCGTCGGTAGCCCTGGCTCACCACCTCCCGCGGCAGCAGGCCCCTTCGGTAGAGATCGCTCCAGAAGCGGAAGGCACGGCGGCCGGCGGGGCTGTTGAAGGCGGCGCGGCGGCGGCCATCGAGCAGGCGCACATCCATCTGCACCAACGACTCGAGCAGTTCGGCCGAGTCGTCCGGCACCACCGTCACGAACAGGGCGTAGCGGCCGGTGCGCCGCCGAACCGCTTCGGCATAGGCCGGCACCTCCTCCCAGCGGCGCGGTGGGGCGTCATAGCCCGCCTGGCGCAGTAGGGAGCGGTTCGCCATCGTCACCCGGCTAGTGAGATACCAGGGGAGGGCGAACTGGTGGCCGTCCTGGAAGCCGGCGCCCCAGACGCTGGGGAGATAGGCGGCCGAGGTGGACGGCGGCAGCACCGCCTCCAGCGGCAGCAGCCCCCCTTTGCTGGCCAGGTTGGCGGCGAAGGGGGGATTCAGATTGACCAGGTCTGGGGCGGTGTGGGCGAACACCGCCGCCAGCAGCTTGCGTTCGGCCGAACTCCAGGGCACGTCGGTCCAGCGGATCCGCAGGCCGGGATGGCGCTGCTCCCAGGCCTGGATCACCCGCCGCATGTAGGGGTTGAAGCGGGGGGCCAGATCCAGGGTCCAGACGTTGATCTCCCGAGGGCTGGGCCGCGGTCCGCCACAGCCCACGAGGGCCAGGAGGAGCAGCAGCACCAGCGGCAGCGGCACCAGCGGCAGGACGTGGCGGCGCAGCAGGAAGGGGGGCATCGAGGCCAGCAGCGCGATGGACGGGGCGGAATGGGCCGCGCTGGGGCAGGCCGACCGCCCTTTGATCATCCCAGTGGCCGGGGGGTGGCATCCATGGGAGGCGGACCCCGGTCCTGGGTGCCGCATCATTGATCCAACTCACGATGACAACTCTCATGGGCGTCAACTCCGTCACCCTCGTCGGCCGGGCCGGCCGAGACCCCGAGGTGCGCTACTTCGAATCGGGCACCGTGGTGGCCAATCTCACCCTGGCGGTGAACCGCCGCAGCCGCGACGACGAACCGGACTGGTTCAACCTCGAGATCTGGGGCAAGCAGGCCCAGGTGGCGGCGGATTATGTCCGCAAGGGGTCCCTGGTGGGCATCATCGGCTCCTTCAAGCTGGACCGCTGGACGGACCGCGCCACCGGGGAGGAGCGCAGCAAGCCGGTGATCCGCGTCGATCGCCTTGAACTGCTGGGGTCTAAGCGCGATGGCGAGGGCTTCGCCGGTGGCGGCGGTGGCAGTGGCAGTGGCGGTGGTGGCGGTGGTGGCAGTTATGGGGGCGGCGGTTATGGGGGCGGTGGCGAGCCCAGTGAGGAGGAAGTGCCCTTCTGACTCCAGGGCATAGCTCCGGTCAACGTCCAGGGCCCAGGCGCCCCCTCCACGGCTGGCTCAGGGCCGTTGGCGGCGGCGCCAGAGCCTGAGGCCGAGCCACACCACCACCCCCAGGACCACCAGCACCACCACCTTGTTCACCAGGCCCTCGATCGGCTTAATGAACGCCAGCACCTGGGTCCAGTTGCTGCCCAAGGCCCAGCCGGCCGCCGTGAGCGCCAGATTCCACACCAGGCTGCCGGCGGTGGTCCAGAACAGAAACGGCCCGAAGGGCATCAGTTCGATGCCCGCCGGCACGGAAATCAGGGTGCGGATGGCGGGGATCAGCCGGCCCCAGAACACCACGGCGGCCCCATGGCGCTGGAACCAGTGGCGGGAATCCTCCAGCTCCTTCACCGACACGCCCACCCAGCGGCCGTTGCGCTCCACCCACGTTTTGAGCCGTTCCTCGTTCACGAGGCGGCCGATGCCATACCAGGGCAGGGCCCCCACTACGGTGCCCAGCAGGCCGGCCAGCACCGCCAGGGCGAAGTTCAGCTGCCCCTGGCCCACGTAGAAGCCCGCCAGGGGCATGATCAGCTCCGAGGGAATCGGCGGGATCACGTTCTCCAGCACCATCGCCGTGAAGATGCCGAGGTAGCCCCATTCGGACACCAGCTGCTCCACGGTGCCGTTGAGGGAGCTGAACATCGACATCACGGGACCGGCCGTCGTTGCTGCTGAGTCTTCCAGATCCGCAGGGCCAGCCGGCCCTGATCGGCCATAAAAAAACCCGGCCTGGGGAGGCCGGGCCTGGGAGCCGGCATCAAGCCGGCCCCGATGTTGGCGTTCAGGCGATCGCTCAGTAGCGGTAGTGATCCAGCTTGTAGGGACCTTCCACGGGCACGTTGATGTAGGCGGCCTGCTCGGCGCTCAGCTCGGTGAGCTTGGCGCCGATCTTGTCGAGGTGGAGGCGAGCCACCATCTCATCAAGGTGCTTGGGCAGCACATACACCTGCTTCTCGTACTGCTCGCCTTTGGTGAACAGTTCGATCTGGGCCAGCACCTGGTTGGTGAAGGAGTTGGACATCACGAAGCTGGGGTGGCCGGTGGCGCAGCCCAGGTTCACCAGCCGGCCTTCGGCCAGCAGGATGATCCGGTTGCCGCTGGGCAGGACGATGTGGTCCACCTGGGGCTTGATGTTGTCCCAGGTGTATTGCTTCAGCGAAGCTACATCGATTTCGTTGTCGAAATGGCCGATGTTGCAGACGATGGCCTGATCCTTCATCTGGATCAGGTGCTCGTGACGGATCACCTGGAAATTGCCGGTGGCGGTCACGAAGATGTCCACATCGGCCACCACGTCGTTGAGACGGACGACGCGGTAGCCCTCCATGGCGGCCTGGAGCGCACAGATCGGATCGATCTCGGCGATCATCACGGTGGCGCCGAGGCCCCGCAGGGACTGGGCTGAACCCTTGCCGACATCGCCGTAGCCCATCACCAGGGCCACCTTGCCGGCCACCATCACGTCGGTGGCGCGCTTGATGCTGTCCACCAGCGATTCGCGGCAGCCGTAGAGGTTGTCGAACTTGCTCTTGGTGACCGAGTCGTTGACGTTGATGGCCGGGAAGGGCAGTTCGCCGCTCTTCTGCAGTTGATAGAGACGGGCCACGCCGGTGGTGGTCTCCTCGGTGACGCCCTGGATGTTGGCGTGGATGCGGGAGTAGAAGCCGGGCTCCACCGCCAGCTTGGCGCGGATCGACTTGAAGAGGGCAATCTCCTCTTCGCTGCCGGGGTTGTCGAGCACCGAGAGATCCTGCTCGGCCTTGGTGCCGAGGATCACGAGTCCGGTGGCGTCGCCGCCATCGTCCAGGATCATGTTGGGGGTGCCGCCATCGCCCCACTCCAGGATGCGGTGGGTGAAGGCCCAGTACTCATCCAGGTTTTCACCCTTGTAGGCGAACACGGGAATGCCGGCGGCGGCGATGGCCGCGGCGGCATGGTCCTGGGTGGAGAAGATGTTGCAGGAGGCCCAGCGCACTTCGGCGCCGAGGGCCACCAGGGTTTCGATCAGAACGCCGGTTTGGATCGTCATGTGCAGCGAACCGGCGATCCGGGCGCCCTTGAGGGGCTTCTCGGCGCCATATTTCGTCCGCAGGGCCATCAGACCCGGCATTTCGGTTTCGGCGATGTTCAGCTCCTTACGGCCAAACTCGGCCAGGCCGATGTCGGCGATCACGTAGGTGCTGGTGCTCTGGAGGCCGCTGAGCACGGCCGCCGGGCTTGTGGGGGTAGCCACCATGAAACAAGCGCTCCCTCTGCGGGGAGATCGAAGGTGAGGAAATATGTGCAGAGACGCCGAGGCTTCGGGCTCGCTTAGGGAGAATCTACAGGGATGTCACACATTGATGCGCAGGCGCCATCCAGCCCCGAGGCTGCCCCCCGCCTGAGCTGGCAGCTGGCGGATCCCGCCGCCACAGCGGGTCTGGGCGCCGCCTTGGCCGATCTGCTTCCCGTTGGCGCCACGTTGCTGCTAAGGGGCGACCTAGGGGCCGGCAAGACCTGCCTGGTGCAGGGGCTGGCGGCGGCCCTGGGCATCAGCGAACCGATCACCAGCCCCACCTTCGCCCTGGCCCAGCACTACGCCGGCCAGACCACCGACGGCCGCCCCACGGCCCTGGTGCACCTCGACCTCTACCGGCTGGAGGATCCCGCCAGCGCCGATGAATTGTTCGCCCAGGAGGAGGAGGAAGCCCAGGCCCTGGGGGCGCTGCTGGCGGTGGAATGGCCCGAGCGGTTGAGCGTGCTGCCGGCGGGCTGCTGGACGTTGGAGCTGGCCCTGAGCGATCCGCTCGATCCGGAGGCCGGACGGGTGGGACGGTTGACGCCTCCGCGCTCAGGGCCGCGCTCAGGGCCTTAGCTGGGGCACCCGCTCGTAGAGCCGGGCGGTGAGCTCCTCGCGGCGCTGCCAGAGGCTGCGATACCAGGTTTCCCGGGCGACGGCCTGGTGGTGTTGCAGCCGTGAACCGGCCACCCACTGGCGGGCCCGCAGGCCCATGGCCCGGGCGGAGGCGGGATCGGCGAGCCAGCCGTGGAGGGCGGCGCTGAGCTCCTCGGCCGTCTGGAACAGCCGGCCGGTGTCGCCCTCCCGCAGGCTGTCGGCATACACGGTGGGGCTGGCCAGGATCGCCAGGCCATGGCCGCCGGCCTCCACGGCCTTGAGGTCCGATTTCATCCGGTTGAACGGCGTGTCGGCCAGGGGCAGGAAGGCGATCTGGCAGGAGCCCAGGACGCGCCGATAGGTGGCGTAGTCGCAGGTGGGGGTGAACTGGCGGGAGGGGAGGGTCAGGGCGTCAAAGAAGGCGCGGTCGTGCACCACCTCCACGTGCCAGCGCTCCGGGGCGGCGGCGAATACCGCGTTCAATGTCGCGATCCAGGGCGCCCAATCGGCTTCGCGGTTGAGGGCACCGAAGAACAGCCGCAGCGGGGTCTCCCCCGACTCTGGCTGCGGCTGCGGCGGTGGGGGCAGGGCCTCCAGGGCATTGCCGAACACCGCCAGCTCCGGGTTGTGGGGGCGGATCGCCGCCGCCAGCGGCTCGGTGGACACCTGCACGGCATGGACGCCGCGAAACACCAGGTGTTGATGGGTGGCGATCGCCGGCCAGCGCTCGGGGTCGTCGTCGTATTCGCTGACGATCATGTAGCCGTTATGGAGGACGCGGCGCAGCTGCTCGAGCGACTCGGGAATGGCGAGGTTGGGGCGCTGCCAGATCAGCAGCCGCGGCAGGGTTAACTCCGCCGGCAGCAGCTCCAGGGAGCCATGGGCGGCCCTGGCCGTGATCGACGGCTGGCTGGTGAGCGAGCGCAGGGGCTGGAGGATCCGCACATCCACCATCCCGGCCTGGGGGCGCAGGGTGATGCAGTCAAGGTGGAGGGAGGGGCGGGGCCGGCGGCTGGCGCGCAGCACGTATTGAAGGGGCGCCATGCCGGCGAGCAGCTGCTGCCGATCCACCCCCAGCCCGGCCAGGGAGGGCTCCAGCAGGCGCACAAACGCCTCGGCCTGCTCGGGTTGAAAGATGCGGGGCGTCAGTTCCTGCAGCTGCAGGCCACAACCGGCCACCAGGTCGCGCAGGCTGTCGCGGGTGAACCAGCGCAGGTGGGTGCGGTCGAACAGCCCTTCGTCGGTTTGGGGCCAGCGGCCTTGGAGCAGGTTGGCCAGCACCGACCAGTGCTGCACGTTCGGCACGCAGGCCAGCAGGACCCCCTCATCGCCGAGCAGGGCGGCGTGGCGGCGCAGGGTGGCCCAGGGATCGCGCAGGTGCTCCAGCACGTCGCCGTAGATCAGGCAATCGAGGGGCGGCAGGTCCGGCAGGGCCAGCTCCTGCTCCTCGGCATCGGCGCGCAGCACATGGTCGAGGCGACCGGCGGCCCGCGTTGCCGCCTCCTCCACCTGCTCCAGGCCCACGTACACCACCTCCGGCTGGATCGCCTTGAAGGCGGCCCCGAGGGTCCCGGCGCCGCAGCCCACCTCCAGCACGGTGCGGGCGGTGACCGGAATGCGTTGCAGCAGGTCGGGATTGACCCGGTCGTAGTAACTGGGACCGGCGGTCATGGGCTGGGGAGCGGCGGCCTGGCCGGGGTGGGCGGCCAACTTAGGCAACCGGGCTGGGGATCGAGCACGGCCGTCAGCCCGCCTCCAACCGGGCCCGTAGGGCCGCGATGATCCGGGCGTTGGCGGCGGGGAAGGGATAGGACTCCAGCTCGGAGGGCCACACCCAACGCACCTGCTGGGAGGCGAGCGGCTGCGGGTCGCCGCTGATGGGGGTGCAGAGGTGCACCACGAAGCGCAGGCGCTTGTGGCTGTAGGCGTGCTCAAGCTCGATTAGGGGGGCGTTCACCTCCACCTCAATCGCCAGTTCTTCGCGCAGTTCGCGTTGGATCGTGGCCTCGATGGGTTCGCCCGGCTCCTGCTTGCCGCCGGGGAATTCCCAGAGGCCGCCGAGCAGGCCCTCCTCCAGGCGCTGATCGATCAGCACGCGCCCGTCGCCGTCGAGCACCACCCCCACACCGATCACCTGAACGGGCAGGCTGCGGGGGCTGTCCTTCACGGGCCAACGGGCGGGATCGCCGGCAGCGTAGGCAGCGCAGGGGCCCCGCCAGGGGCAGCTGGGGCAGGCGGGGCTGCGGGGGGTGCACACCGTGGCGCCCAGGTCCATCAGGGCCTGGTTGAAGGCCCGGGGGCGGGCGGGCTCCAGCAGGTTGGCGCTGAGCCCCCAGAAGCGGGCCTGCTGCCGGGCCGGGGGCTGGGGGCAGGCGGTCAACCGCGCCAACACCCGCTGGACATTGCCATCAAGGATGGGGGCGGGCCGATCAAAGGCGGAGGAGAGGATGCTGCCGGCGGTGCTGCGGCCCAGGCCCGGCAACGCCTGCCAGGCGGCCAGATCCTGGGGCCAGGGGTGGCCCAGCAGGCGCCGGGCCGCCTCCTGCAGGCGCCGGGCGCGGGCGTAGTAGCCCAGTCCCTGCCAGAGCAGCAGCACGTCCTGACCAGGGGCGCGGGCCAGGGCGTCCCGGTCGGGGAAGGTGGCCATCCAGCGCTGCCAGTAGGGCAGCACCACCCGCAGCTGGGTCTGCTGCAGCATCACCTCGGCGACGTGGATCGGATAGGGATCGAGCGCTTCGCCATCGGCGGGCCGCATGCCATCCGGGCGCAGCGTCCAGGGAATGGAGTGGCGGCCGTGCTGGTCCCACCAGGCCAGCAAAGCCGCCCGCAGGGCCGGAGCCTGGCCAGCGATCTCCTCGAAGCCCGATGCCATGGCGCTG
>Ga0114979_10003003_pt1 | contig 11332 bp, 29 predicted proteins | sample S_140625_EF_Meta_FD_87315 | JGI IMG/M metagenome (GOLD analysis project Ga0114979, IMG submission 87315) | Freshwater microbial communities from Lake Simoncouche, Canada to study carbon cycling - S_140625_EF_MetaG | ecosystem: Environmental > Aquatic > Freshwater > Lake | place: Lake... | reverse complement strand
TTTTCTTTTTTAATTTCATCTTTCTTACAAGCAGCTATACTCATAAGAATTATACTAAATACTAATAATTTCTTCATAATCAATCTCCTTCTTCATTGTTTATACCAGCATGCACAGTCTTAAATCTTGCTATAAGTTTATGTGTATGCTTAGAGTGTACCTGGATTTTCTTCATCTCCCGGATATATCCCTTTTCCCGTGCTTCTTTTAATAACTTGCTCATCTCTTAATTCTTCTAGTTCTCTTTCTTTCTTGTACTGCTCAGCTTGAGCTACAAAGTCTTTCAGTGTCATGTCATAAGGTATATCACCTTCATACTTCTGATAGACTTCCATAAATACTTCTTTCATTCTTCCCATACTTTCATGACTTTATCCAACATTTCCTTAATTACTGTAGAAACATATACACCATCTCTATCTGCTTTGATTTTTAATGTTTTATATACATGCACATCAAGATTTACTATAACTCTTTGAGTTACTCTGTTTACTCTTTTCTTACCTACTGGATCCGGAAAAGTATATGGAAACTTCTTAATAAATTCTGCAGCATTTTCCATAAATACTTCATTACCAGTCTTCATGTGATAGTAAGGTTGAGTTTTAGAATAATGTATAGTGCATCTATCTACTCCAAATACCCCTTCTAATTCAGATTCAGTATACTGAAACTTATAACATAGTAAAGCTATTGCATAGTTTCTAGGATCTATATAAACTCTTTTTCTATGATTCTGTACTCCTACATGGCCATGAAAATACTGTAATACATCTTGTGCTGTATACATATCAATAAAATTTAAACTTAAATAGCAGCCTCTAATTCTGCCTCTTCTTTGACTACAACTTCTGTAACCGGTGCAAATCTTTCTGCATCATAGAACTCATAAGGAAATGACTTCTTACCAAGTTGTACTTCTTTTAACAGGAACCCGAGTTTGTTCTTCTGTAACCCCATGTTGACCACTTTAGTTACAGTGTACTCCTCACCTTCCTTAACCCATTCTTCAATAGGAATCTTAGCAGGTTTGCCTGATGAATTAATACAGATTACTTTCAAAACTATCCATACTAACTACTAAACCCATCTCTTCTAAACTTTCTTTGACTGTCTCCATTTCAGCATAACATCCAGACTTGATATCACAATTCTCATTGTTGTGCACAATCATTACACACTGCTCTGCCTGGATAGGGTCATGCTTACAAAATCTTATAAGACAAGCAATTACATATTCAAAACTGTTTGTCTCATCATTATGTAATGTTATTTTGTGTGTCTTTTCCATTACCATAACCTTTATATTATTAAGTTAATAAAAATTATGACTCACCCACTATAATAGTGTCACCATCTCTGTTCATCATCTGAACTATATCTCCAAAAGAATGACCTTCCGGATCTATATAATCTACATAAGGCTTAAAGTAGCCCTTAGAAATCAAGTTGGTAACTTTTCCACTAAGTTCAATCACATAGTGGCTATGTATTGAGTCTAGTTGAGCTAAATCATACATAACTGAATGGCATTTAGCTAGTAGTAAATTAATTCTAGTCTGGAATTCATCTTTGACAAACACAGTCTCTTCATAGCTGTTGAACATCTCTATGAATTTAACCAGTAACTCATCATCAGCTTTAGTTAATGAAGTTACAGGACCTTTGATATATTCTTCAACCCAATCTTGAAACTTGATCACATCATTCTTTAGGCTATACTTGAACTTATTCTGTTCCTGTAACTCATCCATATCATTCAAAGCACTAGACAGTTTGACTAATGCTCTTAATAAAATCACTGTGTTTGTGTTGCTGTCCATTAATCTAACTTGATATTATAGTTTTTCCAAATAACTTTCTCCGGATTAAATCCTTCTAGAGAATCAGTAACCCATTTCTCATCTACAGTATTCTTATAACATAGTATATGAATAATAGCAGTCTGGTCAGGTGATAGTCTAAGACATCTACCAATTCTTTGACTTGCTTTTCTTTCATTCCCATATGCATGCAGAATAATACTTTGTTTTAAATCTGGAATGTTGACACCCTCACTTAATTGTAATACACAAGATAGTTTATCTATCTCACCTTTCTTAAACTTAATTAAGTTATCATGAGACTCCTGATTATTACTATGATAGCTGTGCTCACATAGTCTATCAGCCTGATCCTGTGTATTGGCAAATATAAGACATTTAGAATTTATGCTTTGCATTAGAGCTTTAGTATATTTTTCTTTACTAGGAAACTCCATCATAGCCTTCATTCTCATGACCCGGTTGATCTGGGTATCTTTAAATCCTTTACTGTTCTCAAGTCTAGTACACCAGTATGTATAGTTCTTAACTTCTGAAGTATAGAACTCTTTACCTTTAGCCTTTACAGCAATATCATTCTTACCACTCAACTGTAGCTCATGGACTATGATCTTGTAATCATTAAGTACATTGTCTTCTACAGCATCATCAGTAAGATACTCATATACCATAGGGCAATACTCCCGGACCATTTTACCTTTCTCTGAATCTTTGTACTTTGGAGGAGTACCAGTCAAGCCAAGTATCTTACCAGAATACTGTGATAAGAATTCATCATGAGAGTCTAACAAACTGTGACACTCATCAAGAATTACAATATCAAAGTTATATGGATCCTGCTTGTTTAAACTTAAATAAGTTGTAAATGTCACATTCTTCATCACATGCTGATACTTAAACTTTACTGCTTCTGCATTCCAAGTAGTGAATATACTTTTCTTTGGTGCAACAATTAATACTTCTTTCAAAGCAGTAGTCTCCCTGTGTAAGTATTTGAGGCCAACCAGTGTCTTACCGACACCAGTTGCTAACCCCAAACCACAATGACTTCTACCTTCAGTAGCTTTTAAAGCTGCTTCTTGTATCTCATCTCTATTCATCTAAATCTATAAATCCAGTTACACATCCTACCGGAGGGACTACAATGCCCACTATCCGGATTACTTCAGCTTTAAAAGGCTTATCAAAATCACAATCAGTCAACTTGTATATGTTGGCTATATACCCCCATACAGCAATAATATATATTGCTATAATTCCTAATCCTAGTCCATTATCTTTCATCCTTCTTAAATTAAGTTAAATACTTTTTTCTGAATGTATTCATTAGCCTTGTCTACATCACTCATGATCTTGATCTGAGCCATGTGCTTTTTAATGTTTTTCAAAGTCTTATCATGATCATATTTAGGACCATATGCTTGTAAAAATACATATAAAAATTGATGTTTTACCCATCTGTCTGCACGTCCAATAGCAATAAATAAGTCACTAAATAACTTACACATTTCTTCTGCAATAGGGTTAACTATTTTGAAATCACCAGTTTTGATTGCTAAACTACCACCGGCCATATTACCTGCACCTTTACTGTTATTACAGATCTGAGCAACCATAAGCACCTCAAGATTGTATCTTTGAGTATACTGTTTTAGTTTACCATAATCTGCTAAGTAATATCTCCATGCATTAACATAGTCTGCAAGTACCCAAGACTTAGATGAGTTATTCATGAATGCCATTTTATGCACAATGTCTAACTCTTCTTCAATATCTATATAAATATATGGTACAGGAATAGCTTCTCTCTGACAAGCAGTCAACAAGTGTTGACCATCTAATACATATGATCTCAGTGTACCATCAAATACATCTGTTTTGATACATACAATTGGTCTAATGATACCCATATCCCGGATACTTCTAACCATTAATTCTACTGTTTTTGCATTTATTAACCTATTCATAGGTAATAAGTGAAACATTTCATAGTTATCACTTGTCTTAGTTACAAACACTTTTGTTTTCATAATCATAAATTTTAATCATTAATACTATTTTATCAAACCTAACACTCTTGCATCCTTTGGGTTAGCATGCACCCAATCATGGCATGCTCTACACGCAGGAATCCAAGTACTTTGTGCCAACGTCTGTATACCACGGTATTCTGAGTGGTGCACATCTGATGCACTTCCGGTGCAGACACCAGGAATATTCATTTTACATAAAGGATTCTTAGTAAGATACTCTTTACGCATAAGACTATAAGCCTTATCAATAGCTTTCTGCTTATCAGACTTTTGCTTTAACTTGGAAGATGAAGGGGTAAGCTTTGGTTTCTGTGGCAATTCTTTGCTTTTGTGGCAACTCCAGCATTCTTTACAGTACTTACCACCTTCATAATTCTTCCAAATAGGCTTTTCTTTACCGCACCCGGTGCATGTCTTAAGCTTCATGCTACTATTTTTTAAATTGTTCAAATGATTCTTCATTTATTGTAAAGTTCATTACACCAAGTGCTTTAGCAACGGATACTTCAATAGCATACTTTAATTCCTCCTCACTATACATTCTCTCAGCTTGCCATTTAGCACCCTCCTTGAAGGCTTGTCTTATAAATTCTCCATCCAATTTCTTTACAGGATTATATCTCCAAGATGCTTCTTCAAGTGTTTCTTGACTCCTTCCTGATGGTTTTATCTCTAATGCTTTACGTGTTGTCTTCTTATGCATTACTCTTAGATTTTAATCTAGGTAGCATGTTAGGATCCGTTGTGATACTGTGGAAGTTCTTTGGTAGCACTCCCTCCTCAATAAAGATAGCAATAATATCATCTTTAGATATCTTTAAATCTTTAAAAGTTAGAGTATTCTTAAACTCTGGATCTAACTCTACATTGTTTAACAAGTACTGTGTCACCGGGCTATTAGGAAATAACTTGTTGAAGATTAAGTTGCTATAATGCACACTTAGTTTTTGCTTATACAAGTTTATAACTCTTTGACCCTTCAAGAACACATTATTTATTCTCTGTTTCTTCTTGCTACACAATTTAGCAAGTTCTTCCTGACTAAATGCCCCGAGACCATAGATGGCTCTCTTATACAAATGATTCTGATAAGATGAATAACCATCTTGTTCATATTGCATGTAGGTCTTAGTTCTGTACAACTGATAGTTCTCAAGACTGCCTTTGTACTCAAATTCTTTTTTTCTGTTTTTACTCTTCATGACATATACATTTTAAAATCAATAATAAAAGGGTGGCAAGTTTTACCTCACCACCCTTTCTACTCTATTTAACTAACCCTAATTAAATATCAAATTCTGCACTAGGTTTTACTGCACTAGATGTAGTCTGTGTTGCGTAAGCTGCACGCAATTCTGCTACATTATCATGCTTAACTAGTACGTCTTCAGCATTTGCTGCCAAAGTATATACTGTTTTACGGAAGATAGGACTTCCCTCTAATTTACAAATGATACCTGTATCACCAGCAATTTTGTAATCACGCTCTGGATTCTTTTTGTTGAATGGCTCTAAAGACTCAACAATCATGATGTTACCTGGGATCTCTTGTCCTGCATAGTAACCATTTGCTTGAAGATCACTGATCAAACCTGGTACTACTGCACTTACATTCTTTCTTCTTAAGAAGCCATTGTCATCAATGATTGTTTTTGCTTGCTCTACACGGATATAACCATAATCTGGATTTGCTGATTGGTTAATTACTACACCATTCTCATCTGCTAGAACTTTAACTTTGCTGTTCATCTTGTTTTGTTTTAAATAAATAATTGAATTGTATTTGTGAGTGAGATACTATATCCTTACTTACTCATATAAGGATAAGTGTGCAATAATGCATTCGCGTCTGCAGAATCACATATCAGATAAACCTAGGTCTATGATATCATCAAATGGTTCATCATCTGATGCTATATTATCAATGTCATCTTCATCATTAGGAAGATAATCAAAGTCATAATATTTTTCTTCTGAGTTTTGCTGTACTGCTGATCCGTAGAATGGATCCAGGATACTTTCACCGTAGTTTATGGAGACAAGGAATTGTATTTCTGAGTCTGTAAGATTCAAAAACTCCTCTACAGTAATGTAGACACTTTTGCCATTTGGAAGCTGGTAAAGAATCACAGTGTAAATATAAACTTATTATTTAATCTACACTACTTAATAATAACAATTCCAGCACTATATAGCTATACAATAAGAGGGTAGCCGAAGCTACCCCTTTATTACTCTGTCATGAAAGTATATTCACAGAATACACACTCTTAAAATTCATCTTCATTTCCTTCCGGAATAAACTGGTCTAACTGTAAACCAGTACTACCTGTAGTCTCTTTACCTGTACCATCTATACAAGCATATTTTACTATTATAGGACTATACTCTACAATACTATTATGACCAGTTACAATACACTTAATCATACCATTAACATCAAACTTGCTACCAACAGTGTTATCTTTAAACTCAAACCATGTGCTTGTTTTAAAGTAACCAACACTATTTATAGCAGGTTTTTCTGGATACTCTTCACCTAAAAGCATCTGAACAAAATACTCAGATGCTCTTTGGTTATGTACAATTATATCATTCAAAAGCTTAACAATGTTATCACTATTTGGATGCTTAATTAATTGCTTTAAGTTCCTCTCAATTATATCATTTGTCATAGGAATATGTAAACTGCTACTCATAGATTTCTCCTTTGATAGTCTCTAATCTTTTGTAACAAGCCCTCATTAAAGTTGGTAAAGAAGCTCTTACAAGGTATATTCCTACCTATGTGAACTCTATTCTCAATATTATCCGGTGTCACTGTGCTACGTATACCACCGGTGAATACTCTATAGTCACCATCCTCTTCAGGGACAAGTAACTCCATGCTCAGATCAAATCCAAGCACAGAGTCTATAAATGTAACATCTCTCATTCTCCTGTAATTTTACGTATCATATCAAGCAAAGATGACTCAGGCTTATGATGATGTACCTTGTTTAACATCATAATACTGTAAGTCACTTCATTTATGTGGTTCATGTGACGCAATACAGTCTGAGCAGCAGAAGAGAGACACTTAGACTCTTTATATGCAGCAAATACTATATCAAACATCTCATCTTTTCTCTTAGGTGATATACCTAGAGAAACACTTAACTCATCTGAGTTATCATCAATAATAAGCAATTCAAACTTCTGATTGCTAGGATACTTCTTTTTCTTAAACCATTTCATAATCATCAATTTTACCAAAGCATATCTAGTGCTTCCTCTTCTTGTTTAACACCTAATTTACTACTAATATTTTTAAACCACTCAATTACATGATCTTCTTCTAACCATGCTTTCATTTCATCTTTGATCTCTTCATCTACTTCACTGTTTCTGTATGAGAACATCTGACTAAACCTAGGTCCCTTAGTATTCACATCTACACCTAATGTAGCCCGGACACCATCTTTTTCATATCTAAATGCAAAATATGTCTTATTTCTAATAGTATAAGCATAGTTGGTATAAAGACAGTGCTTCATTATAGTACCTTCTTCAAAGACTTCTCTGTTAGTCTTGATAAATTCAAGACCTTCAGGCATGTCTAAATCCGGATACTCAAAGTCTATCTCTTCAACAGAATCTATCTCATACTGCATGATAAGTCTGGTCCACTCAGTATGTTCAGCATCTAATCTTTTCTCAGACCAGTTAAGATCTATCTTCTTATCTAAGATTCTTGCCTGTTTAACCATATCTGCCACTCTCCAGTTTAAGCTACCTTTAGTAATAAGATCAACTAATTGATTAGGATTCTTAAATGCTGGACAGTAAAACAAAAATGGTTGAACACTAACATTTGAACTAGAACATAAATACTTAAACAAAGATTCAGCACTTAATCCAGTTTCCCGGAGATTCTTATGCCCTCTAAGAATAGCCTTAGCATAGTCTCTAGGATTAGTAATAACACCTCTTATCATTCTTTGTAGTAAAGACTGTGTTAGAGTTTCATAAAAAGCACCAGCATATAAAGTATTATACCACTCAATATTAAAGTGACTAAGTAAGTGTGAAATACATACTGCTGTATCTTTTGGCTTTTTACCAAACCATATTTTAACAGTCTTCTTTACCTTATCATAAGTTATACCTGACATAGGCTTTCTTATTAAGATCATCTTCTTGTTAAACATAGGTTTGTACTCACATTGTGATATATACACATGTGTGTCAGTTTCTTTCTTCTGCAATACATATGCATGATTTAGTTTTTGTTGATATACCAGATATCTCTGGACTTCAATGCTTTTTTCTTGAGCCTCTTTGAGTCTCTTAAATTCTTCTTCTCCCTGTAAAATTTTAATTTCTTCCATGACAAATAAATTAAATTAGTAAAAAATGGTGGGACACTCTTCTCCCACCAAGAACTTACCTAAGCTACTACTATAACCATTAAACAAACTTTAGCACCCATTGCTGGGTCAAGCTGCAGGCTCCCAAGAGTGTATAATACCATACTGCATACAGGTATATCTCTTGCTTATATTACTATAAGCTTTCTATCAGGGTTTAGAGCCAATACTTACTCCGGAGTATTGAACTTAGCATCTATGATTCTATCAGCAAGCTCAATAGAATAAGATACATCTTTTACATCAAGCTTACCTGTATGCAAGAATACTTGCTCACAGTGATACTTAATACGGTGCATGTTTACACGACTTTCTCTGTTCAAGTCATCATAAGCAAATTGCTTATGCTCAAGCTCTTTTGTAAGCTTAGTAACTATCTCTTCTAAATCTGCAATCATTTGATCTTTTGGATCCACTACAGGATCTTTGACCTTTGCAGGTCTACCTCTTCTTTTCATATTTACTTGTTTTACTTGGTTACGTTTTAACAAAATCCCAACTATATGGGACATCTTCTGGAAATATTTCATATAAATCAAAACAGTTGCAAGCAACTTCATAAGTATTATTAGTATTTATAGATCTAACTTCAATCACATTACCCGCACTATCTATCATGTCTAAAATCTTAATAACAACTCCTTTCCAACCTTTAGTAGTAATACTATAGCGTGCATTTGCCTGAGCATTACCTATTATTATATCACCTACTTTAAACCTCATATTAGTCCTAAATAAACAGTTATTGGTGCTATGTCTTCTGGAAATTCTACATATAACTCAAAATAAAAAGGATCTACACTCATACCAGGGAATAGTGAGGATGAATCATCATCATCACCTTGTACAACAATTCCAGAGTTAGTGATTTTAGTTACAGTGCCTATCCAACCTGTTTTAGTAATAAGATACTTTTCAGTAGCATATTTATTACCAGTAACCCGGTCTCCAACTTTAAACTCTTTCTTCATAGTTCAATACAGTATCTTGTGGAAAAATAGGTAATGGAGTAAAACACTCATATAATACAGGATATATACCTGTACCATTAATATCTTTAACCTGTATCATATGTACATCAAGTATACCTACTACAGTACCAACCCATCCTTCACGTGTAACAATATACCTTTCATTAGCTTCTGGTAAGGCTATTACTTCCTCACCTATATAAAATCTAGTCATGTAAATCCATTAATAATTTTCTATTTTGCATATAGAATGTATCAGGAAAATGATCTTCCGGAAAATCTTCCAGTGGTATTAGAAAATCCAAGTCTACAACTAAGTTAACATCTATAGCTTCAATATACACAAGTGCATATCCAGTATTCAATGAAAAATGCTTAACAATAACCTTATCTCCTTTACGTAGAATAACAACATCTTTACCTTTATCAGTTATTGAAGTACGCTCCTCATCACATGTATATACATACTTACCTCCTATATTAATCATGATTTAAGAGCTTTATCATACACTAACTTATGTTCCCGTATCTTATTCCAAAAAGCTATACTTCTTTTGTCTACAGGATCATCCTCCGGAAAGTCCTCATAAGGCACCAAGTTATAAGAATGCACTGGAAATAAATGATTAACTCCTATCTTATTTGTATATACATATATAATAGTGCTATTAGATCTTTCTACTGTAACTAAGTCAAGGTTATTAAGTCTATGTAAGTGGTTACCGTGTAACTTACTCATAGATAGACCCTTATAAATATATAGTTCTCCTTTACACACCATTGTTTTTATGTTTATTATATACTACACTCCCATACATATCTTCCGGAAACTCTTCATAAGGCATTAAATCCTCAAGATATACTGAGTATGCAGTATGCCCACCTATTACAGGTCTTACTGTCAAATACTTAGTAGTCCAAGAAAAAGTAGAATCTATACGAACTACATCAAGTGTATCAAGTTGAATAGGATGTAAACTTGACTTATGTATAGCTTCACCTGTATAGATATATAGTTTTTCTTTAGAATGCATTGTTCAAAAGTTTACCGTGTGGTGAGCCCCAGAATACATCTTCTGGAAAATCCTCAAATAATACTACTTCCCGTTGATATACCATAACTCTACTTGTCTTACCACCTCTTGTAATAGATATTTCTACAAGACCAGAATCAGCAAACTGTGAAACAATATATCTATCTACTGTACCTGTTGGTAGAAAGTTTGTACCAAGTTTAAATACTACCTTATCACCTTTTCTATATCTCTTCATCTTCTGGAAAAAATTCATATTTGACTAGATGTTTTGCCATTATAAAGTTGGGATGATCACCTTCATAGCATAAAGGAGAAACTAGACAAAAAACTTTATTACTAACATTATAAGTACTTGTATCTAAAACAAATACCAAGACATGCTTCATAATTCCACTTGTAACAAGATATGTCTGAGTAGGAAGAAAAGTAGGGGTATTATCCACCCCTACTTAGTTTTAACCAATTTAGCCTTCCACTGCATCTTGGCTATCTTAAGCTCAGTCTTTTCAAACTTAGACTTCTGGAAGGCTTTTCTATCAATGATAACAGGATTACTGTTAGTCAAAGCCTGTACTTTAGCACGCTCATTAGCATACATGTTTCCGGAGTCACTCTTAGCAGTCCCTGCTACTGTAACTCTCTTTGCAAAATTTAATTTTAATCTTCCCATAGTTCTAAAATTGTGAGGCTAATACCTCAATTACACATTGTTTATAAAGTTCTATAACTTCATTCTTACCCCATCCGGTCTTTCTCTGTAACCTGGAGTCAAATAATTCCTGAATCTCTGCTAATATCTCTTTCATGACTAATAGAGATTTTCAAATTCAACATAATCATAAGGACAAGCCTTTTTAACTAAAGACTCTCTCATCTGATAGAGTTCTTCAATAGGCTTTGCAATAAGCTGTTTAACATCACTTATTGTAATTTCATGTTGCTCTACAGCAACCTTGAGATCTAAGATCTCAGTTATCAGGTGTTTTGTAATCATCTGCTTGAATTTTAAGGGTTAATAAATAATTTAGTAGTCAGGACAGGATTCGAACCTGTAAAATA
>Ga0114979_10003002_pt1 | contig 11333 bp, 10 predicted proteins | sample S_140625_EF_Meta_FD_87315 | JGI IMG/M metagenome (GOLD analysis project Ga0114979, IMG submission 87315) | Freshwater microbial communities from Lake Simoncouche, Canada to study carbon cycling - S_140625_EF_MetaG | ecosystem: Environmental > Aquatic > Freshwater > Lake | place: Lake... | reverse complement strand
GTATCACCCGACGCAGAAAAAAACGAAGGCGTGTTATTAATGAGTTCAACTGTTTCCCACTTGGTTGGCTGCAGACCGTATTCAAAGTCTGTATCCATCATTGTCTGAGGTTCAGACACACGAAGTTTGGAAACTGGGTCAAGCAGCGTAGCGTTAGGGTAAATTGTTACTTGCCCTGAAGATGTAGATGAACTACCGCCTAAAAATCCTGGCATTAGTTTGTACCTTCCTTATTCATACTATGCACCTAACCACCATGAAGTTGAAATTGCTAACGTTCCTACTGTTCCTTGTGGACCTGTAGGTCCTGCGTTACCTGAAGCAACTTCTACCCACGCACCCTGAAAGAATACATAGGTTTTTGCGGTTTGTGTGTTAAACCAACCATCTCCTGCAAGTGCAGATGAAGTACTTGGTGCAGTTGGTCCTGTTGCTGTAAATCTACCAACAGGTCCTGTATATCCAGTAGGTCCTGTGTAACCAGTAGGTCCTGTAACTGTGCTTTGAGCACCAGTCGGTCCAGTAGGTCCTTGTGGACCTGTAGGGCCTGTCTCACCTTTCTTATCGTAAATAGCAAGAAGACCAATTTGTGCAGCATCGTTTGTGCTTTGATAAACAATATTTGCGGGAGCATCTAATGGAACAACATAAGTAATAGTTGTATTTGCAGAGGCAGAATACTTACCAGCAACAGGGTCGTTGTTTGTTGTTCCAGGAACTGTTGCTGTATTACCTTGTGTTAAACGCAATGCAAGTGGGTCGTTAATATTTAAACCGCTTACATCAAAGTAGTAAGTCTCACCACGTACTAGAGTAAGTGTTGGAGTACTTCCAGCAATTCCTGTGATTGTGTATGCAGTATTTCCGCCGTTGTTTACAACAACAAAAGTTGTTCCATTACGAGGTCCTTGTGCACCAGTAGGACCTGTATAACCAGTAGGTCCTGTTGGTCCAGTTGCTCCAGTATCACCAGTAAACTGACCTGCATCTACCCAAGCAGAACCTGACCAAATATAAATATGACTATTAGCAGTAACAATATAAGCATCACCAGCAACGTTTCCTGATGCAGGAAGATTTCCCGTAGCAGCAACAGCACCTTTAACAGTAATAGAAGTACCTTGTGGACCTGTGTAACCTGTTGGCCCAGTAGGGCCTGTAACTGTGGAAGCAGCACCAGTGGCTCCTGTAGGTCCTGTTGGACCAGTAACGGTAGAGGCAGCACCAGTTGGACCAGTAACGGTAGAGGCAGCACCAGTTGGACCAGTAGGTCCTTGTGAACCCGTAGGTCCAGTTACGGTACTTGCTGCACCTGTTGCACCTGTGGCTCCTTGTAATCCTTGTGCACCTGTTGGTCCCTTAATGTTTCCAACATTTTGCCACGCAGTTCCATTCCAAACAGCAAGGTCACCGTTTCCAAGAAGGTAAGAATCACCTAATGCACCTGTTGGTTTGGCTATTTGAAGTGTTGCTAAATCTGCGTATTGACCTTTAATAGTTGTTGCTGCACCCGCAGCACCTGTAGGACCAGTCGGTCCTGTATATCCTGTTGGTCCAGTAACTGTAGAAGCAGCACCCGTAGGACCTGTATATCCTGTTGGTCCAGTAACCGTGCTTGCAGCACCTGTGTAACCTGTTGGACCAGTAACGCCTTGTGCACCTGTATAACCAGTAGGACCTGTATAACCTGTTGGACCAGTTACTCCTTGTGGACCTGTTGGACCTGTGTAACCAGTTGGTCCAATATCTCCTGTCGGACCTACTTGTCCTTGTGCACCAACTTGACCAGTAGGTCCTGTTGGACCTGTACCACCAATAAAACCTGCAGCACCAGTAGGTCCTGTAGGTCCTGTTGCTCCCGTTACTGATGGACCTGTATACCCTGTTGGTCCTGTGTAACCTGTCGGTCCTGTGTAACCAATACCATCAGCACCAGTAGCACCAGTTGGGCCTTGTGGACCTGAAAAACCGCGAGGACCTGTTGGTCCAGTTGAACCTGTTGAACCTGTTGAACCTGTTGCTCCAGTAGGACCTGTTGCTCCAGTAGCAGAAGCACTACCTGCTGGACCTGTATAGCCAGTTGGTCCTGTGGGACCAGTAGAACCTGTAGGTCCTCTTTGTCCTGAAACGCCAGGAAGAAGTGAGGGGTCAATTTCAGGATACTTAGGGCTGTTTGGATTAATAGCCATTATGTAGTCACCTCACGCACTGTAAATAGTTTGCCAGCCTTGTATGTTTCAATGTGACCATCAGAGTCATAAACAAACTGAACGTCCCAATACATACGCTGTGCAAGTCTTCTTGTTTGGTCCTGTGTTAAATTCAAAGTAATAGTATGACTGGTAGAAGACGTTGATGTGACCGAAACTGTAAATGGAAGATGGCTTTGTTCTACTCCCGCTTTCCATCTGATGTTTGCAATAACGCCCTTAGTTGTGAGGTCACCCGTATACGGTAAGGAGTAGGTGAAAGCCACATCCTGATAAGCGGTAAGTTCCACAGAGTCATAAGGGTGCTCTGATGGTTTGTCTCCGTAAGTTGGTCGTTGGAGTTCAATTCGTTCTGGATATGAGTAATCGTCAACCTCCTGTGGTCGATATGCGGGTATGTAGTGATTTGTTGTTTTAGAGATACGTCGAAGAGTAAATACTTCAATACCAAACATACCAATACCAAGTAATACACAGAGTTCACGGTATTGCTCTTTACGTGCATTGAGCATGTCCATTAACTGACGGTAACGCTCTGCACGAGGAATCATGACTCCATCAGGAGCCGAAATATTAATATCAAATGAAGCATCAGTAGCAAGTGTATAAAGAGCGTGTGTTGTCGCTAAAATGGCTACTGGGTAAACCTCAACTGGAGGTAGGTTAGTAATTGTTTGTACTCTACCTAGTGAATCAGTGCGGTTATTTGAGTGCTGTAAAAAAGCAGCATCAACAAATTTTTGAATCTCTGGTGTTGTGAAATAGCGGAAATAATCTCCAGCCACAAGGATTTGAACACCATCAAGTGGCACGGTGTTGCTAACTAAAACTCCTGTTGCTTCTTCTATAGAACAAGCAGATGATACATCTACTCCATCAAAACTTACATACAGAGTGTCTGCATTTACAGGAGCGTAATGAAGGGTGAATCTGTTTGTAGTTCCATCAGCCACAAATTGCATGACGAAGGACTTAGATATGTCACCAAGTTCTGACCGAACTAAATCGGTTAGATTGGCTACTGTGGTCACTTATCCTCCATGCTAAAAGTCTTTGTGCTAATACTCGCAAACTAAATGAATTTAGTACGCACAAAAGGGGTACGTCCCTCTGGGAGGAGGGCGGAAACCAGAGGGACGAACCGACTTATTGACGACTTAGTTTGGTCGCCAAATGTAACCTAGAGTTTCCAAGTAAGCAGCAAGTTCACGAGGTACTGAGTACTTAACTCCTGCTTTAAAGGAGTACACGTTTCCTACTCCGTAGGTCATTTCTTCAATATCAGTAATTGTACGAATAATTACTTTATCGTTTGAAAGTGATACGCCTACTTCTTGTATTTCATCTAGAACAAGTGGTTGGTCTGGTTTCTTTGGGTCGAATACATCTCGTTCCAAAGACTCTGTTTCTAACTGGTTAGCGATTGAAATTTCTTCTTTACGCTTACGGAGTTCTTCCGCATTAGCCTTTTGTGCTTTTTCCTTTGCAACGCCTGTTGCGTCTAAAGGACTAGTTGGTGTGTTTGCCACGATGTTTATTCTCCTTGTATTTGGGTTAAAGTTTAAAAATGTAAAGGGGCCTCAAAGAAGGGGTATGAGGCCCCTTTACAGGTACTACTAGTTTGTGTAGACCTTGCAAATTGCCTGGTCTGTGATTACGCCAAGACCCCAAATTGCGTACCATGCAAGAGCGTGTTCACGACCGAAGTCAAGAACTCCACCATCACGTAGTTCAACTGGAAGAGAGATAGCGTGACCAAATGCGTTGTCACCAATCATGATTGATTCGTAAACATCAGCACTGTTACCTGTTGCAGATGATAGGTAACCCTTTTCTGCTGTGTAATCAGCAGACTCTGGGTTTCCACCTGAACCTGGGGCTGTGTTAGCCTTTACAGGAACGTTCACCTGAGATGAAGGTGCACCGATATCGCCTGTGTTTGTGAATGTTCCTGATGCAGCCAACTTCTTAATCTGTGTTGTCTCAATGAACACTACGTCGTATAGACGACCGATTTCACCAAGCATGAAGTTTCCTGGAGCAGCGTACTTTGTAACTTCGATGAACTCTGGGTTCGAACGAATGTCACGTGACTGCTTAGGGTGGATGAACTGAACGTATGTCTCACCAAGGCGAGGGATGTTCTTTGATGCAAGTGTTAATGCTGCATCCTTGATAGAACCAGGTGTCAACTTGTGGTTTCCATCTAGGTCTGAAATTGCTGTTCCAACAGTTCCTTCAGCGTATGTGTTGAAGGTTGTTGATGATGATAGACCTGAGCGGTCATAACCAAATACTGCAGATGTTGCAGCACCTAGTGTGTTGCGAGCCTGTACATCTAGGTACTGTGCCATGTGGCGACCTAGAAGACGTGAAGCAGAAGCCATAACGTCATCAAATGATGCGTTAAGAAGTAGTTCAGAAACTGCTACTGCGTAGCCGTGCTCTGCAACTGTAATTGCAATCTGCTCTGCTGTAAGAGCGTTTGTTGTAAGACGTACACCTTCTGTAAGTGGTGATGGGTCTACAGCAAAGTTCTTGTAACGAAGGAAGTTCACACGAAGACCTGGTGCTACACCAAGTTCAGTCTTCTTAACTGCGAATTGTTCGAAACGAAGAATTGGCATTGCCTGGAAAAGGATTTCCTTTGACCAGATAGTTTGAATTGCATTGTTAAGCGTTGTATTAGTACCGCTGTATGCGGTAGGTGCTGCAGCCAACTGGCTGGAGCCTGTAATCGCTGATGGCATCTATTGCCACAACCTTTCTATAGTTGTTGTTGTTAGGTTAATTAAATTACCCGAACAGTCCTCGCCCACGATTACCTGCTGCTTCGCCAAGTAATTTGGCTCTTTGCTTCGCATAATCCGCCAATGACATATCCCGAATTGCTTCGGGTGAGTACGAACGTTGTTCCGAGTCGTTATCGAGAGGTCCTGATGCTGGAGCGGTAATACGTGCTCCTGCCATTTCTCTACGTGCACTGGTCATAGCCTGTGCTGCAGAGTCGAGAATACGAACAGACTTGTCTTTCAGATTAGCGATGCTCTGTTCAATTTCATCGCTATTGTTTCCTTCAATCAAATCAATGAGTTCAGGAATGATGTTATCTCGTTCCTGTTCAAGGCGTTGTTGACGGTAATTATTTAGTTCCTGAAAATTTCGTTCTTGTTCAAGTAGTGCAAATGCACGTTCTCTTTCAAGACGTTCTGCTTCTAGTTGAGATTGAAATTCTTTTTCTTTCTTTTCCAAGAGAGAACGAACATCCATCTCATCTTCCAATTTTTTCTGTTCCTCTAGAACAGCCTGTTGACGAGAACGGTCTTCTTCCGCTGCACGGTCATCACGCTCCTTCTTCAGGTTTGCAAGTTCGTCTTTCAACTTTTCAAGTTGTGGATATAACTTTGCCTTCTCTTGTTCACGAGCACGAACAATGTCGTCTTGTGTAAAACCAAGAGTATTAGGCACAGTCTCCTCTAAACTTACAGATTCCATGATGGGAGCAGCAACAGTTGGAGTTGCTACATCAACTTCTACTTCAGTGTTTTCCATAGTGATTCACTATTCCGTTTCCTTTATCATTGTCCGAATACAGGTTTCCCTGCGTGTCCCGCTTTTAAAAGCCAATTTCACACGTTTTTAAAGTGTTTGTCTGGCTAAATCAGATATTTAATCTGAAATTCTAGTTATCTCTATCAACCGCTCTTCTTTGCGGAATTTTGGTTCCGTAAGCCTCTGTTACTAAACGATTGCGTAGTTCTGATTCCTGCATGTTTGCAGCCATTGCACCCTCTTGATTTGCAGGGTTTTCAATGTTTTCTGGAGTTGGAGCACCATCAACCTGGTCTCCTAATACATCGCCATCTCCAAGTACGGTTGGCTGTAGAGGTATAGCACCTTCTCCACCAGGACCTGGAATCATTCCTGTTAGGTCTTGGATTTCTTTCTGAATTTGGGTCTTTAATAAAGTCATTGCTCCATCAGACAAAGCGTCATCACGAAGTTCTGAACGAATCTCTTGTAACTTCTCTTCTGGGAACTCTTCTCCTAAAGTTCTTAATGCACCTTCTTTAGACTCAAGTCCCATGCCAAGTTTAGTTTGGATTTCGTTAAGAACAATCAGTTTATCTAGAGGCAGTGGTGATGGGAACTGAACATGGTTCTGATAAGTCAAAGGGTCATTAATATCTAACTTAACAAGTTGTTCTGGCTTAATAGGGCCGTCTTCATCTGGGTTGTATACAAAAGTTTCTGGTTCTTTGACCGCTAGGTTTAAAAGAATTAGTTCATTAATTTTTTCTATCCCGATACCGTATTGAGCCACTTTTTGTGAGTAACGGTTCATTAACGGTTGGAATTGAATAGAAAGAGCGACACCAGATGTATTTGAGATGGGCTGTACTTGTCCCAATGCAGTTTCTGGAATGTTCATCATTTCGTGCATAGAACGCTTTAGTAGTTCTAGGTATTTAAGTGCACCATCAATACCAGAGGCTCCGCCTTCAAGGTTAAACACTTGAGCATCTTTAGGTAAACCTCCCCAAACTTTCTTTGCACCTTTTTCTAAGTTAGATGCTTTAGCACCAACAATGACTGTCACAGGAGAAGCGTGATAGTTAATGATGTCTGCTACGTCTGTAGAGATTTCGTTGTAAGAACGATTGATAGTAATGATGTCGTGACAATCTGCAAGACCCCAAGGAGAACCAGCAACAGGAACGTTTGCAATATGCACAACTGGGATAACACCTAGTGGATTAGGACGAGAGTCAATGAGTTCGTCATTAATGTACTCTTCAATGATGTCGTCAGTAAGAATCTCTGTGTATGTAAATACTTGACGTGTACCTTCTAAAGAAGTTCCCCAAAAACGATACTTCTGTTTAAATCTAAGTAAGCGGTTTCTATCATGTGGATGAAACTCAGGAAAAGCAAAAGCAGAGTTCATAGGCAAAATACGAACACGACCTGAATGTAATCTTCCAATTGAATCAGTCCACGCTTCTTCGTAAGCAACCTTTACAAAACAGTCACCAGTAATTCCACCTTGCTGTGCCATTTCAAGCAGCACACGCATTTTATCGTTATCAACTTCCCAAACACGTTGTAGACGGTCGGGAACAATTGCTTCCGTTGCTTTGGGGGAACGGAAGTGAATCCCCTTACCAAATGTGAATCGTGCTAGATAATCATTAAATGCTCTGTAATAGTTAACTGCAATTTGTGCTTCGCCTTGTTCACGGCGATAACCCCAATGATGTCCAAGATACATTGCCCAGTTAAGTGAGTAACGATTTAGTCGAGGGCCATGAACTTCAAACTCTTCATCAGCAAGTTCTACAAGACCAAGAGGTGAAATAGAGATGGTTAAGTCAGATGACGCAGCCCTATAACTAGGAGGCGAGAAATCTACAAAACTCATGTATTTACCCTACTACTTCTTACGCTTGTCTTTGGATTTTTTAACAGATTTTTTTACGTTTTCTGTTTTTTCTTTACGTGTCTTATTAAATTGTTTTTCCTGTAATTTTTGTCGTTGCACAACTGGGTCGTTACTATCTATAAATTTTCCACCTGATTGAACGTATCTTTCGTGCACCCAGTGACTTGCAGCAGGGTTTGGGTACGTTGAGTACTTTGCCTTTGCTTGAGCAATTACCATCGCCCATAATTTTTCATTTGCAGGTTTCTGAGCCACGTGAATCCTTTACAGAATGCTTGTTCCCCCTAGGACAATCCTAGGGGGTTCAAGGGGTTATAACTTAATTAGTCGTTTACAACTGTTGCAGATTGACGCTGTGTGCGTCCACCTGAACGAGCAACAACTTCAACAATCTGCTCTGCGTAATCGGTGTATGAACCGTGTGAAAACTCAGACAAAAATGTTGGTGCTTCTACCCATGCTGCAGAACCAACGTGTGCACGTTCTGCCATGGTCTCCTGTGCTGACTTCTGCCATACAGGTGCGTTGCGGTTTGGACGACCTGGAGCAACTGCTGAACCTGATGCAATGCCCTTTTCAAAATCATTTGGTACATCTGTATCTGTTGCGATACCTTCTTCAAAACGAAGTGGACCACGACGTGTTGCGTTTCCTGATTCCTTCATTTCATAAACGTTTGTTCCCTTTTCTGGGAACATAGGATTTGGTGCTAGTGTCATTATGACTCCTTATAAGGTTAATAAATCGGAATGGCCTATTCCAGGTATGAGTTTGACGGATTTTTTAAAATAAAACCCGATTAACTCACTACTAATTTTTACTGTAAAAAGGGCTGCTTGTAAGGACAACCTCTGGCATAACTAGGTCTTTTGTAAGAGAACAGGCAATAGCCAAAGAGTCTACGTAGTCGTCATGGGCATAGGACTCATCAGGGGCAGCCACCATAAAGTTAGGGCCTTTGTACTGAACTTCCGCATCTACCATTTGTTGATAAAAACGCTTCCAGGTTCTTAAACGACGTGTTTTTGCATGAGCAGGATATCCAAGCATTTTTCTTTGGATAAGTGCTTGTAAATGTTTAAATCGTTGTGATTGTTCTGTAGGGCTAGATGTTATAGAAGCAACCTCTGCTCTTGGCAATAACAATCGCAAACGTTGGGCTACAGCATCTCCAACTCCATTAGCGTCAACACCAACAGCCAAGACATCATAGTTAGAAAGAAAAGCAACAATTTGGTAATACTGTTCTTCCCAATCATCGCCTTGAATTTCTAACCAATTTAAAACACGATGTTCAAAGTACCCAAACTCGTCTGGTCTATCCCAATCAACCCACACAACCGTAATTACTGTTGAGTCTAATTTACGAGCAGGGTCAATGCCAACCACAACTGGGGTTTGATGCCATACCTTCACTAGTTCTTGAGAAGTGTCTCCTAAATCATCCATTACTCCAGAGGTAACAAACATTCCTCGCTCAAGTAACCATTTGCAACAATACGACATTTGGAACTCATCTGAGTCCTCACCAATACGTAGCATTTCTTTCTTAATAAACTTTTGGTAGTTTTCATTGAACTTAGATACTTCTTTGTAATCCCATTGAAAATGATTTTGTCTTGCTGCACGTGTTGTTTGACGACGTTTGTTTAACTGAATGGCTCGATAAAAGTTGTTCTTACTAGTTGTTGGTGTGCCTGTTTTAACCATAGTTCCTGCGTAGTAAGCAAGCATTGGACTAATAGATTTAGATACTACAAAGTCATCTGCTTCTTGACACTCGTCAATAACAATCAAATGAAACGACTTAGATTCAATCTTTGCACGAGGGTTAGCAGTCATCATTGTGATTGTTGAACCAGATTTTTTAAGTTTAATCATTCTGGTAACTCCACCAATACGTGCAGCAGAGTCATCAATTTCAGGGTCACCAAGAATTTCTAATGCACGTTCAGAGGTAAGTCGCGTTACTGTACGACCAAATAATGTTTCAGCCTGTCCTTCAGTTGGTGCAAACAAACCAACCCACAATCCATCTTTAAACTTACCAAGCAAGTCAGGATACAACTTAGCAAGACGAGGTAATAAAATCATCAAAGTTGCTACAGTGTCTGCAACAGTTTCAGATTTACCTGACTGACGTGCTGCTAGTGCAGTTATCTCTTCACCATCATTAATAATTACAGACTCAATTACACGACGTGCTAATGGTTTTTGATACGGGTGTAAATCGTGACCAACAAGAACGACAAGAAAGTCCATGATTTTATCTATAAGTTTTTCAACAAACTGTTGAGAGAGTTCGTCTAAATCATCTTCAATTTCATTAGGTTGTTGTTCTTCATCGTCACTTGCGTAAAGTTCGGGGTTAATTTCCTCAAACTTTTCATCATCAAAATCTATAGTCATTTAAGTCCTTAAACAGAGAAGCCCACCGAAGTGGGCCACCCCGCGTTCTTCAAGGGAGAGAAGTGAAGACGAGATAAGTATAGCGGTAAAAGTCATCGACGTTTCAGTTCCTTAATAATTTCTAGTAAGGCTTCTGCTCCTAATTCTGAATCCATTAATAACTCTTTATTAGATGACCTTTGCCATCCTGTTATTTCTTTGCCAATAATATATAAAGCGTTTTCTGCCCAACTGACTAACTCAGGAGTGGGTAAGTTAGAGATACGCTTCTGTATCTTCGTCTGGGGCTGGTGTCCATCCTGCTTTTTCCGTAAAATCCTCATAAGTTACATCCCTCCGTTTTAAAGCCGAGTTTAGTGCATCTTCTTCGTTTTTAGACCCCTGCCATTTGCCTACAACTAAAATGTATTTAAAAGGGAGTCTGACCATAAGAGGTTCTCCAAAACGGTATGGAGCAGTGATTTCTTGGGTCCAACCCTTTGTCTGTATTTTTTTATTCCAAATCAAAGGTTGACGAATGATTTGTACAAAATGCTGTGTTCCGATGTCGTAGACCTTTGGCATTGTTTACCGTTTCTTTTTGTTGCCTTTGCTGGATTTTAATGCTGTTGTTTTTTGTTTGTTTGCTTTTGACATGGGTATTAACCCTTGCTTTTGTTTGTCACGACCTACCTTGCCACCAGTTTTAGTAGCACGGTTGTCATACTCAAAAAAGATTTGGTTAGTACGAGCAATACGATACAGGGTTTCACGAGCATAAGTAGGAACGCTGCCCATATCTGCAAGGCCGTGTGGGTGGCTATTTAAGTAACGAAGTATAAAACGACCCTTAGAATAAGCAGCCTTAAAGGAAGACCATAGGCTTGGCTTAACATCATGGTAATTATAAAAAGTACCATCACGAAACACTACGGTTAAAACTTCTCGTTTTCTATCATACCCAGCAGCAACTGTGCGAGGTCTCTTGTAATTCATTGTTGAGGTTGGAATAATGCTTAATGGTGCTGGTCCATCGGAGTAATCACGAGGGTCATCAGCAAAGTTTGTTCCAGCAGGTCCCTTAGATAAATCATAAGGGTCGTAATAATTTCCAGCCTTTTCATAATCTTGAAGGCCTTCAGATAAATCATCTTCTACATCTTCATAGTCATCATGATAAATAGCCATGGCATCAAAGTATTCTGAGCCAGGTGCAATAGGGAGTGCTCCTGGTAAAGAGTTAAGAACATTAACTCTTGAATCCAGGAGACTCCCCATGCCTTGAACTTCTT
>Ga0114979_10003001_pt1 | contig 11335 bp, 10 predicted proteins | sample S_140625_EF_Meta_FD_87315 | JGI IMG/M metagenome (GOLD analysis project Ga0114979, IMG submission 87315) | Freshwater microbial communities from Lake Simoncouche, Canada to study carbon cycling - S_140625_EF_MetaG | ecosystem: Environmental > Aquatic > Freshwater > Lake | place: Lake... | reverse complement strand
TGCTACGACCAAGGTAAGCGTCCCTCCAATTAACACGATGGCCGTAAGCCAAGGCGGCAGCACCAAGGCTACTACCAGCATCACCAGGACAAGGCATAATCCATAATCTATCAAAGTATTCTCCTAAGAAACGATTAGCGGTGCAATTCAGTGCCACCCCACCCATATATACCAAATTTTCACTAAAGTTGAATTGTTGAGCACGAAGCATTACTTCACGTATGAGATCTTCTGTTACTAATTGTGCCGCGGCTGCAATGTCTTCATTGGTAGCACTAGATAAAAAATTATCATCAAACCCTGCGTGTAAGTTATTTTTAAATTTTATGCGTTTGAGATCTTGTACAACTGACATATTCATAGCTTGGTACCAGTGATTGCGACCCCAGGCGGCCATGCCCATGGTGATGTATTCTTCGTCTAGTGGGTGTAAGCCAACCCGCTGAGTAATTGCACTATAAAACAACCCAATGGAGTGTGGATAAACTTGAGTCCATAATCTACGATACTTTGCCACGCCTGTTTGATCATATTCTGCACCCCATATTGATACGGTGTCCCACTCACCTATTGCATCTATCACCACCACTGTGGCACGATCAAATGAACTTGTTTGAAAACCTGCAGCCGCATGGCTCAGGTGATGATTATAACTTTTAATTTTTCTATGTGGGAACATCAGGCCAGGAATTTGTTTTTGTAGTATTTGTTTGACCGTTACTTTGTTCCATTCTATGCCTTGTCCTGCGTACAATTGGCGTAGTTGTTTTGCCCAAGGACGTTCATAGTAGGCAATTGTGTCTATTTCTCGACCATATAATTCCTCTGCTAGTCCTTGCGATATGTCAGCATCGTTTTTGATTTTACTGTAACGTTCACTGTGTCCAGCAAACAATATATCGCCGTGTTGATTGATTATAGTTGCTGCCGCATCATGAAACCCAGCACTGATACCAAGTATATTCATTTGTAGATGAAGGGGTCTCTACGTCTTAACTCTTTTAACTTTTTACGATAACGTATTTCTAATGTGATTCTTGCCCAAAATCTGCGAATCCAATTCATTTCAATTTCCTTATTTGTTGGTCTGCATAGTCTGCATCATTCCACCGATAATCATATACTACTTCTCCCCAACTTGTGCATACTCTGTACACATCAAGGTGAGATTCTAATTGTGACCATATCGCACGATAATCTTTAGTACCAAAACTGCGTTTTAGATCTACTTGTGCCACCTGTGGATGACCGATTGTTAAGGATTTATCTGCTGGATCAAATTTGTTATCTACTAACCACTGACGAAATTCAGCAAGTTTTTTAATTTGCCAATGATATTCTCCAGGGTTATTTGCCCATTCAATATCAAAGTCCCCTGCGGCTTCGGTTTGGCTACGCATAGTTGTAGTTGTTAACTCGTCTATGCCACGACCTTCATCATTAAATACTTCCCAATGTGCTTTACCGACTGCTTTATTTACACCTACATAAACTCCGCCTAATTTTCGATTGATTGTTTCTATGCCAAACAATTCGTAGTCAGCTTCTTCTAATGTAAATCGTGGTGCCCGAAGCCAGCACATGAGTTGACTGGGTCTTTGCCATTCAGGTGCTTCACATTGTTTTCTTAGACTCAACACTAGGCTTTCGTATTCGTGGCACAACAAATTCAATTGGCGTATGTGCCAGCGTGTGTAATCATCTGCGGCTGTGTAATACGGACTCATTGCACCCGATACACCTTGTAAATCTTCAAAATATCTATGCAGTTGATTCATGTGGTCATGATCAACATCACCATCGGCTATAATTGTGTTTGCAGGGCTAAACCAATCACGTATGACATATCCTAGATTAGCATTGTTAATGGCTACTACAGAACGATTCATTTGGGTGCAAAGATAATTAACATTGCGTTCAGAATTAGGAAATCCTAAAAAACAATAGTTTTTTTCTAAATGTAAATCGTCACGAATGATTCCGTTTAGTGCTGTCAGCCACTTGCGTGACAGGCTGTTGTCTTCTACGTCAATGTGTACAGTCAACATACTGTCCGGACCGCGTAGGTCTATTTCTATATGATCAAGTAATTTCATTCCACCATCCTAATACTTCTGGTCGTTGTGCCAGAATGTCTGTCATTGTAACACTTTGTGTTCTTATCTTTTCTAATTGTAACACACGAGCTCGGCCTTTTGCAAGCCCTGCTCGATATGTGTCCGGCCATTGTTCTTCAAAACAGGGACGGTTCTTTAATTGTAACAGTACATCACGCATGGCACCTGCGGAGCGGCCTGCTAGTTCGTCAACCCACGGATCTAATAAGTGTCTAGGCAATGCTAGTGGACTCATAACAATATCTGGACTGAAGCTGAATACAACTTTGGCCAACATCTGCACACCCAATTCGTTGGCTAATGCATTCATAGCATCTACTTCAGTCATGCCCGGAAGTGTAAGTGTAAAGTCTAGTCGCATCTGCCTGGGATTTGTAGCAATTTCTAAACCCTTTTTGAAATTCCCTACAAAAGTCCGATAGTCCAAACCTGTTCTAATGTATTCTCCAGTGACACCTGTTCCGTCAAGGCTGGCACAGATTTGCCAATCTCTAACATGTGATAGTATGTCATGATAAAGATCAATACCCCGATAATTAATCCTGCTAAGATTAGTATTGTATCTAGCGTAAACATTTGGCCCGTCTCCTAATTCAATTATGCGTTTCATATAACGCCAGTGTTGTTCATACATCAATGGTTCTCCGCCCACCCAGTATACTTCTTCTACCCGATGTTGTTCTACTGCCTCGGCAAATTCTGCTTCAATTTGTGTGTCTTGAAATTGTGATATCTGCTGTCGTACAGCAGGTTGCATCCAATTGTTTTTGGGATTGCTCAAGTCTATCATGTTATACTGGCGTTGTTCAGTTTCCCAGGCACTAGATAACATATCTCCGCACATGCGACATTTAAAATTACACAAGTTACTGAATCGATAATCCCAACTCACAGGTTTGATTGTAGTGTATCCTGCCACATCAGTTGAAGCCATTGCTGAATTATACTTGTGACCAAACAATTGATTGAAGTAACTGCGATAAACATTGGTATTCAATAACTTATCATTACATACTTCACACTCAGGTAACATTTCGCCAGCCATCATACGGCGACGCACACTTTGCATGTGTTCACTGTTCCAATGTTGATCTAATGTCATTGGTGTATATGTTCCTGTTCCTGTTTTGGTGTCTATGTACTGCTCAAAACTCTGTGCTGGCTCACGGCTTGCACAACACATTCTACGTTCAGTCTGCGGACTTAGATATGTGTGTGTCCAAGGTGCCATGCATAGTGTATCAGGCTTGTTCATTTAATAATCCTGCATAGTAGTTGGCAACCCGTTGATGCACATCAGCATCTTGTATGTGGTAGTAGGGTCTATGACTGCGTGTTTGGGCATGGTCCCATAGATTAAATCGACTACGGTGTTGATTAAACTTTTCAAAATATTTGCCTGTGCCACTATAACTAAGATGTTCAAACCCGCCTTGATCAAAACAAAATTCACAATTAGAATCCACTAATCTTTGGAGCATGGCTTCTATTATAAGTTGATTTTCGTATATTGCCAGTTCTAGATCAAAATATTCAGTGTGAAATGTACGCAATAGATCTAACTGATTTTTATCAAATGGTGTAGTAGAATCTAGGCTGTGTACACTATAAGGAACAATTTTTTGATTGTGTCTTATCTGACTTCTAGTACTTGCGGTACATAACAATATAACGTAATCCGCCGACGCAATTGCTCGATCTACTTGCTGGCTGATCACAAGATTGCTGGCACACACTTGACTTAGGTTAACTACATGATAACTTGTCAATTTCTCAAGTAGATCGACCCAACAAGGTCCATATTTTGAATCAGGCACACCAAAACTATCACCGCAAATGTAAACAGTTTTCATTGTAAATATTTTTCTATTGCTGAAAATATATGCTGTTTGTTAATCCAGTAAGGTTGGATGTCGCGATACGTTGTTTCTTTTGCAGATCCAACTTGATGCATGGGAAAAAATCTAGTTATAATTTCTTGATTCACAATAGGTTCACTTACAAAATTATGTGTTTGAACTGTTGAGGTAATTACAGTTTCAATATCGTTCCACAAATTTTCTAAATTATACCATTGTAATTTTGCTGTTGGGTTGATATGCCCTAGATAAACTTGATGTTTTAAATCGTACAACATGTTTTTCTTGATATGTTTTCCCACCAAAGAACTTAATCTTACAACATGTGATGTGGGCATATGGCCGCGTACAAAATTTTCAAATTTTAATCGATTGCTACCATAGAGAGTTGTTGGAAAATTTATTGCATCTATTGAGCTTATTAACACAAACTTTTTTATAGAGCTGTTTGTAAGAACTTTTATAAGTGTTTCAATATTATAACTATCGTCAGTAGAATTATTGTTTATCAACAATCGATTCCCTGATGGTGCCGAACACACCACAAGATCATGGTCACAATCATTGAATGAATCAATATTGCTAGAGTTATAACAAAGATTAAACTGGTGTTGGTCCAATAGTGTTTGACCAATCATACCAGTGTGGCCGATTAATGTAGATGTCATGGTGTATTTGCAAATTCAAGTATGGGATTGAGCATTTGCTCTGTAAACAACAATTTCACTTTTTCCTGGTTAAAAAATAATGCATGATTGTGTTCTAGTATTTCTTTAGTTCTAGCATCTTGAAATATTGTTTTAGTATTTTTAAATTCTGTATACAAATCATTCAATATTATTTCTATTTTTTGAAATCGTTTATACGTATCTAACTCAGAATCATAACTTTCATCTATTACATGATTGAATGTTTTAAACCCTAACTTTTGAATATGGTTTAATGTTCCTGGAGTTCCAAATACCAAAAACGGATGCCAATATGCTAAAGGTTTAAAAATTTTTTCACTTACAAACAATTCTTTGCTAACTTGAGTTTCACTGACTAAACTAAAACTAGTGTTAGAATACCATTCAGGTACGTAAAATCTGTCATTTGCAGTGGCATTATGATTAGGATGCGGGATAAATTTGTCATCGGGTAACATGATACCTTTTTCAACATAACTATATAACGAATCATCAAGATAATTGGTTACAGCGGTAAACAACATATCTCTATTAAAACGTTGTAGATTCATTAACAACAGAAAAAATTTAGTTGGATCTGTTTTTTCACGTGGTAGATGATAATTGTTGTATCTCCACATTGTGGATTCATAAATCCAAATCCAATCAGTTACGCACAGTGTTAATTCATTGTCAACAATTTGATATTTAATATTAGGTCCGGTATCCCAGGTATTATCTTTTATAATTCTATATCCTTGAGATTTTATGTCAAGATATAATTCAGAATAATATCTATCATCTACTATGACCACGCAATGTTTTTTGTCATATGTTTTAGCAGGATCAAATTCTTCTATGTCGATATAATCTTGCCATAGTGGCCGTATCCAGGGCTGAAAAGGTGAAATACTAGTGTATAAAATTTTAGGTTTCATGATTTTTGATATTCAATTAGTTTAGCAAACTCTGGCTCTACTAGATTTAAATCTTGTTGACGTTTACGATCTAGATCAGCAATTTTCATGCGTAACATAAATCCATCTGTAGAAGCACCGTTATTCATAAAATCACGTATGCCGCGAAAGTCTTCCATAAATTTAGCAGGTACGGTTGCACTGGTTAAATGTTCGTTGATAGCTTTTTTAGCAGTATCTGGCAATGTAGCAATACTAAAGTACCAAGCATCATGCATGATATTCCAGTAAACAAAATCAAATTGTTGCTGTGCTATCCACCGTGCCAGTTGATCGATATAAAGTACATTGAATATATTTACAGTACTACAACATTGTAGTTGAATGTTTTTGTGCAGTTGGCGTAGTTGTTTAAAACGAGCAATGTTTTGTTCTACTTCGGTCCATACAGCATTGGTACGCTGGTATTCAAATCGTTTGCCAAGGTCATCAATGCTGAACGCAATTTCCACAGTTTTAAAATGTTTCCAAATTTCAGGTGCTTGTTCGGGATACTGTGTGCCGTTAGTATTGTAGTGTATTTCCACTTGATGTGCGATACCACGATCCACAATACCCTGTAACATTTCGAAATGTTCCGCAATCATAAACGGCTCGCCACCTGTGAATTCTATATAACGTATGTCATTTAAACAGGCATCAATTTCAGCCCAGAATGATTCATTTTCTTGGGGCCAGGCACCTGCCTTGAGCATGGTATAGGCATATGACTTTTTCTTTTCCTCGGCGGGCAATTGTGCAATCTCTTCACTTGCAAATTGGCTTGAGCTCCACGATCCACATATACGACATTTCAAGTTACAAATATTACCTAGTTTTAAATCCAAGAACATTAGTGGCTTGGCATCCTGAGTCCAGTCTGATGTGATACCCATGTGCTTCATTCTATCCAAGGTGTGCATGCGTTTGCTTGTACGGCCTGCACGTTCTTCGTTCCAGCACTTGCGACAAGTTTGTGGTTGCTCGCCTGCTAAGAATGATTGTCGCAATTGATACATGTATTCACTGTTTTGAATATCTTTAAAATTAGCAGACTTTAAGTTAAACTTAACACTATTACTGTCAACAATCTCATCATCGGCCAGACAGCATGGGCGTACAGTACCTATAGGACTGGCTTCAAGACTGATCCAAGGAAGAACGCAAAATTTAGGGTGTGGTATGTTCATTTTAAGATTTCTAATTCAGGAAGAACATCCAAAAACTTCTCATTTCTAATTGAATCTAGTTCATTTGTTTTACGCCAAAATATATCTATTAGATGTGTGTTATCAGTGGCGTTCATGAATTGAATAGCTGATCGAAATCCTTGTGTGGCACGACCTAGTGGATCGCCCACTGATTCAAGCCACTCAATATGATCATAGTATTTTACAGTAAGTTTCTCTTTGTATTTGCTAGGAGCAATATCAATCCTGTAGTGTGCGGGATCTTGTAGAATGTTTACATTAAGGTCTTGTGGTCGGAGTAATCCTTGTTCTACCCATGCTCGATGAAATTGTGGCATGTGCAAGGCATTCATGATACTAAGCGTAGGACTGATATAAAAATCCACTTGCGGACAAATCTCAATCATGTCTCGACGATTTTGTTCTACTACCGCCCAATCTGTGCCTTTGCGTATGTACTCTGCACGTAGTCCCATAGCATCTAAACTGGCTCCAACTGCTACTGAATCAAATTGTTTCCAATATTCGAACACGCTATTACCTTTGAGATCAGTGTGTGTGAAGTTTGTATTGTATATTAATCGCACATCGAATCTACCACGACGCACTAATTCATCTAAGATTCGATAATGTTCTTCCATCAACAAAGGCTCACCACCAGCAAAGTATATTTGCTCCACATAGTCTAAATGTGGTTCTAATTGCGTCCACATGTCTGTTTCTGTACGGCCAGCATAGTTAAGAACTGTGTTAGTTTCTTTCCATTGCGGTCCTGCAAGTTTTGCTTGGTCTTGGTACCACTGTGAGCTAAAAATATGCCCACATGAACGACACTTTAAATTACAGAGATTACTAAAGCGAATGTCCCAGTAAGTCATTTCAAATGGATTAGTAGCTAATTTCTTTACATGATGGCCGTGATGTTTGTTAGCACTCTTACGTCCACTAAAGAACCCAGATTCCTCTTGTTCATAACAACGACCGCAGGTGGCATTTTTAGTTTCACTCAGCATGTCACTACGCAATTTTGTCATGGCATCGTTGTGCCAAATTTCTTCAAGTGTGTTAGTACGGCAATTGCCAACTTGGCCCACACCCATCTCAGCATGACAACAAGGATATGCTTCACCAGTGGGATAGGCATGCAAGTGTATCCACGGATAGATACAAAAAGTTTTGCTATCATGCAATAAGAACTGTTCGCGATTTGTTAACTCAGTGGGACGTACTAGATCAGTTGAGTTATAGTTGTATTGAGTCATACCATGTTTTTAAATTAGGAAATGCTAGACCAAAGTCTTTGCCACGTCGTTGATCATACTGTGTGTAAAACTGTTTAAAATCATTCAGAAGTTTAGGCATTTCGAATGCTTCTGAATGCGGAGTTTTAACCACGTCCAAGTAATCAACCAGTCGTTGCAAGTGATTGATTTCGTGTTCGTGTAAATGCCTATTATCACCGTTGTTGGCCAACCAAGTCTCTAGCACAGTCTTGTAATGTGTTTTTAATTCTGTAGGCAGCACAAGCGGGCTTTGAAAACTAGGAAAACGTAATATATTTAATGTAAAACTGATGGCCTGTTTTCCATATTCTAGTTTCCAGTTTAGTATACAATCCAACAAACTATCCAGGCTATCCAAGCACAATGCGTTGATAGTACACATTACATGTATGCCTTGAAACTTGTCGCTGTCCAGTAAGCGTTCTACGTTGTTGGCCCAGTCGTCCCATACAAGTCCGTCACGTATGTACTCTGCTTGCAAACTGATTGCTTCGTTTGATGTGTACAAGTCTATGTTCATACCATCTACACTGGATAACAATCTATCAATGTCTACATCTGTGCCAAGATTTGAGTTAATTGCTAGTCGTGTTTGGCTCTTGCCTTGATTTTGTTTAAACCAATCAATCAGCTTCCAAGTGTAGCCACTCATAAGTGGTTCGCCGCCGGTGATTCTTAATTCTTGGAGTGTTCTGTGGAGATCTGATTCCCACCAGTCAAAGAATGCCTCCACGTACGGATTAGTTTCACCGAATTTATAAAGTTGAGCACTATCGTGAGTGTGAGTAAAATGGTTCCTGCCGTCACTAACAAGTCGGTCATAAGGTCCATTCTTTCGTATATCGTTAACCCAAGTGCTACTAAAAGCAGGGTTGCAATAAGAACAAGCAAATTGACAAGTGCGGTCAAATGCAATTTCAAGGGTTCGAAGATTAACATCATCTTCTGGCGGAGTGTGGAAAGCATCATTCAAGGCCTCTATGGGAAATATTTTTGATTTGTACACACGGTCGCTTACTGCGTCACGGCCCATGTCTTCGATCTTCCAGCAGTATTCACAACCTGCAGGACGTTCACCTGCAATCATTTTGCGACGGTCTTCTTTCTTTTGATCAGTGTTGTGCAGTAGCCTAGGGTTGGCACGGACTCGATCACGGTCCACCAAATGGGCCGGCGGGTGGTGGCATGATGTGGTCATACCTGAGCCCAGCCAGATGGTAGCATTGTACCATTTTGCCGCACAAAAACTTTGGGACTTGGTGTCTAACACCTGTTGTTTAAATTCTAAATCGTTCATTGATAAATTGACGGAAACGGTCAGGAAATTCTTTTTGAACTTGGGGTTGCAGTTCTGCCAGATGTTGTTGGTTGTATTTACATACATTATAACACTCTTTGAGGAAACTTGCAAGGTCTTGCTGACATAAATCTTCAACTATCTCAGCAACTCTTTCCAGTCGATCCTGATTGTTTTCGATTCGATCAAATGACTCATCAATCACATGCCCAAACGATTGAAATCCTAGATTATGCATGTCTTTGTAGAAACCTTGATTGGCTGCCACAATCCACGGATGTCCAATGGCCACAGGCTTCCACGTCTTTTCTGTTCTAAAACTGTAAGGGTATGCGTGAACAGTTTCTGTAACCAAACTGAAATATGTGTCCAGGTATGGACGGACTTCTATAATCACGTCGCCCCAGACGTTGTGCGGAAACAGTCGGTGTTTGACAAAAGCAAGATCAGTAGTGTCAATGTTCACATCAAAGTCAGCAAATTCGTATTTAGAGTCTAGCAGTTTTATGGCACCATTGCCTGTGTCCAGATTAGTCCAAATGGCCTGATGTAACAGATCTGCTAGTCGTTCCAAGAGATATTTTCTATGTGGTCTTGCTCGCCCATTTAAAAACAAAAACTTACAGGGACGATCCGTGCTGTATTGATCCTGATACTGCTGTTGAGCCAAAAGATTTTGATCGTAGTTCAACACCTTGGGCAAAAAACTTTCATACTGCAAACAAGGCCAGGTTGGGTCCATGTCACCGCCGCCTACCAGCAAGATCTTGTGTGCTAATACTAAATCTGCAATGCCGTAACTGTGGCAATGATTCATCATGGTTTCGGAACCTTCGTGAGGGTTGCTGAACACTGCCTTTATGTCTGCGGTTTCAATTAATGATCTAAATTGTCGGCCATACAGTCTTATTTGTTCTCGACCAATAACATACACAGCACCAGGTACCGTTTGATTTTTATCTATATGCTGTTGTAGGTTCCAAAAAATAGCATCAGCTTTATCCTTAATTATATGATAGATGTCACAATGAGTATCTAAAATTAGTTTACGATTGTCTAGCATGATACTCACATTCTGTCCACCAGGATTTCATCTCTGGAAATGTTTCCAAGAAATTTGTATTGCGTCTACGATCGTGTTCTGCAAAAAATCTATAAAAGTCTGCCCGAGCCACTGAGTGATCTTGATCTTGAGCACTACGCATCCACGCAATATCTCTATCTAGTCTTGCTACTTCGTAGTCCTTGAATCCACAATGTGGATATCGTGGATCTTCCATGTGTGCCAGCATAAACTGTTTGGCTTCTTCAAGTCTAGCCACATAACTTTCGGGCATGATTTGTAAACTTTGCCATGCTGGTTCACGCAACACAGGTGTGTCAAACCACACACGTTGGTATGTGCGACTGTGTGTTCTGCGTAAAAACAATATCCAGTTCAACAAAGGTTTTAATCCTGTGATTGAAAGATTGTTCATGGTGATTATAAAAGTAAGACTATTGTGACCGGGTATTTCTGACAGGTAGCGATCGACATTAGCAGACATTCGCATGTAATTAAGTCCATGACGAATATATTCTGCTTGGATAGGTATGCCAGAATCAAGACTCACATACTGCATAAAATGTTCAATGCGTCCGTCACATAACTGTTTTACTTTGTTTATGTACTGATTAAACAATCCAAATTCTACACTAAAGTTACTAGTAACATCAAGATGCAATTTTGAACTAGGGTTGTCCATCACATAATCAAACACTCGATATGTATTCTTGTCCATTAGCGGCTCGCCACCGGTCATTCTAAAATGTTCTAGTTGTGGATACAACGTCGGCCACCAAGCCCAAAATGCATCTACGTAAGGATTAGCGTCCTTAACAGGTATAGGCCGCCCAGAACCAACAAAATGAGTGGGATCATTGTGAGTATTGCTAGTAGGGTATCCACCCAGGCGTTCAACTTCG